>WNEP01002066.1_pt1 | contig 9994 bp, 8 predicted proteins | sample 5399961 | NCBI WGS metagenome assembly WNEP01 (sample SAMN13153329, study PRJNA577476) | soil metagenome | isolation source: 20 cm grassland meadow soil pre-rain plot 5 | place: USA:California | collected 2015-09-08 | reverse complement strand
TCTGGACCTTCGCGCCCTTCTTGAGCTCGCCGGCGATGATCCCCTTGTCGTCGAACAGGGCCTCGATCGCCCGGCCGGCGTCGGCCTTGGACATCTTGGTCCGCATGGCCAGTGCCGCGGTCAGCTCGGCTTTGTTCACGGCGTCTCCTTGTGAGGGTCTAGGGCAGTGAAAACCCTTGGAATTCCGCCCGTTTTGCGGGGTCGCCCGAGAAAACCCGCGTAAAACCGCCACAATATGGGGTACCACCCCGCAAATCCGCAAGATATCTGGGTTTCCTTGACCCATGCTCCCCTCCTCGCTACCCTTTCCCCGCCCCGTTCCCAGACGCCACGACGCCAAGCCGTAAGGACGGCAATGTTTCACGGCACCCGCCCCGGCTGGATCGAAGTGATCGCCGGCGTGATGTTCTCCGGCAAGAGCGAAGAGCTGGTCCGTCGGTTACGACGGGCAGTGATCGCTCGCAAGCACGTCCAGGTCTTCAAGTCGCACCTCGATGCCCGGTACGCCGGGCTCTACACCGTCAGCACGCACGACGGCGGCACCGTGGAAGCCGAGCCCGTGGATTCCTCGGACGGCGTGCTCCGGGCCGTGCGGCCCGACACCGAAGTGGTCGCGGTCGACGAAGTACAGTTCCTGGACGACGGCATCGTGACGGCCGCCAACGGGCTCGCCGACCGCGGTGTCAGAGTCGTGCTGGCCGGGATCGATATGGATTTCCGCGGCCTCCCGTTCGGCCCGATGCCCACCCTCCTTGCCGTCGCCGAGATCGTCGACAAGCTCCAGGCGATCTGTGTCGTGTGCGGCGGGCCGGCAAGCCGCAACCAGCGGCTCGTGAACGGGCGGCCGGCGCTGTGGGAAAGCCCGACCATCATGGTCGGGGGGCGGGAGTCGTACGAAGCGAGGTGCCGGCATTGTCACAGAGTCCCCAGGGCCGATGAAGATCAGACGGCGCTCCTTTGAACGCGGAAGTGGGAACGCGGAACGCGGAACAGAGGCCCTGCCCGCGCACCCGTTCCGCGTTCCGCCTTCCGCGTTCCGCGTTCCGTGTTAAACGTCGCCCTCACCGGCAATATCGCCGCCGGCAAATCGACCGTCGTCGATCTCTTCCAGCGCTGGGGTGCGACGATCATCGACGCGGACGTCCTCGCCCGCGAAGCCCAGGCACCTGGCGGCGAGGTGCTGGCGGCGATCGCGGGCCGGTTCGGCGCGGACGTCCTGGCGGCCGACGGCAGCCTCGACCGGGCGGCACTGCGGGGCAAGGTGATGGGCGACCAAGCGGCGCTCGACGCGCTCAACCAGATCGTCCACCCCGCCGTGCGCCGCCGCCGCGATGAGCTGCTGCGCGAGGCCCGGGCGGGCGGCGACTTGCTCGTGGTCAACGACATCCCCCTGCTCTTCGAGGCCCTCGACCCTACCCAGTTCGATGCGGTGGTCCTGGTGGACGCGAGCCCGGCGCTGCGACGCACGCGGCTGCGCTCCATGCGCGGACTCTCGAATGACGAGGCCGACCGGATGATCGCGGCGCAGATGCCCGCCGAGCGCAAGCGGGCCAAGAGCGACTTTGTGATCGAGAACGAGGGGTCCCTCAAAAAGCTCGAGCAGCGGGCCCGTGCGGCGTTCGACGAGCTGCGCCATCGCGCGGCGGTGGCCGCGTTGGGTGGGCGAGTCGCGCGCGTGCTGCTGCTCGCCGCGGCGGAGGCGCGCGAGCAGCCAACCCTCAACCCGATCGCCGCCCGCTATGCGGACGCGGGGCTCGCGGTGCGGCGGGTCACGGGCGACGCCGCCGCGGTCGAGAAGGCGCTGAGCCGGCCCGCGCCGCCCGATGCGATCGTCGCGACCGCGGCGGCCGCGCCGGCCGCGCAGCAGGCGTGGACGCGCGGGGGCCGTCGCGGCGTGCTCACGTCCCTCTCCGCTGACCCCGACCCCGTCGCGGTGCGCCTCGATCTCCGGCCCTGGGGCGCCGGTCGGTTGCTCCTGGTCGAGCCCGATGCGACGGGGCTGGCGCCGCGGTCCGACCTGTTTCCGACCGCCAACCCGTTGCCTTGACAGCGGTTCGGTGCCCCGGGTAACCTTCGCCGCGACCTCCCACGCCCACGAGCGAGCGACCCCCGCATGGCGAACATTCCGGCCGATCTGCGCTACACAACAGAGCACGAGTACGTGAAGCAGACCGGCGCCGACGCCATCATGCAGATCGGGATCACGGACTACGCGCAGGGCGAGCTCGGGGACGTGGTGTACGTGGACCTGCCCAAGGTCGGCGCCGTCTTCGGGCGGGGCGACGTGTTCGGCACGATCGAGGCCGTGAAGGCCGTGTCGGAGCTGTACGCGCCCCTCGCGGGCACCGTGACCGACGTGAACAACGCGCTCGAGGGCGATCCGGCCCTCGTGAATCGCGACCCCTACGGCGCGGGCTGGATGGTCAAGCTCCGCGTGAAAAACGCCGCGGAGCTCGAGCAGCTGCTGAACAGTGAGGCGTACAAGAAACACATCGGGCAATAGCGTCATGCCGACCGTACGCGCTTCGCTCGCCCCCGCCGACCGCTTCGTGACGCGCCATATCGGACCGAGTCCCGACGAGACGCGCGGCATGCTGGCCACGCTGGGATACGAGTCGCTCGACGCGTTCATCGATGCCGTCGTGCCGGAAGAGATCCGACTGCGGCGCCCGCTGGCGCTGCCGCCGGGGCGGACCGAGCGCGAGGTCCTCCAGGCGCTGCGCGGCCTCGCCGCGCAGAACCAGCTGTACCACTCCTACATCGGGATGGGTTACCACCACACCTTTACGCCCCAGGTCATCCAACGCAACATCGTCGAGAACCCGGGCTGGTACACCGCCTACACGCCCTACCAGCCGGAGATTGCGCAGGGCCGGCTCGAGGCGCTGCTCAACTTCCAGACGATGGTCGCCGACCTCACCGCCTTGCCGATCGCCAACGCCTCCCTCCTCGATGAAGCCACCGCCGCCGCCGAAGCGATGCACCTGACCGAGGCGGTCGCGGATGTCCCCGCCGGCACGACGCCGATGTTCATGATCACCGACGGATGTCACCCGCAGACGATTGCGGTCGTGCGCACCCGGGCGGAGGCGCGCGGCGTGCAAACCGTGATCGCGGATCCCGCGAGCTTCGAGTTCCGCCCCGGCGTGATCGGGGCGCTGTTGCAGTATCCCACGACGGACGGAAAGATCGAAGACTACCGGGCATTCTGCGACAAGGCGCACGCCGCAGGGGCGCTCGTGACCGTCGCGACCGACCTGCTCGCCCTCACCCTGCTGGCGCCGCCGGGGGAGTGGGGCGCGGACATCGCCGTCGGGAACTCACAGCGCTTCGGCGTGCCGATGGGCTACGGCGGCCCGCATGCGGCGTTCTTCGCGACGCATGAGACCCACCGACGCCATGTACCCGGGCGCATCATCGGAGTATCCCGGGATGCCGCCGGCCGCCCCGCGCTGCGCATGGCCCTGCAGACGCGCGAGCAGCACATCCGCCGCGAGAAGGCCACCAGCAACATCTGCACCGCGCAGGTGCTGCTCGCCGTGATGGCGAGCATGTACGCGGTGTATCACGGCCCCGAGGGGCTGCGCCGCATCGCCGAGCGGGTGCACACCCTCGCGGTCCTGCTCGCACAGGCCCTCACGCGGCTCGGCTACCGCGTCGTGCACGCCTCGTTCTTCGACACCCTGTGCGTGGAGGTGGAGTCCTGGGCGCTGCCCCGCCTGCTCGACGCGGCCCGGGCGCGCCGCATCAACCTGCGGATCATCTCCCCCACGCGCATCGGCGTGTCGCTCGACGAGGCCACGACGCTCGGCGATCTCGCGGATCTCGTCACGGCGTTCTCGCTCAACGAAGTACTCCCCTTCATGGTCGAAGATCTCGGCAAGACCGCCGACCCCTCGATCCCCGAATCGCTCCACCGCACCTCGTCCTACCTCACCCATCCGGTGTTCCACCGCTACCGGTCCGAGACGGAAATGCTGCGCTATATCAAGCGGCTCGAGGCACGCGACCTGTCGCTCACGTCGGCGATGATCCCGCTCGGCTCGTGCACCATGAAGCTCAACGCCACCACCGAGATGGTCCCACTGTCGTGGCGCGAGTTCAACCGGCTGCACCCGTTCGCCCCGCGGGAGCAGGCCACCGGCTACCGCACGCTGTTCCGCCAGCTCGAGGACATGCTGGCCGAGATCACCGGCTTCCCGAAAATCTCGTTGCAGCCGAACTCCGGGGCGCAGGGCGAGTTCACCGGACTGCTGGTGATCCGGGCCTATCACCGCTCCCGTGGTGAAGGACACCGCACCACCTGCCTGATCCCCACGTCGGCGCATGGAACGAACCCCGCCAGCGCGGTGATGGCCGGTCTCCACGTCGTGCCGGTGCAGTCGGACGCCCGCGGCAACATCGACGTGGCGGACCTGCGCGCCAAGGCGGCCGAGCACAAGGACACGCTCGCGGCGCTCATGGTCACGTACCCGTCGACCCACGGCGTCTTCGAGGCGTCCATCCGGCAGGTGTGCGAGATCATCCACGCGCACGGGGGGCAGGTGTACATGGACGGTGCCAACATGAATGCGCAGGTGGGCCTGGTCCGCCCCGCCGACGTGGGCGCCGACGTGTGCCATTTGAACCTGCACAAGACCTTCTGCATTCCCCATGGCGGGGGGGGACCCGGGATGGGGCCGATCTGCGTGGCGGCGCACCTCGGACCCTTCCTGCCGGACCACCCGGTGGTGCCACTGCGCCAGCAGCAGCCGTGCGGGACCGTGTCGGCGGCGCCGTGGGGCAGCGCGTGGATCCTGCCCATCTCCTGGGCCTATATCGCGCTCATGGGACGGGAGGGGCTGGTGGAGGCGACCAAGCTCGCGATCCTCAACGCCAATTACGTCGCGCGCCGGCTCGCGGCGCACTATCCGCTCCTCTATACCGCGCAGAACGGCCTGATCGCGCACGAGTGCATCATCGATTGCCGGCCCTTCAAGACGTCGGCCGGGATCGAGGTGGACGACATCGCGAAGCGCATCATCGACTACGGCTTCCATCCCCCGACGGTCTCGTTCCCGGTCGCGGGCACCCTGATGATCGAGCCCACCGAGAGCGAGTCGAAGGAGGAGCTGGACCGCTTCTGCGACGCGCTGATCTCGATCCGCCAGGAGATCCGCGACGTCGAGGACGGGACGCAGCCCCGCGGCAACAACCTGCTGACGAACGCGCCGCACACGCTGGAAGACGTCATCGCCGATACGTGGGACCGCCCCTACGCGCGCGAGCGCGCCGCGTTCCCCGCCGTCTCGACGCGGTCGCACAAAGTATGGCCGTCGGTGAGCCGCGTGGACGGCGCCTTCGGCGACCGGAACCTGGTCTGCGTCTGTCCGCCGATGGAGGCGTACGCGCTTGCTGCTGACTGAACAGCGGCTCGAATGGGAGCTGATGCTCGAACCGGCCGGCCGGAGCGGGGCCGCCAACATGACCATCGACGCCGACCTCCTCGCCGAGACCGCCCGGACCGGCCGGGCCTTCCTGCGGCTCTATCGGTTCGACCCACCGTGTCTCTCGCTGGGCCGGAACGAGCCGGCCGCGGCCCGCTACGACCGCGCGGCCATCGCGCGGCGCGGGCTCGATGTCGTGCGACGTCCCACCGGCGGCGGCGCCGTGTGGCACGAGCATGAAGTGACCTACGCGGTGGCGGCGCCCGTGGCGACCTTCGGCTCGTTGCGGAACGCGTACCGGACCATCCACGAGCGCGTCGTCGCAGCGCTCCGGTCCCTCGGTGTCGAGGCCACGCTGGCGCCCCACCGACCTCCACCATCCTCCAGGATCCTCGACCACCCTGCGTCTTGCTTCGCGACTCCCGTCGGCGGCGAGGTACTCGTCGCCGGTCGCAAGCTGGTGGGCTCGGCGCAGGTCCGGAAGGGAAGCGCATTCCTGCAGCATGGCTCGATCCTGCTCGCGGGATCGCAGCAGGTCGTCACAGCTGTAAGCCGCAAGCCGCAAGCCGCAAGTACTGAAACCACGCTCGCTCGAGTACTCGGCCGGCCCGTGACCTTTGAGGAGGTCGCGGACGCGATCGTCGCTGCGTGGGGCGACGAGGTCACCTCCCCCAACCTTCACCAACCTCCTCCAACCTCCACAACCTTGCTTTCGGACCTGGCGCCGCTAGGCGTCGCGTGAAATCTTAGGCGCCATGCCGACCACCCGACTGGCTCGTGCGCTGGCCACCGTCGCTGGGCTCACCGGCCTGATGGTCGTCGCCGGGTGCGAGCGCCCGACCGGCTGCAGCGGCGAGTACTGCGGCACCCTCGTGATCGCCTCCGGAGGGGAGCCGGACATCCTGCTCCCGCCCGTCAGCGAGTTCGCGATCACGCGCGACGTGACGGATCAGCTGTTCTTGAAGCTCGCGGACCTCGGGCTGTCGGGAAATACGATCGGGGACGAGGATTTCCAGCCGCAGCTGGCCGAGCGGTGGGAATGGGACGCCCCGACGACGCTCGTGTTTCACCTCGACCCGCGGGCTCGGTGGCAGGACGGCCACGCGGTCACCTCGGCCGACGTGGCATTCACGTACGACGCATACACGGATTCGCTCGTCAACTCCTCGGCCCGCTCCACCCTGCGCCACATCGCGGCGGTCACGACGCGCGATTCGCTCACCGTGGTGTTCCGGTTCCGGCAGCGCTATCCCGAGATGTTCTACGACGCGGTGTACCAATTGCGCATCCTGCCGGCGCATCTCCTGCGCGAGGTCCCGCGCAATCAGTGGCGCAGCGCGGCGTTCGGGCGCGCGCCCGTCGGCGACGGACCGTACCGCTTCGTTGCCTGGAAAGCCGGTGAGAGCATCGAGCTCGCCGCCGACTCGACCTTCTTCCTCGGCCGCCCGCACCTCCGGCGGGTGATCTGGCGCTTCACGCCCGACCAGTTCGTGGCGGTGACCCAGCTGATCGCCGGCGACGCGGACGCGGTGGAGGTGCTGGTCACGCCCGACAACGTGCAGCGCGCGCGCGCCGACACCCAGCTCGCCACCTATCCCTACAAAGGGTCGCAGTACGGGTACGTGGGATTCAACCTGGCCGCGCCCGGCGACACGACAAAGCCGCACCCCTTGTTCGGGGATCGCGACCTGCGGCGGGCGCTCGTCATGGCCACGGACCGCGAGCGGCTGCTGCGCAACGTGCTCGGCGAGTTCGCCAAGGTTCCACCGGGGCCGCTGTCGCAACTGTGGTGGATCTGGGACCCGGAGATCCGCGAGCTGCCCTACGACAGCGGCCAGGCGGCGCGGCTCCTCACCCGCACCGGCTGGACCGATTCGGACGGCGACGGCATCCGCGACAAGGACGGCCGCCCGCTCGCCTTCCGGCTGCTGCTCCCGACGACCAGCGCCATCCGCCGCCAGTACGCGCGGCTCCTGCAGGAGCAATTCCGGATCGCCGGCGTGGACGTGCAGCTCGACGAGGTCGACTTCAGCCTGTACAACGAGCGCGCCCGCGCGGGCCGGTTCGACGCCCTCCTCAACACGTGGAACACGGACGCGACGCCCTCCTCGGGCTTTCCCCAGACCTGGACGCCGGCGGGGTTCGGGCGCTCCAACTACGGCCACTACGACAACCCGGACGTCGACCGGCTGGTGGACCGGGCCGTGGCGTCCGCCGCGAACCGTGACCAGGCCCGTCGCGCCTGGCGGGCGGCCGTCGAGACCTTGAACCGGGACGCGCCCGGCATTTTCCTGTACGCCACCTCCAACGTCGCGGCCATACACAAACGGGTCGTGGACGTCACCATCCGGCCCGATTCCTGGCTCGCCCTGCTCCGCACGTGGCGCATCCCCGCTGATCGACTGACGGATCGAGACCGCGTGGAGCGCTAGGTGGCGGCGTGGTTGGTGCGGCGGCTCGTCGCGTCGATCGCCATCGTCTTCGCGGTCGTCACCATCACGTTCTTCGTCGTTCGTCTCGCCCACGGCACGCCCTGCGGGCCCGCTGGCGAACGACCGCTGCCGCCCGACGTCTGCGAGCGACAGCGCGTCCAGTTCGGGTACGACCAGCCGCTGCTGGTGCAGTACGGGAAGTATCTGGTCGCGTTGCGACACGGGGAGCTGGGCGAGTCCTTCGGGCTGCACCGGCCCGTGGCCGACGCGCTCGCCGACGCGATCCCCAACACGTTTACTCTCGCGCTCGCGGCGCTGCTCGTCGACTTCGCGCTCGGCCTCGCGCTCGGGATCTATCAGGCCGTGCGGGCGGGCCGGTTCGGCGACGTCGCGGTCGGGAACGTCGCGCTGCTCGTCAACTCGATGCCGGTGTTCTGGCTGGGACTGGTCCTGCTGCTCGTGTTCGCGCAGTGGCTTCGCTGGTTCCCTGCGGGCGGGATCCACAATCCGATCCTGTGTCCCCGGCTCCTCTCGCCGTACTGCCTCCTCGATTTCCTCTGGCACCTCGTACTCCCCGCCCTCACGCTCGGTCTGGTGGGCGCCGCGGGCACGGCGCGCTACCAGCGCGCGGCGATGCTCGAGGTCATCCGCCAGGAGTACGTGCGCACGGCGCGCGCCAAGGGCCTGCGCGAACGACGAGTGCTGCTGGTGCACGCGCTCCGCAACGCGCTCCTCCCGATCATCACGCTGTTTGGGCTGGCCTTCCCCTTCCTCTTCACCGGGGCGGTTCTCATCGAGACGGTGTTCGCCTGGCCCGGGATGGGCCGGCTCGCCGTGAATGCCATCTTCCAGCGCGACTACCCCGTGGTGACCGGTGCGGCGGTGCTCACGACCACGATGGTCGTGCTGGGCAACCTGATCGCCGACGTGCTGTACGCGGTGGTCGACCCGCGAATCCGCGTACAGCGAGGGGGCCGAGGGGGGGGCGGGGGGAGCGTATGAGTGTCTGGACGTGGCTTACGTTGGGCGGGGCCGCGGTCCTCGCGCTCGCCGTCGTCGCGGAGCTGCGCCGACGCTTGCAGACCAGCGCGCCGGGGCGGCGCTTTTTCCGGCACCCGACCGCCGCGCTGGGGTTGTTCGTGCTCGCGTTCTTCGTCACGATCGCGCTCGCCGCGCCCGTCGTGGCGCCCTATCCACCCTACTATCAGATCGATATCGGGCACCCCAACCGCCCACCGTCCGCGCAGTTCCTGCTCGGCACCGACCCGTTCAGCCGGGATGTGTGGAGTCGGCTCGTGTATGGAGCCCGCGTCTCGCTCGGCATCGGGACCCTGGCGATGCTCGTCGCCGCAACGGTTGGAACGGCGGTGGGGGCCGTGTCGGGCTATTTCCGACGCTGGGTGGACGCGACGCTCATGCGCCTCGTCGACGTGGGCCTCGCCATGCCGCGCATTTTCGTGCTGCTCATGGCGGTAGCGCTGTGGGAGCACATCGCGCTATGGGCGCTCGTGCTGCTGATCGGGCTCACCGGATGGTTCGGCACCAGCCGGCTGGTGCGCGCGGAAGTGCTCAGCCTGCGCGAGCGCGAATTCGTCGCGGCGGCGCGCGCGCTCGGCGCGGGGGCCGGGCGCGTGATCTTTCGCCACGTTCTGCCCAACGCGGCGGCCCCGATCATCGTCTCCGGGGCGCTCGGCATCGGCAACATGATGCTGCTCGAGGCGGGGCTCTCGTTCCTCGGCCTGGGCGTGCCCTCCCCGGCACCCAGCTGGGGCAATATGATCGCCGACGGCTGGCACAAGATGGCCATCGCGTGGTGGTCGTCGACCTTCCCCGGGCTCGCGATCTCGCTGGTCGTCATGGCGCTGAACGCGGTGGGTGACGCGCTGCGGGACGCACTCGACCCCCGCAAGGAGGCGGCGTGACGGAGCCCCTGCTCCGCGTGCGTGACCTCAAGACGTATTTCGTCACGGAGCATGGCAGCGGCACCGCGCGGGCCGTGGACGGCGTCTCCTTCGAGGTGCAACCGGGCGAGACGCTAGGGCTAGTGGGGGAGTCGGGGTGCGGCAAGACCGTCACGTCGCTCTCCATCCTCCGCCTCATCCCGGAGCCCCCCGGTCACATCCGCCCCGGGAGCTT
>WNEP01002057.1_pt1 | contig 10008 bp, 10 predicted proteins | sample 5399961 | NCBI WGS metagenome assembly WNEP01 (sample SAMN13153329, study PRJNA577476) | soil metagenome | isolation source: 20 cm grassland meadow soil pre-rain plot 5 | place: USA:California | collected 2015-09-08 | reverse complement strand
TTTTGGGAATCGACGAAGCGAAAGCTCGCGAAATCCACGAAGCGGTGAAGGAACCGGAACCCGCTCAGTAGTTATGGCTCTCCGCTGAGGAGCTCAGGGCCATGAGCAGAAATTTTGAGGAACAAGATGGCAACGAAAAGCACGACGAAATCGCCGGCGCGCAAGGCAGCAACGACTGCGCGCAAACCGGCGAAGACTGTTCCTCAGAAAGAGACTCCGCCTAAAGCTAAAGAATCTAAAGCAAAGGCCGCGGAAAAACCGGCTCGCGCTACAGCTTCGGCAAAAGAGAAAGTCGCGCCCGCTCGAATCACTGCGCCAGCGCCGGAGAAAACTGAAGAGAAGCCTAAGTCCGCGAGCAAGATGGAATCGGTTTCGTTAATCGATAAACCGAAAGCGAAATCTGCAGACGGCGTCTCAAAAGTCAGGACAACGTTTTTGCCGCCGATTTCGAAACTAGTTGCGAAACCGGGACTCACCGCCGCCCCGCCACCGCCGGTCGTCGAGCCACCGCCTCCGCCTCCCGCTCCGGTTGCCGAAGTTGCTGCGGTTTCATCAACCGATGGACAGGCCGGGGAAGTTGCTACTCCGGTCGAGGAAGAACCGAAGAACGTCATCACGATCAAGCCGCCAATCATTGTCAAAGAGCTGGCGACGCAGCTCGGAATGAAAAATTTTCAGCTGATCAAGGAGCTGATGGATGATTTCAACATTTTCGTAAACGCCAACCAGACGATCGAGCCCGATGTTGCGACCAAGATTGCGGAGCGGCACGGATTCGTTCTGGAAAAAGAGCGCCGTGAAAAAGGCGGCGGTGTTCACAAGGAAGAAAAGGTTATCGTTGCTCCGCCGCCTCCGGAGCCGGCGAAAGAGGAAGAACTCAAGCCCCGCGCGCCCATCATTACATTCATGGGCCACGTCGACCACGGCAAAACGTCATTGATGGATGCGATTCGGAAAACGCGGGTAGCTGCCGGCGAAGCCGGCGGAATTACGCAACATATCGGCGCCTATCGCGTGGAATACAAAGGCGAGCCGATTACGTTTCTCGACACTCCAGGTCATGCCGCATTCACCGCCATGCGCGCGCGAGGCGCATCGGTCACCGACATTGTGGTGCTGGTGGTTGCAGCCGACGACGGTTTGATGCCGCAGACGATCGAAGCAATCAATCACGCCAAAGCGGCCCCGCACGTCAAAATCATGGTCGCGATAAACAAGATCGATCTGGCTTCGGCCAATATCGATCGGGCGAAGAAGCAACTCCAGGAACGCGAGCTGACGCCGGAAGATTGGGGTGGCGAAACCATTACCGTTCCGGTCTCGGCAACGCGCGGAACCAATATCGATCAACTTCTCGAGATGATGACGTTGCAGGCCGAAGTGATGGAACTGAAGGCATCGCCGACCGCGAAACCACGCGGCACTGTGATTGAAGCGCAAGTGGAAGCGGGGCGCGGACCCACCGCAACCGTCATTGTCCAAATGGGCACTCTCCGAGTAGGCGACGCCTTCATTTGCGGCGATTACAGCGGCAAAGTGAAATCCTTGATCGATGATCGCGGTCAACCAGTGAAAAGTGCCGGTCCCTCGACGCCGGTGAAAGTTCTGGGATTCACCGGATTGCCCAATGCGGGTGACGAACTGCTGGTGATGGATTCGGAGCGCGAAGCCAAACAGTTGAGCGAAGAACGGCTGGAATCGAAGCGCGCCGGTAAGTTGGCGACACCGCAGCGCGCCACTCTCGAAACATTGCTGGAGGCAGCCGACGGCAAAAAGGTATTGCGCATCGTTTTGAAAACCGACGTGCAAGGTTCGTTGGAAGCTCTAACCAGCGCGCTCAATCAAATCGAGAGCAAGAAAGTCGACCTCGAAATTATCCACGCCGGGGTCGGGCCAATTTCGGAAAACGATATTCTGCTCGCGAGCGCGTCGAATGCCGTCGTCGTCGGCTTCAATGTCAAAGTGGAAAACATGGCCGTAACCGCGGCAAAACACGAAGGCGTTCAGGTCAAACTTTACTCGATCATTTACGAGCTACTCGATCAAATCAAAGAGGCGATGGCGGGCTTGCTCGAACCGGAACATCGCGAATCGGTCATTGGCCACGCCGAAGTGAAACAAATTTTCCAGCTGAGCAGAGGGATCGTGGCCGGATGTCTCGTCACCGACGGGCGCATCGCGCGAACGGCACGAGCGCGTGTCCTCCGACGTCGTCAGCCGGTGTACGATGGCGGGCTTGCGACTTTGCGCCGGTTCCAGGACGACGTGAAAGAGGTGCGTTCAGGCCTCGAATGCGGAATTAAGCTGGGAGATTTTAGCGAATACCAGGTAGGCGACATCATCGAGTGCTACGTGCTCGAGCAGATCGCGCAGAAACTGTAGTCATCCCGAGCGGAGTCGAGGGATCCCGTGGAAGTTAGCTTAAAGATATCGCAACGGAATCCCTCCACTTCGGTCGGGATGACAAACTTTTTATGAAACATCGATTATTGCGCATAAATGAAATGCTCAAACGCGAGCTCAGTGGACTCATCACGCGCGAGATGAAATTCGAGAACGGCCTGGTGACCATCAATCAAGTGGACGTGACCTCCGATCTGAAAAACGCACACGTTTTCGTCAGCGTTCTTGGCACGGTCGGCGCGAGCGTGATCAATCAGCTCGAGGCGCATCGCGCGGCCTTGCAATCCGCCGTGGCGAAACATGTGGTTTTGAAATACACCCCTCATCTTGTTTTCCATCTCGATGATTCAATCGAGCGCGGTACGCGTGTCATCGAAATCATGCGAGAGATTGAATCGACCCGCGAGAGCAAAGCGTGAACGAGCGCGACGCCAAGTTTGCTGAAATTGGTCGCGCCTTGCGCGAGCACCACAAATTTGCCGTGCTAAGTCACGTGCGCCCGGATGGCGACGCGCTCGGGAGCACGCTGGCCCTGGCCTTATCACTGAAAGAACTCGGCAAGGACGTCCGGGCCTGGAATGAAGAGGGAATGTTGGAGAAATATAATTTTCTGGCGCGGGCCGAGCTCTTGACCGAGCCCCCGAGTACGCCGGAAGATTTTGATGTCGCGATCGCACTCGATACCGCGGTGCAGAATCGCCTCGGCACTACCACCGCCGCCGTCGGCAGTGCGAAACTCTGGATCAATATGGATCATCACCCGAGTAATCCGCGTTACGGCGATCTTGTTTACATCGATCCGACTGCACCCGCGACGGGCCAAATTCTTTTTGAATTGCTAACCAACCAGAAATTCCCGATTACGCCGGCAATCGCGGAAAATCTCTACGTCGCGATCTCGACCGATACCGGTTCGTTTCAGTATCCGAATACGACGGTGCGTACCTTCGAAATCGCGGCGGAACTGGTTCGTGGCGGAGTGAACGTTGGACGAATCAGCCAGTTGACCTACGAAAATTTTCCACGCCGGCGCATCGAACTGCTGCGCGATCTGCTGGCGACGATGCGGTTCGGGTGCGATGGAAAACTGGCGTATTTCAGCTTGAGCCAGGCGTCCGCGCTCGCGCTTGGCGTTATTCCGGAAGACAACGAAGGGTTAATTGATCATTTGCGCGCCATTCACGGCGTGGTCGTGGCAATTTTCTTCGAAGAACTGACCGATGGAAAAGTGCGCGTCAGCATGCGCTCGAAAAATGAAGCGGTCGATGTCTGCGCGATTTGCACGCAGTTTGGTGGCGGCGGCCATGTCCTCGCTGCCGGGGCACGCGTTCGCGGGACATTGCCGGAAGTAGAGAAAAAAATCGTAGAACAAGCTTGTGCAGCAATCGAGCGCAACACCTGACGGCGTTCTGCTGGTGGACAAGGCCGCAGGGATGACGTCGCACGATGTCGTCGCGCTGGTGCGGCGGCGTTTACAAATCCGAAAAGTCGGTCACTGCGGCACGCTCGATCCGATCGCAACCGGGCTCCTGCTGCTCACCCTCGGCCGTGGTACAAAAATTCAGGATCTCCTCATGTCGGAGGATAAGGAATATTCCGGAACGATGATGCTCGGAGTGACAACGAGCACGCAGGACAAAGAAGGCGAAGTGATCGAGCAGCGCGAAGTGCCGGCGTTCGACGAAAAAACCATTCGCGCCGCGTTTGAAAAATTCCGCGGCGATTTTTATCAAACCCCGCCGATGGTTTCCGCGATCAAACACGCCGGCGTTCGACTTTACAAACTCGCGCGTCAGGGAAAAACAATCGAGCGCGCACCGCGATTAGTTCACGTTTACCGCTACGCAATCGATCGGATCGCTTTACCCAAAATCGATTTCACCGTTGTCTGCAGCAAAGGTTTTTATGTTCGCACCTACGCGCACGACGTCGGAGTAGAACTCGGTTGCGGCGCACATCTCTATTCACTACGACGGGTGAAATCGGGGCGATTCGATGTCGCAAACGCAATTTCGGTTGAACAAATCAAGAATAGCGAGCCCACTGAAATCGTCGCGCGCGTGCTCTCGCTGCCGCAGGTTTCACGAATGCGAGGAGCGTAAAAAATGACGAAGCACGAATGACGAAGGAAATCCTAATGACGAAATCCGAAGGAACGCGTGAATATGATGACTCGTTTTGGTTGGATGGCGAAACATACATTATTCGTGAAGAACCGGAAACGACGCCGGTTTATGATTTGGAAGTTCGGTGAGATGGTCGTCGATTTTGCGCGAACAATTCCACGCGATTCGGTAACGGATCGGATCATCAGTCAATTAGTCGGCGCGGGAACAAGTGTTGGCGCAAACTATATCGAGGCTGATGATTCCGTTTCGAAGAAGGAATTTCTCAAGTGTATCGGCACTGCAAGAAGGAGGCGCGTGAAACGAAGTATTTTCTGCGCATGGCAGTCCGCGCAGTCCAAGACTAAAACCGGAAGCGCGAAAGCGGTGGATGGAAGCGAAGGAATTGCATCTGATTTTTGCGAGGATCTGGCGGACCGGAAAACAAAAGGAACAAGGGAAATGACGAAGCACCCGCCTTCACTTCGTTGCGGCGCGACAGGCGAATGACCAAGCTCGAAACACAAATGTTTCGTCATTCGTCATTCGGATTTCCTTCGTCATTCTTCATTCGTGCTTCGTTATTCCTCTAATGGAAATCCTTCGTTCCACAACCGATCTGGCGACGTTAGAGGGTCCGCTCTTTCTTGCCATTGGCGCCTTCGACGGGGTGCATCTCGGTCATCAAGCCGTCATCTCCACCTCGGCGCGGCATGCCCATTCCGAAGATGGAACTCCGGTCGTTGTCACCTTCGATCCGCATCCGGCCAAGGTTTTACGGCCCGAGAATCCGCCGCATCTCATCACTTCCACGCCGCACAAGATCGCGTTGATTCGCACTCTCGGGGTCGGGCATCTCTTAATAATTCCTTTCGACAAGAATTTCGCTCAGACCGAGGCGGAAGATTTCGTTGCGCAATTGACCGAGAGCGCCACGCCGCTGTGCGAAATCTGTGTCGGCCACGAATGGTCGTTCGGAAGAAATCGCGCTGGCAATCTCGCGCTTCTGCGCAAACTCGGTAGTCGGCATCACTTCAACGTGGTCGGAATCCCACCGGTCAAAGTGAACGGAGCGGTCGTAAGCAGCACAGCCATTCGCGCCCGAATTGAGCGCGGCGATTTCGCTGGCGCAGCCGCGATGCTTGGTCGCGACTACACCATTCTCGGCACGGTCAGGGAAGGTTCGAAGCTGGGGCGACAACTCGGTTTTCCGACCGCAAATTTGAGCGCGCACAGCGAACAATTTCCGCCCAACGGCGTCTATTTCGTCGAGGCCTGGTTCGAAGGCGTATTACATCACGGCGTCGTGAATGTCGGATTCCGGCCGACTGTTTCGGGCGAAAAAGCCGAGCGCGTGATTGAAGTTCATCTCCTCGATTTCCATCGCGACATTTACGGCGCCGATATCGAAATCAAATTCATGCAATTTCTCCGGCCGGAGAAAAAATTTGAAAGTGTCGAGGCCCTCGGGCAGCAAATCGCGGCTGACGTCAAAAAAGCGCGCGAGCTTTGCGCCGTATAATCCTTGGGCAATTCCTGCAAGATTCACAGACTGACGTTCCCATGCCCTACTTAGTTTCCTCAGATCAGGGCAAGCTCGACATAACCCCTTTTCTCCACGCATTTATTTTGTAAATGGCGGGAAACAGCGCCAACGTTGATTTAGTAGATATGCAGTCACGAAAACCGCACCAAATGCGTACCACGAATAAGCACATGGCAGTTGCTCATCACGGGTGAGGTAGACTCACGTGCCATGGTGAATCCACTGTGGATAAATCTGGCCTGATTCTGGGTGGGGTTCTCGCGGTCTCGTCTGATAGTATAGGTCATCAAGAAAGAAGCTAAGACCTAGTATCGAAAAAGCGAAGGCAACCAAAATAACTACTATAGCCTTGCGCATTGTTCGTCTCCCAAGAGAAGCGTACGACGGGGGTCGCATCTTAAGGGCGTGTTGCCCAAATCGGCGTCTCTTTCAAAAAAATAGTACCCAAGTTAGCGGCGATCTGGTAAAGCAATGATCCCGTCATGATGGGAGAACAAAAGAGCGAGCCGCAACTCTTTAACTACGCGGTCAACCTGGAGAAGCGGGTCAGAGCCAATCATCCGCTGCGCCAGATCAAGGCGACAATCGATTTCGGTTTTGTACGCGAGGAAGTGGCGCACTGCTATGGAGAGAAGGGTAACGTCTCGGTGGATCCGGTGGCGATCCTGAAGATGATGTTTCTGCTCTTCTTTGATGATGTGCCGAGCGAGCGCGAGCTGATGAAGATCATCGCGGAGCGACTCGATTACCTCTGGTTTCTGGATTACTCGCTTGATGAGGAGATTCCCGATCACAGCGTGCTGTCGAAGGCGCGAGCGCGCTGGGGCAAGGAGGTGTTTGAGAGTTTGTTTATCCGCACTGTAGCGCAGTGTGTGGAAGCAGGTTTGGTCGATGGGAAGAAGCTGCATGTGGACGCGAGCTTGATTGATGCCGACGCCGCGAAAGAATCGGTTATTAAGAGCAGCCCGGAATTGATCGCAGCGTTGAAGCAAGCTTATCGGGCAACTGAGAGCAAGCTGGAGGATACTACGACGCCGGAGAGTTATGAGGCGGTCAACGATCGGCTGATGAGCCGGAGCGATCCGGATGCCGCGGCGGTGCGCCGAGGCGGTGGCGACTCGCGGCCGCGTTACCATCACCATCGGGCCATTGATGATCAAAAAGGAGTGATTACCGCAGTAGAGACAACTCCCGGAAGCATTCCTGAGAACAAGAAGTTGCTCGGCTTAATCGAGCAGCATGAGAAGAACACTGGCAGCAAAGTAGAAGTAGCAATAGCTGATTATAAGTACGGGACGCAGGAGAACTACGTGGCCTGCGCTGAGCGCGGGACGGCCAGTCACATGGGCGATGCTACGGCCAAGCAGAATCACGTGAGAAGCCAAGGCATTTTTCCGGAGAGCGCATTTGCGTATGATCCAGTGAAGGACATCTACCGTTGTCCTACTGGTGAGACTTTGAAGCCGCGGCGGCTCCATTGGGCCAACCGCACCATAGAGTATAAGGCAGCGAAGAAAGTATGTGCCGGTTGTCTCTTACGAGCTCAGTGCACGAGGGCAAGCAATGGGCGCACGCTTCGAAGGCACGAAAAACAAGTGGCCCTGGATCTAGCGCGAGCCCAGGCGCACAGTCGCGCGGCCGAGTGCGACCGCAGAAGGCGAAGGCATCTCATGGAAGCGAGTTTTGCTGATGCGACCAATAATCACCACTTCAAGCGCGCACGCTGGCGGCGACTCTGGCGGCAGCAAATTCAAGATTACTTGATCGCCTCGATCCAGAACGTGCGCATCCTGCTAAAGCACCAGCAGCCGAAGCGAAGTGCGGCGGCAGCACTGCGGCTGGGCGCTCTTCGACCTTGTTCTCTCAGCACTCTCTCGCTTTTATCCCTTGCCGCGCCTGAATAGCTCTTCGCTCACCAAAAATGCTTAACGACTCTCAGACCAACAATCAGCGAGCCATTCGGGCAACAAGCCCTTAATATTTGATATTTGCGTGGGATTTGAAACGGGTCGCACCTAACGGCTTTCAGTCTACAACGCTCGTGGGCCTTTCAGAGCCGGATTTGTTCTACAGGGCCGTGTCGCGTGTTCGGGCGAGCGCGGCCCAGAGCCCGGCAACCGTCATTCCGGTTCCGCAAGCGAAGATCAGAAGAAGCAATTGCAGCGGTCTTAAACTGGACACCCGCGCGAATGCATCGTGCACGAACATCCCTTCACCCGACGCGAAATACGCGATCACGACCGACAGAATCGTCGCCGCGAGAATAATAAAGGCGCGCTGCGTGCTCCAGGAGAAACGCCGGCGGGAAGGAAGCTGTTTCATCACTCGAGCAGTGAAGCCCGCGTCATCGATATAGGGCGTCTCGTCACGCAGTCGCGCATCGAGTAAATTATCGAGTGGAACGTTCATTTCAGGTCGCCCAGGCAGCTAGCATTTTCTTCAATTTCTCGCGTCCACGCAAGACATTCGTCTTCACCGTTCCCAGCGGAATATCGAGAACGCGGGCCGCTTCATCGTGAGACAAACCATTCTGGCAACACAGCGTTACGGCGGTGCGCTCGTGCAGCGGTAAATTGGCCAGCGCGTTCATGAGATCGTGACGTAAGCCTGGATCCGTCGTTTGCGGATCAACCTCGGCCTGTAATTGGCTTTCATCGATCCCGACAAGTTCTTTGCGCTTGCGGGCATTCTCGCGGAAAACGTTGTAAGCGATTCGATAAAGCCAGGTGGAAAATTTCGCTTCGCCTCGAAAACTCCGGATATTTTTGTAAGCGCGAATGAAGGTTTCCTGGGCGAGATCATCAGCCAGCTCCACGTCGGCGCGCACCAGCTGGCGCAAAAGGCCGCGCACGGGCGATTGATGGCGGCGAACCAGCTCGCCAAAAGCGTGCTGGTCACCATCAACAATAACTCGCGCGAGCAGGTCGGCATCAGTCAGCTCCACATCACTGTTTCAACGCTTTCTCGTCACGATAGGCAAGCCGCCATGCGAGTAGATAACCGACTCCAATCAGTCCCGGAATGAGACCGAGTGCCCAGACACCGTTGTCCCACCCCGCGCTGATGCCGAAGAACATGATTACCCCTACTCCCACTGCAACGAGCACGATGCCGCGACGCAAATCGTACCAGGGGCGCAAGGAAGCCGCTGCCGTTACCGCAGTCGGAGTCGAGAGCAGCCCGGGCGGAATCGGTTGACCCTTTTCCACCATCATCCGCACGGTGCGATGCAATGAGCGTGCCTTGGCCCAACTGCTAAACATGATTACGGCCACGATTGCCACCGGGAATCCGAAGACCGCCAGAATGGCGATGGCAGCGACCGGCATCACATCCTTCGGGATATCGCCTGAATCTGCCTCGTGCTTGTCATCACCGTCCACTGTGATCGCAAACCCTTTGTGTTTGAACTTGCGATCCGTCCGTTCCTTGATCTTGTCCGCAAATTGATTGGCCGCGGAAGGCGTCGCCGAAAGCGCGGGAGAAACCGAAACAGCGGGAGTAGCCGTTGCCGCGAGCGTGGGCGACGGAGCCGGCGTTTCTGGCATAGCGGCAGGTGTTTGTGCGTAGATGGCCAGCGCCAGGGCAAAAGTAGCGGCGCTGCCAAGAACAAATGCTTTCATAGTTTTCATTTGCATATGAGATGCAGAGAAAAGCCAGTTCGGATTCAAAAAAATGAGGGCGGCCGGCATGCGGCTCCGCAGAGCGTCGGCCCTACCAATGAAATCTTCGCGAAGGCACATTTGGTAGGGGAGACTCCGTCGAACCGCGGAGCCAACCACTTGGAAGGGAGCGGGTGACGAGGCTCGAACTCGCGACGTCCTCCTTGGCAAGGAGGTGCTCTACCACTGAGCTACACCCGCGTTTTACCTATGAAAAGCAGCCCCCACAAACAAGCCGAAAAATATGCTTGTCCGGCTATTTTATCCGGCATACGCTCAAGCTCATATGAGA
>WNEP01002148.1_pt1 | contig 10064 bp, 7 predicted proteins | sample 5399961 | NCBI WGS metagenome assembly WNEP01 (sample SAMN13153329, study PRJNA577476) | soil metagenome | isolation source: 20 cm grassland meadow soil pre-rain plot 5 | place: USA:California | collected 2015-09-08 | reverse complement strand
CGCCGAAATGGTGCGCGTCCTCAAGCCGACGGGCTTGATCCTCTGGTCCGACTTCTTCCTCAACAACCCGCGGAATCGTGACGTCCGCGGGGTTTCCAAGCGTGAGATCAGGACCTTGTTCTCCGGCTGCCGCGTGGAGCTGCGCCGCAGCGGCCTGGCTCCGCCACTCGCGAGACGGCTTGCCGAGCATTCCTGGCTGGCGACATACCTGCTCGGGCACGTGCCGTGGCTGTGCACGCACTATCTGGGCGTCATTCGGCCGCCTGGCGACCGCCCCGGTCACGAGGCCCCTCACTGAGATCCATAGCTGCCCTGACGGCGGCCATCGCGCTGGCGTCGGGTCCATGGGTGGTCGCGCCAGCGGCACCGGCGTCCCCGTGCGCGACCACCGGCGATCCCGCGTGCTTCTACGTCGACGCTCGACTGGGCGACGATGCGAACGCGGGCACCCGCGTCGCGCCCTGGCGCACCATTCAGCACGCCGCCGACGTCGTGCGACCCGGCGATACCGTCATCGTCAATGACGGCGTCTATACCGGCGGGACGGAGGTGGTGTCGATCAGGCGGAGTGGAACGCCCGCTCGCTGGCTGGTATTCCGGGCAGCACATCGCTGGGGCGTCGTGATCGATGGGCGCGACCACACATCCACCACCGCCATCGAAATCACCGGTAGCTACGTCTGGGTGGAAGGGTTCGAGATCCGCAACACGAGTCGTTATGGAATCGATCCCGAGGAAGGGCACGACGTCATGATCACACAGAATCACGTGCACCACATCGGGCACGTGTGCACCGGCTCGAAGGGGGGCATCGTTGGCATCGACGCTTATTCGAGCAACCTCACGATCGAGCGCAACCTCGTCCACGACATCGGACGGCTCGGCCCGGGTGAGGAAGGCTGCTCGCCCCCGAACGCCTATTGGCAGAACCACGATCATGGCATCTATCACGGCGTGGGCGACCACGTCGTCATCCGCAACAACGTGTTCTACAACCTCACGCACGGCTGGGCGATCCAGCGCTACGACGGCCATGGCACGCTCGTGACGGGGCTGACCATCGCGAACAACACATTCGTCGGCGCCAATCCCCAGCGCCCGGGCCAGATCATCATTGCGACACCTACCACCGACCTCTTGATCGTGAATAACATCTTCTACGGCCCCAGGGAGGCGGCAGTCTGGTTCGACACGCCCGGCCTCCGCGACGTCACGGTGACCCACAACCTCACCTACGCGGGCTCGGTCAGTACAGGACTCACGACCGGCGTCGCGTTTTCGGGGAACCTGGACAACCTCGATCCCCGCTTTGTGACCGTTGACCGCTTCGACTTCCACCTCCAGGCAACGAGTCCGGCGATCGGCGCCGGCTCGCCGCTGAGCGGAGTATCCAACGATTTCGATGGTTCCCCTCGCCCGGCTGCGGGTGGCTATACCATCGGCGCCTACGAGTACCGTTGACCCCAAAACCCGCCGCTGCCGCTCAACACGTTCGTCCACAATTCAACACACGAGTCCTGCGCAGAATCCACACCTGATCGTCATGGTGTTGCGGCCACGCCACACCCTAGGGAATGCCATAGACTCGTCGATCGCGAACGCTGGCTCACAGAACGAGCAAATCGAGTGCCGCTTCCGAAGCGCGAGAATCAACGCCAACTCGTGTGGAAGCTCGAGACTCGCTGTGGCCTGCCGGCGACAACGCAGCCCGCCGGCGGCGCGTCCTGCCCGGCGCCGCATACCGTAATGATTGGTGGCGCAACGGATTAGTACGTCGCTGCGGGCAGCGCGCGACGTCGCAGCGGGGCTGCACGATAGCTGCAGATAAACCACCGACCGGTACGGTACCGTTACAGGGCGGATCGCACACGCATCGTTATGGAGACCCGCGTGTCACGACTTAGCAGCGCTCGGCCATCCCTCAAGGAGCAGCACGTGCGGGAAACCCGCCGCCCACCGCTCCGGCCCGGCACGGTCGGCGGCCACCCCCACACGCAACGACTGGTCCCGGATCGCGTCCTCGTCCTGGACGGCTACTCGAACGCCGCCCTCGCGTGCGTGCGTTCGCTCGGACGGGCGGGCTACACCGTCTTGGTTGCCAGTCATCGCCGCTGGCCGTTGGCCGCGTGGTCGCGCTACTGCGCGGGGACCTGCTGGCACGCGGAGGAGACGCTCCAGGGCTTCGCCACAGCCCGCGCCTGGGCGTATGCGCACGGCGTGCGCATTGTCCTGCCCCTCACCGAGCTGGCGTGCCAGCTCTGCAACGTGGAGCGGGCTGAGTGGGAAGCGCTCGGCATGATCGTGGGGTGCGCGCCCGAGCCGCTGGCGCTGCGCGCCTTCGACAAAGCGCAGACGCTGCGGCTGGCCGAGGCGTGCGGCGTCGAGATCCCGCCCACCCGCTATCCCGCCTCCCTCGAAGAATGCCGCGCCGCGGCCGATGCCGTCGGGTATCCCTGCATCGTGAAACCCCGGTTCACCGCCGCCTGGAACGGCACGGGACTCATTCCCGACCCCGGCCTCTGTTATGTGGCCGGCGCGGCCGCGCTCGACCACGCAGTCCTGACGCGCCGCCAGGGCCGACACTGGCCCGTGATCCAGCGCTTTGTCGCCGGGCAGGGGAAGGGTGTGTTCACGGTGTGCGACCACGGCCGGCCGGTCGCCTGGTTCGCCCACGAGCGTCTCCGGGACATTCGCCCGTCCGGCTCCGGCTCGAGCCTGCGGCGCTCTGTGCCGGTCGACCCGCGCCTGCGCACGCGGGCCGAGCGCCTACTCGAGGCGATGCGGTGGCACGGGCCGGCGATGGTCGAGTTTCGCGACGACGGCGTACATCCCCCTTGGCTCATGGAGGTGAACGGACGGTTTTGGGGGTCGTTGCAGCTCTCGATCGACGCCGGGTGCGACTTCCCCCGCCTCTGGGTCGACCTCCTCGCCGGCAAGCCGGTCGCCCCCGCTGGTGAGTATCGCACCGGCGTTACGGTGCGCTGGCTGTGGGGAGACGTGAAGCGCTTCCTCTACATTCTCGCGGGACCGCCTCGCGGCTACCCCGGGCCCTACCCCTCGGTGGCCCGGGGTCTGCAGGAGTTGTTCGGCCGTCAGCCTGCCGGCACGCGACTCGAAGTGTGGGACCGACGCGACAAATGGCCGGCCGTGGCCGAATGGGTGGAGGGAGTGCGCGACGTGCTGATCCAAGCGTTCAAGCAGCGATGACGAGCAACGGGCGCCCGCTCCGGGTGCTGATGCTCACCTGTGCGTGGCCGCCACCGGACCGCCCTGGATACACGACCACGTTCATCAGACGGCAGGTCGAGTTCCTCCAGGCCGCGGGGGTCGAGGTGGACGTGTTTCACTTCACCTCCGCCATGCGGCCTGCGAACTACCTGCGCGCCTGGATGGGCGCGCGGCGCCGGACGGCGCGCGACCGCTACGATATCGTGCATGCCCAATTCGGGCAGAGCGGTCTCGTGGCGCTGCCCACTCGCCTGCCGCTGGTGGTGACGTTTCGTGGCGACGATCTGCAGGGCATCGTGGGGCGGAACCTGCGGATCACGCCGGCCGGCAAGGTCTTGCAGCAGCTGTCGCGCATGGTGGCGCGCTCGGCCGACGCCTGCATCGTCGTGTCGGAGCACATGAAGGCGTTCCTGCCCCGCTCCGTGTCGGCCCATGTGATCCCGTCGGGTCTCGATCTGGACCAGTTCCGTCCCATCCCGCGGGAGGAGGCGCGGGCCCGCCTCGGCCTCCCGCTCGACAAGCGCCTCGTGCTGTTCGTCGGCAATCCCGCGGTCGAGCGCAAGCGCTACCCGCTGGCGCGCGAGGCGGTAGACATCCTCAAGCGCTCCCTGCCCGCGGACCTGATGGTCGCCTGGAGCGTGCGCCACCGGGACGTGCCGTTGTGGATGAACGCGTGCGACGCGCTCGTGTTCACATCGATGCAGGAAGGCTCGCCCAACGCGGTCAAGGAGGCGCTCGCCTGCGACCTGCCGGTGGTATCGGTGCCGGTCGGCGACGTCGCGCAACGGATCGGTGGCGTGGCCGGGTGCGAGCTCTGCCCCGACGAAAAGCCCGAGTCCATTGCGGCGGCGCTCGAGCGGGTGTTGCGACGCGGGATCCGGGCGGCCGGGCGCGCGGCGGTGCAGGACCTGGACGAGCGTCGGCTGGCGCAGCAGGTGATCGATGTGTACCGCTCGGTCCTGGGCGCTCGGAACGGCGGGCCGGCGGTGGGCGCGGAGCGTCGCCCACCGCCCGTCGCCGCCGCGCGAGGCACGCCATGACGGCGCGGCTCGAGATCGCCGGTCTGGGCTATCACGACGTCACCGACGATCCTTTCGTCTCGGGCTTTCAGCGCGCCGGTGCCCTGCCCTTCAAGCACACGGTGGCGGGATTCGCCCGCGATCTCGACGCGATCACGGGAGCCCCAACGCCGCAGCTCGTTACCGATATCGATCTCTCCGCCCCCGGTCGCCATCTCCTGCTCACGTTCGACGACGGCGGCAAGAGCGCGCTGCACATCGGCGACGTGTTGGGCGCGCGGGGCTGGCGCGGTCACTTCTTCATCGTGACCAACCTGCTCGGCGGCCGCACCTTCCTGACCGCCGCCGACGTCCGTCACCTGCGGAGCTGCGGTCATCTGATCGGCAGCCATTCGCACACTCACCCCGACATTTTCAACGCCCTGTCGCCCCGCCGCATGCTCGAGGAGTGGCACGTCAGCACGGACACGCTGTCTCAGGTGCTGGGGGAGCGCTGCGCCACCGCCGCGGTCCCGGGAGGCGACATCTCGCCGCAGGTGCTCGAGTCGGCCGCAGCCGCCGGCCTGCGCGTCTTGTTCACGTCCGAGCCGTGGCTCGCGCCGCGCCGGGTCCACGGCTGCTGGATCCTGGGCCGCTACATCGTCAAGGCCGCGACGCCGTCGGCCCGCATCGCCGCGCTGACGGCGTTTCGCGGCTGGCGCCGCGCACTGCTCGTGCGCCGCTGTAAAGTCGCGGCGCGCGCCGCCCTGCCGTGGCTGTACCGGGCCTACGTCGCCCGCACCACGCGCGAATGGGACGCGGTGACGGAGCGCCCCTGACCGCGTCGGCCACCGCGCGCGCGGGACGCCGCCGTGCCGTGCGGTTTGCCCCCGAGCACGCGCCCGCGGTGCGTGCCTTCAATGAGCGGCTGGCGCACGCCGGAGCGCCCTGGCGGTTTCCCGAGAGCGCCGTCCCCGACTGGCTGCGACGCGTCGATGGCGTCCCGGTGTGGCAGGAATACTTCCTGCTGCTCGAGGACGACGCGGTGCGCGGCGCGTACGTCCTGAAGCGCCAGGACGCCGTCGTGGGACGAGAGGCTCGGCCCCGGCGCGTCGGCAGCTTCTATTGGCCGCTCTCGGAAGGCACCATCGACCCCACCTATGCGCTGGTGGCTCCCCGCCTGCTGCAGGCCGCGCTCGAGGACGAGCCGTTGCTGTTCCTCGTCGGCATGGTCGGGCGGGACCGGCCGATCGCCCGGCTGGTCCGCGCCCTTGGTTGGCGGCTCACATCGGTCCCCTTCTACTTCAAGCCGCTGCGGCCCGGCCGATTCTTTCGTGAGCTGCGCTACGTGCGGCGACGGGCCGGTGCCCGCTGGGTCCTGGACCTCGCGCGCGTCACCGGCGTGGGATGGCTCGGTCTGACGCTCGCCGGCCTGGCGCTGCGGGCTCGGGCGCTCCGGCCCGCCCCGCCGCGGATCGACGTAGTGCGCCGCTTCGACGATTGGGCGGACGCGATTTGGGCGGCCAACGCGCCGCGCTGCGCGTTTGTCGGCGGCCGGGACTCGGCGGCGCTGAATGCGACGTATCCGCCCGAGAGCAACGCGTTCATCCGGCTGCGCATGGCCCGTGGCGATCGCACCATCGGCTGGGCGGTGGTGCAAGACTCGCTGACCGGCTCGAGCGAACACTTCGGCGGGATGCGCGTGGGGACCATCGTGGACGCGTTTGCCGCCCCGGAGGACGCGGCAGACGTGGTGCGGGCGAGCTGCGACGCGCTGGCGGAGCGCCACGTGGACCTGATCATCTCGAACCAGAGCCACTGGGCCTGGCGCCGCGCCCTCTCCCGGGCCGGGTTCCTGCGTGGTCCCTCGTCGTGGCTGTTCGCGCCGTCTCCGGCACTTGCAGAACTGGTCTTCGCCGTCGATCCCGCCGGCCACGCGGTACACTTGAACCGCGGCGACGGCGACTGGCCCTGGGGCGCGGGGCTCGAAGGGCCCGCGCGTCCCGCGGCTAGTGCCGTTCCAACTTGATGAGACTAAAGAACGCGCCGCGCCGCGCGTAGCATCGTCGTATGCGAGCGCCTCACTGGACTCGGTGAAGATAGTTGGAACGGCACTAGCTGATGCTGAAGGCCCGCATCCACATCTCCAGCGACAACAGGCGGAACAGGCCGAGATAGGCTTCCGCGCTCTGGGCGCGGCCCCCGCCCTTCTTGGGGGATTCTCGGTACCAGCGCCGCAGCACGTCGGGATCGACGTACTTCGCGGACTTGAGCGAATCCTCGATCAGGGCGCTCACCTGCGGCCGCAGCTCTCGCGTGAGCCACTGGCGACCCGGGACCGCGAAGCCGAGCTTCGTCTTGCGCTGCCGCACGACGTCCGGGATGATCCCCTGCAGCGCCTGCCGCATGGCGAACTTGCTCCAGCCGTTCCGGATCTTGAGCCGGTCGGGCAGCGAGAGGCCGTATTCCACGACGTGGTGGTCGAGCAGCGGCACGCGCGCCTCGAGGGAGAACGCCATGGACGAGCGATCTTCCATCCGCAAGAGCATCGGCAGGGTATCGACCATGATGTCGTCCACCTGCATCCGCTGCATCACGGTGGCGGGCGACGCGCCGTCCCCGTTGTGCGACGCGTAGCGCCACCAGCGGGTCGCCGGCGTACTCTCGCCCATCACGGCGCGATCCCAGTCGCCGCGCAGCGCCCGGCGGAGCAGCGAATCCACGCCGAGCACGCGGCGCAGCCGCGGCGGCAAGTAGCGGTACCCGTTCCGGATGTTCAGCACGTAGCGATCGCCCTGCAGCACGGTCGCGCCGAACTCCTTCGCCAGCCCGATCCACCGACCCGACCGGAGCAGCGAGGCGAGATAGGCGTAGCGGAACTTCGCGTAACCGCCGAACACCTCGTCGCCCCCCTGGCCGTCCAACAGCACCTTCACACCCGCATCCTTGGCGGCCCGCATGACGCGCCACTGCGCGTAGTAGGTCATCTCCCCGAACGGCATGTCCTGGTGCCACGCCATGCGCGCGAAGGTCTCCAGGAAGTCGTCGGGCGCGGGGAACACGAGGTGCGGGTTGGCGCCGACCGAGTGCGCCACCGCCAGCGCATACTCCCGCTCGTCGACCTCCCGCTGCTCGTAGCATGCCGTGAAGGTGTTGAAGCAGTCCCCCAGGGCCTGGGCCGCGTCCGGCTGCTCGCGCCAGATCTTCCCGATCAGGGACACGACCGTCGAAGAATCGAGCCCGCCCGAGAGACAGCTCCCCACCGGCACGTCGCTGATCAGGTGCCGCCGCGTCGTCGCCAGGAGCAGCTCACGCAGCCCGTCGATCCGCGTCGCGTCCAGCTTCCCGTTCTGGGCCGCCGGCTGGAGCCGCCAGTAGGCCCGCGGCGCGAACCGCCCGGTCGCCGCGTCCAGCGTGAGCGCGTGGGCCGGCGCCAGCGCCTTCACCGACGTGAGCAGGGTGCGCTCGCCGTAGTCGCAATTGGCGTGGACCAGGAAGCCCACCACGGCCTCGTCGTCGGCCCGCGCCTCCAGGCCGGGGTAGGCAAGCAGCGCTTTGATCTCGGAGGCGAAGATGAACGCCCCCGGGGGCGTGGCGTAATAGAACGGCTTGATCCCGAGGCGGTCGCGGGCGCAGAACAGCCGGCCCCGCGCACCGTCCCACACGGCGAACGCGAACATGCCGTCGAGCCGCGCGAGACAGTCCTCACCCCACCGCCGGTAGGCTTGCAGCAGCACCTCGGTGTCGGTGCGCGTGGTGAAGCAGTGCCCCAGCGTCTGGAGCTCGGCGCGCAGCTCCTGATGGTTGTAGATCTCGCCGTTGAATACGATCCAGACGTCGGAGTCGCCCACCGTGAGGGGTTGCAGGCCCCGGTCGGACAGGTCGAGTATCGCGAGGCGCCGGTGGCCCAGCCCCAACGTGACGGGAGCGGCGGCATCCCATCGGTCGGTGTGGGGCAGAAACGCGTGCCGGAACCGGCCCCCCCCACCCTTGGGCCAGGCGAGCAGGAACCCCTCGCCGTCCGGCCCCCGATGCCGCTGGCGATCGTTCATCTCTTGCAGCGCGGCCACGTCGACCGGTCGCGTGAGGCCGACGATCCCTACGATCCCGCACATCGTCCCGTCACCTCCGCGGCGAGCCCGCGGTCAGGGGGCCAAAGGGTCGAGCCAGCGCACCGTCATCGGGCGGGGAGGGAGTCAAGAACCATGCCGACTGCTGTGTCCACAGGGCCCGGGCGGACCTGTGGCGCGCCCTCTACAGCCGTCCGGGCCGCGTACGTACTACGCCCGGGAGAACCCGCGTCTCGCGAGCTCCCCCCGGGCTGGACGATGCTACGGGGCACCGGAATCGGCGTTACCTCAGTGGTACTGGTAGGCTCCGATCGTATAGGCGGTGCCCGAGCGCAGATAGCCGTCGAGGTCGTTCGGCACGCTCGACAGCGTCATCCCCGCGCCGATCGCCGGACTGCCCGCTTGCAGGTGGAAATCGGGCCCGGACACGCTCACGAAGCCGGGGTCGACGTTGACGAGATTGCCCGCGGACGTCATACCCGACAAGCCCTCGCTCAGGGCAGCACCGAACGACAGGTTATTGGACAGCGTCACATTGGTCAAGCCGCCCGTGTCGAACCACACCGCGGCCGTGGTGGGCTGGTAGAAGATGTTGTTCGCGATCAGCAGGTTGTTCACGCCCGTCGCGATGATGATGTGACTGTCGCGCCACGGGTTCGGGAAGGCGAACGTGTTGTTCACGATGGTGAGCCCGTTCGTCACCGCGCCGTTCCCATTGTAGCGCTGGATCGCGAAGCCGTGGGTGAAGTTGTAGAACACGTTGTTGCGGATCACGACGTTGTCGCCGATGCCGTTGTAGACCCCGTGATCGTGGTTCTGCCAGTTGCCGTTCGGCTCCACGCACCCCTGCTCGCCCGGCCCCAGGCGGCCGATGTCGTGGATGACGTTGCGCTCGATCGTGAGATTATCCGAATAGGCGTCCACGCCCACGATCCCACCCACGCTGCCCGTGCAGATGTGGCCGATGTCGTGGATGTGGTTCTGCACCACGTCGATATCGTGGTTGCCGGCGGCACTCTCCGACCCACCGTAGGCATCGACCCCGTACCGGTTAGTGTTGCGCACTTCGAAGCCCTCGATACGGATGTAACTGCCGTTGACCTCGAAGCCGGTCGTGGAGGTGTTGTTTTGGCCGTCGATCACGGCACCCCACAGGTGCGCCGCGCGGAACACGAGCCAGGCCGTGGCGGTGCCGCTGCGGCCGATCGTCACGACGTTGGTGCGCCAGGGAGCCGCGCTGGTTCCCGCATTGGCGTCGTTGCCGGCCGCCGCATCGACGTAGTGGCACACATTGGCGCAGCTCCCGGGCGGTGGGGCGGCCGTGACCGTGATGGCCGCCGTGCCGCTCTTGCCTTCGCTGGTCGCGGTGATCGTCGCCGCACCCGCGGCAACGCCCGTCACCACGCCACTCGAGCTCACCGTGGCCACGGCGACGTCACTCGTCGCCCAGCTCACGACCCGCCCATTGAGCGCCTTCCCTGCCGAATCCCTCGGCGTCGCGCTCAGCGGCACGGAGCTCCCCACGGCCACACTCGCCGTCGCCGGGCTCACGCTCACCGTCGCCACGGGCACGACCACGACCGTCACGGCCGCGCTCCGCTCTTCCCGCCGCTCGTCGCGGTGATCGTCGCCGTCCCGGCGGAAACGCCGGTCACCAGCCCGCTGCCGTTCACGCTCGCCACACTGCCGTTGCTGCTCGTCCACGTGATGATTCGGCCGCTGAGCGGATTGCCCGTCGAATCCTGGGCCGTCGCGCCGAGCTGCGCCG
>WNEP01002030.1_pt1 | contig 10078 bp, 11 predicted proteins | sample 5399961 | NCBI WGS metagenome assembly WNEP01 (sample SAMN13153329, study PRJNA577476) | soil metagenome | isolation source: 20 cm grassland meadow soil pre-rain plot 5 | place: USA:California | collected 2015-09-08 | reverse complement strand
GACATCTGTCGTCACTTCTTCCCACATCGGCCAATCCGGCGCGTTAGACATGCAAACAGCGACCGCGTGGCGCCGGAGGCAATCCGCTACTTCATGATCGAACCACGATTTGTGACGAAACTCGATCGCGTGTCGCGTGCTTTTCCAGTGCTGCAGATTTCTTAGAAACTTCTCCAACCGCTCAATATCTTTTTTCAAAAACGCCGGAAGCTGCCAGACCACGGCGGCGAGGCGTTTGCCAAGAGGCGACGCCGATTCACGACAACGGATCACTGATTGTTCCACGTCTAGCAGCTTTTTGTTGTGCGTGACGTAGCGGTGGCCTTTGATGGCAAAACTAAATCCTTCTGGTGTCTGGTCGCGCCATTTCTTGAACGTGCTTTTCTCCTGCAACCTGTAGAACGTGCTGTTCACCTCGATGCTACTGAAGTGTTCCGCGCAAAACCGGAGCCATTGTTTCTGTGGCGTGTCGCAGTAGAAATCGTTGCGCCAGCTTTTATAATTCCAGCCGCTCGTACCGATGTATGCTTTGCCAGCCATTACTCAATCAGAGGTTAGTATTTCGCTCTCCTGAACTCCTCTTCATTCATCGCATTTGCGGTTAAATATCCGCCTGAACTTTATCGATGCCTTATTCGCCGTATCCTGAACAGATGAGTGGTAGGCCATTGGTCTTTTCGTTTGCGTTGTACTCAGCGCTACTACCACAACGCGTGGCCGGCGGTCTGGCAGGCTGCCGAACGTAGACCACCAAGCTGGCAGCTTGGTTACCGAGTCAGCCAAAGCTGGCTGACATCCTATCTAAACCATCGGTCGAAAACGCCCGACGACTTCCTGCAAGCGCCCGGTGATTTGGCCTAACGAACAAACTTCGACCGCTTCCAGTAATGTCGGGAAACAATTTTCGCCGCGCTCGACGACAGCCGCGAGGTTGTCCAGCGCGCGCTTGGCTTTCTCCGCGTTTTTCTTTTTGAATTTCGCGAGTCGATCAACTTGCAACTGCTGTTTTGCACGCGGAGTACGCACAAGTTTCACTTCCGGAATGTCGTCCTCGCCATCGCGGTAGCGATTCAAGCCGATGATCGGGCGAGTTCCATCGTAGATTTGCTGTTCATAACGATGCGCGGCATTTTGGATCTGGCTGCGCTGATAACGTTCTTCGACCGCGGCCAACACGCCGCCGAGCCGTTCGATCTCGCGGAATTCGTCGAGAATCGCCGCTTCTACTGCCCGTTCGACCGCTTTCATCCCGGGCGATCCGCTCAACATGTTCATGGTGTGCTTGAAAATTCCCGACTCCTCGAGCAGGATCGCCTGCCCGTGCGCGGCAAGCCGAATCCATTCTTCGCTTGGTGTGGTGAACGGCTCGTCGGCGCTATTGGAATGACACGAATTCGTGGCGTTCATGTAAGCCAGCACTAATTCCGCGGCGGTGCGCGTGAGATTGTTTTTGAACTCAGCGGCAATCAGCGAGCGCCCGCTGGTTTGCGTGTGCAATTTGAAAAGCTGCGCTTTCGGTCCTCCTCCAAACACGTCGCGCATTCCGATCGCCCAGATGCGGCGCGACACGCGCGAGAGCGCGATGTATTCGGCGTCCAAGCCGCAATCGAGGAAGAATGAAAGCCGCGGACCGAATTGATCGATCGGGATTCCGCGCTCGGCGAACATTTCTGCGTACGCGAATCCGTTCGAGAGCGTATAAGCGGCTTGCTGCACAGGCGTGGAGCCCGCCTCGCCGATGTGATAACCGCTGATTGAAATCGGATACCAGCGCGGCATTTCGCGTGTGGTGAACTCGACCATGTCGGTGAGAAAACGCAGCGACGGCTCGATCGGGAAAATCGTTTCGTTTTGTGCCTGGACTTCCTTGAAAATGTCGGCCTGAATTGTGCCGCGCAATTTCGGAACGACTTTCGGGCCGAACCGCCGTTTGGCCGCAGCGATGTACATCGCCATGATGATCGGCGCCGGGCCGCTAATCGTCATCGATGCGGAGAAATTCGGCGAGCCGAGATCAAATCCATCATAGAGCCGGATCATGTCTTCGACCGTATCGATTGCGACGCCGCCCTCCCCTATTTTTCCGAAAACGCCATCTGCGTCGCTGTCGATCCCATACAGCGTCGGCCCATCGAACGCAGTGCTGAGACGATGGGTGCGCTGGTGCCGCGTGAGATAATGAAAACGCTCGTTGGTGTCCTCGGCCAGCATCAAACCGGAGAATAAGCGCGTGGGTTCTTCTGTTTGCGGAATTTTCTTATCCAGCTTGCCGCCGTTCTTTTCGAAGCTTTCGATCTCGCGAACCGGCTCGAGGTACATCTCGCGATACGCTGCGTTCAGGTACGGGAACTCACCCGGCAAGCCTTCGCCGAACAGATAACGCGCAATTTCCCCTGGCTCATCAATTTCGGGCAACGCCAGGCGTGGCAACGGAACTCCGGTTGGCGTCCGCGTGATGGGAATTTTCGCTTTGATGTCGTTCCAGCGTCCCAGCAGTTCACGCCCGAACTTTTCATCCGTCCTCGCGCGCTTCACCTGATCGAGAACGAACTTGTTATAATTTTCGATGGATTCGACGACTTGTCCGAGCTTGCTCATTTCTTCTTCTTTTTGGCTGTAGCCGCGCTCTCGAAACGCCGTTCTTGTTTGGTTCGGCGCTCAGAGACCGCCGCTACAGATTTGTTTGAAACTAAATCGAACAATCGATCAACGCCAGGGTCGCGATGGCGTTTTGCAACAGTGTCGATGAGCTTCTGTGATCGCCGGTTTTGCTCAAGCCGTTGTTCGATTTCGGTATGGGCAGTGCGAGCCCGCTGAAGATCGCTTTTGTTCACTACTACGATATCGGCCAAATCAAGCATCACGATTTTTTGTAACTGCAAGCGGCTGCCGTAGTCGGGATTCATTACCAGCACCGTCAGATCGACAATCCCATTTTTCTGAAATGGCATCGCCTCCTGACCGGTGCCCACCGTCTCAATAATCACATAGTCGAAATTCGACTGGGCAAGCAGCGCGAGGCAATCGTGTGTTGCGGGCGAAAGTCCACCGGCTTGTCCACGCGTGGCCATGCTGCGCATGAACACGCGATCGTCCTGCGAGTTAATCATGGTGGCCCGATCCCCCAGCAATGCTCCTTCGCCTACTACGCTGGGATCGTGCGACAAAATTGCGATTCTTCCCTTCGGATTGTGGTTCAGAAAACGCAGTACCAACTCATCAATCAATGTAGTTTTGCCAGCACCACCGGGGCCGGTGAAGCCGATGACCTCGGAAGTTTGATGTTTGATGTTCGATGTTTGATGTCTTGTTTGTGACTTCGACGTTGAACGTTGGGCGTTGAGCGTTAGACGTTTTCTGCTTCCACTCGCGTAAGCATCTTCAATCTTTGTCAGCTTGTGTGCGAGTTCATGGTCCGGCGATTTGGCGCGGGATCTCTTCCCACGCGGTTTGCCATATCGCTGATGAACAAATTTCACCATCTCTTCCAGCGAGGTCCCCGCGAAAAAGACTTCGTCCACGCCTTTGCGTTTCATAATCGCCGCATCGTCATGCGTGATAGTGCCACCGCCGCCACCGAATACCTTTATGTCGTCCGCGCCTTTTTTTCGCAGAAGATCCACAACAGCCGCAAAAAACTCGATGTGGCCGCCGTTATAACTTGAGATGCCGATGGCGCGTACGTCCTCCTGGATCGCCGCGCGCACAATGTCGCCCACCGACCGGTGGTAACCGAGATAAATGACCTCGACGCCGTGCCGGATGAATTCCAGGTTAATTGTGTTGATCGCGCTATCGTGCCCGTCGCAAATCGGGACGGCGGTAAGAACGCGGATCGGTGAAGCCATGAGACGAAAAGCCTAACGGTAAACATTTGACGGGCAAAGCCATTCTAGCCTAGTAGCGAAGCCGCATGAAAAACTTCGGAGCGCTGCGCGCAATCGTGACCGCCGGTTTGATCGTTGGCGTCTTGGACATTTCTTCGGCATTCGTGATCTGGCTGGAACGCGGCGTAGGCTTACAACGCGGCTTGCAGGGAATCGCCGCTGGATTGCTCGGCACCAAATCGTACGAGGGCGGAATGGCAACGGGTGGCATGGGTCTTGCCATCCACTTTCTCGTTGCATTCGTGGTTGTTTCGATCTTTTACGTCGTGAGTCGCAGAGTTCCGTTTCTGACGAAACACCCTGCTGTTTCGGGTGTGTGTTACGGCATCGGCGTTTATCTCGTAATGTACTGGTTCGTGTTGCCAACAGCGTTCTCAACATTTCGACACCGGCTCTCTAACGAGTTGCTCGCGATCGCGATTCACATTTCGTTGATTGGGTTGCCGACCGCATTCATTGTGCGCCATTACTCGCAACCAACGGAGCAATCATGATGAGCGACCCGCTCGATTTTTCTGGCAAAGTTGTGCTGGTCACGGGCAGCTCGCGCGGCATCGGCGCGCAGATGATCAAGGCTTTTGGCGCGCGTGGCGCGCAATGCGTGGTGAATTACGTCGCCGACGCGCAGGGACAGAACAAAACCGATGCCGCAAACGTGGCGAAGGAATTAAATGAGTCGCTGGTAATTGAGGGCGACGTGACGCAGCCGCAGCAAGTCGAGGCAATGATGAAACAAATACAAGATCGACATGGGGGGCTCGACATCCTGGTGAACAATTCCGGGATCATTAGCGACCGGACGATTAAGAAAATGTCGCTGGAGGATTTCGAGAGCGTCATCCGAGTGAATCTCATCGGCACATTCATCGTGACACAAAAAGCGGCCGCAATTTTACGCGGCGGGGGTCGGATCGTGAATCTTTCGTCGGTCAGCGGCCAAATGGGATTGTTCGGACAGGCAAATTATTCCTCGAGCAAGGCGGCAATTATTGCGCTCACGAAGGTTTCTGCCCGCGAGTTTGCGCGCCAGAACATCACGGTCAATGCGATTGCGCCCGGATTCATCGACGTCGGGATGAGCAAAGGTATGCCCGAGGAAGTGACGCAAAATTTCATCAAACAGATTCCGCTCGGACGGCTCGGCGATGTAAGTGAGATTGTAAACGCAGCACTCTTCCTTGCCTCCCCAATGGCTTCATATATCACCGGGCACGTGTTGAACGTAAACGGCGGCTTTTACATGGGCTGATCCGCCTTCGCCAAGGCTACGGCGGACAGGATCAGTCCAGCTTCTGCACGAGCAACCAGACTAAAGCTGAAAGCATCCCTGCGAATGTCGATAACACGAACGTTGCGCGTTTCGTCTGCCGTATCTTGAAGGCAGGCTTGGGAATATCGTCATGAATGTGACTAGCCTCGAACAGTTTCATCAGCGCAAAAGCAACCACGAAACCGACAGCCGCCCATTTGAGGCATCCCAGAGTTGTCTCGAGCATTCCGGCAGATGCTAGCGCAGGCAAAGCCAACGCTCAAGCAGGACTCGCTTCAGCCCCATTGTTGATGGAAGGACGGCGGTCCGAGCAACATATCTCCGGGTTTGTACACAAACCAATTGATTCCTGCGAAATGAATTGACCGTAGTCCTGCGGGTTGTCTACGCTCGCCGCTATGACTACGAAATCTTTTGCTCTGATCTCTGTAATCGGATTTGCCGGTGTCTGTATTGCGCAAGCTCAGTCCCCGACTCCCGGAGAATCACCTACTAAATCACCAACGCCTGCAAAACATCGCGCCGTCACAAAAGCGCAGGCAACGGTGTCACCAGCTGCGTCCCCTGCCACGTCGCCCAAAGCGAAACGCGGCTCCAAAAAAGCGGCGGCGGCGGCAGCGGCCAGTCCAGCCGCATCGGCGTCGCCCGCTAAATTCAATCTGGGCGATTTGTTCAAACCGAAAACTTCTGGGGCGGCAGCCAGTCCCGCGGCCGCCAACCCAGCGCCCGCGCGAGCGGCGAGCGCTAAGGCCGCAGCCACGCCTGCGCCAGGCGGTGGCCACGGTCTCGTCTGGGTCAATACAGAGTCGCATGTTTACCACAAGGAAGGCTCGCGCTTTTACGGCACGACGAAAAAAGGTAAATACGTGAGCGAAGCCGACGCGATCAAAGAGGGAGACAAAGCCGCTCATAACTAAGTCGAGCGACAATCAAGGCTTTTCCGCCATACTTTGCAGCGCATCGGCCAGCGTCTCGAACGTCGCGATCTGAATGTCGGGTCCGTAATGGAATTGCGATAGAATATTGAGACCAATATCCTTGTGCGGATCGGGCATCACGCGCGCGACGGAGGCAACCCCTTTTTCCGCAAGCGCATCCATGATTTCGGCAACGTGACGCGCTGCTGCCGAATCCATCGAATCTAACCAGCGGAAATCCGCGAGGACGCGGAACCCGGGATCGATATCGCGCACGAGTTCTCGGACGCGTCGCGAAGCCAGCTTCGCTTCCTCGGCCGTAACCCGTTGTAAAGCGCTGATCACGAGGAGCCGTTTCGACCGATCGAGCTCAACTGCATACATTCTTCGTGATCACATAACCCGGCTGTGCTCGCAAGTCTGACGCTGATTGCAGGGAAAATGCCGTTCTCACGAAACTCCTCACCCTCCCCTCTCCTCTAACAGATAAGAGAAGCGATCCGTTCTACTTACTCGCGAGGCGATCATGCCGCGCATGCTTGCTCTTCGCCTCAACCCTCGCAGGGGAGAAAGTTGAGGCGAGGGGGACTGAACGCGATTTCACTCATACGTGATCGGCACGCGCAGCTGCGAGACGCTTCCAGGTTTGAACCGCCATCTGCGAAACGTCTCCGTGGTAACTTTGTCGAGAATCGCGTTACCAGTGCTTTGCGCCATCATCGCGTTGGTAACCTTTCCGCTGGCAGCGTCGATAAGCATCGCACAGACACCACTTCCAGTAATATTGGCGCGCTTTGCTTGGTACGGATACTCCGGCAAAGGTGCGCTTACCGCCAAGGCTTGGGCAGCTGATAATGACAATTGAGTGGCAATCGGGAAGATGGTCGCCTCAGGTTGGACCGCCGAAGTCATCCCCCTTTTAACACGAGCTTTCTTTCGTACCGCCGCAACTGGCGTTCCAGGTTCTTCTACAAGAGGTGTCTCCTGGGCGACCGGGGCTGGAGTTTGACTTGATATGTGGGCTGCAATCTCGCGGCTTCGTTCGGTCTTTTTCTTTTTCACCTTGGATGTTGGTGTCGCCTCGCCCTTCTCTTCATGCTCCGGCAGATTTGCCGAAGTCGCATCCTGAGCCCGCGTCAAAGAGATGTTAATGAGAAAAACACCACTGCACATAACGGCGAGAATTCCCCGGTGAACGCGCATCAGAAAAAATCTCCCCTTCACATCGGCAGCGTCAACCAGCGCTGTTCTTTAACCTGGTGACTTGAACCCTGTTCGGAAAACGGAAGAGTTATTTTTCGTTGGTTGTCTGTAATCGTTTTCGCTCCTTTATTCTTCTTGTGACTGCGACGGACCTTACCGTTTGGATCATCTCTGCGCTTCTGGCGATCGGCATTGGCTCGAGTAAGTATGCGAAATGGAAGAGCCGCAACAAGTTGGTGCGCGAACTGGCGGCGATGGATCCGGAACGCCGCGAAAAAGTGCTCAGTCGCATGAACCCGGAGCATGCCATGGAAGCACGGCAAGAATTAATGCGACGGTTTCACATTAGCTGACGTGACTGTTTGCTCATGCTTTAGAGATTTTCCTTCTCGTTTCCTTTTCAAGGCATGACCTGCGCGCATTTCGAAATGACTGTGTCAGTTTCGACCGGTGATATCGACGAGCAAAACCATGTGAACAATACCGTCTACCTGCGGTGGGTTCAGGGTGTTGCCACTGCGCATTGGCAGGCGGTCGCCAGCCCGGAAGCACAGGAGACGGTCGGCTGGGTCGTCCTGCGGCACGAGATCGACTACAAAACTCCTGCGGCGCTTGGTGACAAAATCATCTTGCGCACATGGGTCGGCAAAGCCACGCGACTTACGTTCGAACGATTCACGGAAATCCGGCGCAATGGCGATGGCCAGCTCTTGTCAAAGGCTCGGACGCTATGGTGCCCGATTAATGCACAAACCGGTCGGCCGATGCGCGTGCCAGCTGAAGTGCGCGTGCAGTTTTCGACCTGAATTTGGATCTCAAGGAGCGGCGGCGGTTCCAGCCGCCGTGAACGATTGGACGATCCCTGGAGAGTTGAAGATTCGGCGTTGAGGATTGAGCGTTGCGCGTTGGAACTTCCATCTCACGAGTCACGCCCGATTATTGCGTGTTACTGCGCGACGTTTCTGAAACCGGAGATGTTGCACATCTACCGGCAAATCACAGCGCTGAAACGGTGTGCTCCGGTAGTGATTGCGCAGAAACGCGAACAAGTCGAGCGCTTCCCGTTTGAGTCGGTCCAGCTCGTTCCCAAACCGGCAACACATTTTCTGCGGCGCTTCTGGTTCAGGCAACTGCGAAACATGCCATGGCAGATCTCGGACGCAGAGCTACGCGCGTTGCTGGGAGTGGTAAGTGCAATCGACGCTCGTATTTTGCACATTTACTTCGGCCAAATCGCCGTTCATCTCCTGCCGCTCATTCGCGCATGGAAAAATCCGTCGATTGTTTCCTTTCATGGCGCCGATGTCACAGTGGATATGAACAGGCCGACGTATCGAGAGGCCACACGCCAGATGCTCGCCGCAGTGAAGCTGGTTCTTGTTCGCTCCGAGTCGCTGCGACGCGCACTTGCCGATCTCGGTTGCGACCCGGAAAAGATTGAACTGCAGCGTACCGGGATTCCGCTCGAGGAATTTCCTTTCCACGAACGAACGTTCCCCAGCAACGGCGAATGGCGATTCGTGCAAGCCGGCCGCCTGATCGAGAAGAAAGGCCTGCCGGTTGCCTTTCGCGCGTTCGCATTTTTCGTACGTCAATATCCAAATGCGACACTGACAATCGCCGGAGAAGGACCATTGCTCGATGATCTTCGAAGGTTGGCGCGCGAACTTAGCATCGAGGAGCACGTTTCATTCACTGGTTTCCTTTCGCAGGAGCAATTGCGTGACATCTATTATCGGTCGCACATTTTCCTGCATCCCAGTCAGACCGGTCGCGACCGTAACCAGGAAGGTATCCCAAATTCCATGCTGGAAGCTATGGCCAGCGGATTACCGGTCTTCGCTACGCAACATGGCGGCATTCCCGAGGCCATTGAAAACGACGTGAGCGGCGTGCTCGTGCCGGAGCGCGATCACCAAAAATTAGCGCAGGCTTTGCTCAACGCAGCAGAAGCTCCGAACTTCCTTTCGCGCATCGCCGGCAGCGGCGCTGAGGTCGTACGAAAAGACTTCGATCTCCAATCGCAAGCGCAGCGGCTCGAAGATATTTATTTGCGACTGATTGGACTGAGGCGATGACCTCAATCGCCAGCGTTTATTGTCTCGTCCAAGGCTGCGTCACGTTTTGGATGCGTAGTTTGCACTTGTCGCTCACCAGCGTGAAATGAAGTTGGTCACCCATTCGGTTGAACTTGTAGGTGGCTGATTGCTTGCAGGCTTTCGGGCTCTTCCCGCGCACCTCGCTGATTGTGAGACTGTCGCCGGACACCGTGTAATGACCCCACACATCAGGTTGGCCGTTCTTGTCGAGGTCGACCTGGAATGTTCCGTCGGATTAACGGTCCAAACGGTGCCGAGCGTGTTGGTCCATGTGCCGACGAGAGCAGCCGGGCCGGATGTGGGAGCGGTCGCGCACGCGCCCATGAGCGCTATCAAAGCGCCGGCGAAAATAATTCGGAGAGAGTGTTGTGGTTTCATGGCCGGCATCCTGCCTCGCGGCAACGTGACCGGTCAAGCGCAGATCTCCGCGAAGAGATTGGTTGCTAAAGACTTAGCCTTCAACGTAAAAGTCTCCGTGGATCAGACGCCGGCACCGGCTCCTCTATCGCCAAGACCAAACTGGTGGATGCGAAACTGGAAATGGTTCGTTCCGGTTGGCTGTCTCAGTATTGCGCTGTTATTCGTCGCTTTTGTTTGCTCAGTGGTCTTGATCGTATTCAGCGCAATAAAATCGACCAGTGTTTACAAAGATGCGCTGGCCCGGGCCAAGGCACACCCTGCCGTCATCGAGGTCCTTGGTTC
>WNEP01002027.1_pt1 | contig 10085 bp, 11 predicted proteins | sample 5399961 | NCBI WGS metagenome assembly WNEP01 (sample SAMN13153329, study PRJNA577476) | soil metagenome | isolation source: 20 cm grassland meadow soil pre-rain plot 5 | place: USA:California | collected 2015-09-08 | reverse complement strand
CCGCGGCGCAGCAGTACGTGGACAGCCTGCGAACGCGCCTCGCCTCTCTGCAGACACGGGCGCTCACCTTCCGCCCCTACAACCCGCACACCGACGCGCGGCGCATGCCGGACGATCTCGCGGAGAATCTGGTGCGTACCGTCAACGACCTGAACGTCCAGACCCACAACCTCGACGCCAAGACCGCGGAAGAGACGGCGCTGCGCGACCAGTTCCAGGCCGATATCGAGCGCTACCGGGCGCTACACACCATCCACTCGCAATAGCGGGCATACGTACGCGCCGGTGGTGCGTAGGCGACGGTCGTGCGTGCGCGGCGGCCACTTCTATAAGAAACTCCAGGTGAGGGCGAGCGCCAGCAGATCCGGGTCGCCGCTGCTCCGCGCCCGTCGTTGACCTTGAGCCTCGATCGTTTTCAGTGCTGGCCGGAGTGCCCGAAACCGCCCGCCCCGCGGGCGGAGGCGGCGAAGTCTGCGACCACCTCGAGCTCCACCTGCACGACCGGCACGACGATGAGCTGCGCGATGCGCTCGCCGGGACGCACCGTGAAGGGCTCCGCTCCGCGGTTCCAGCACGACACCATCAGCTGGCCCTGGTAATCCGAGTCGATCAGGCCGACCAGGTTTCCGAGCACGATGCCGTGCTTATGCCCGAGGCCCGATCGCGGCAGGATGACCGCCGCGAGCGCCGGGTCGTCGAGGTGGATCGCGATGCCGGTGGGGATGAGCTCGGCGCGCCCGGGCTTGAGCACCAGCGGCTCGGCGAGGCACGCGCGCAGATCGAGGCCGGCGGAGCCAGCCGTGGCGTACGCCGGCAGCGGGAACTCGCTTCCCAGGCGAGCATCGAGAACCCGCACCTTGAGTGCGCGGCGCCCCGCGGAGCCGCCGCTCAAGCGAGGGCCGGACCGCGTTTGCGGGCCGCGGCGCGCGCCGCGAGGTCCTGCTCGATGAGCGCGATGAGCCCGCGCGCGAGTGTGAGCTTGCCGGCGCGGGGAAGCTCGTGACGCCCGTTGCGCGAGAGCACGATCAGCTGATTGTCGTCGCAGTCGAAGGCCTTGTCGTGCCCGACTTCGTTGGCCGCGATCATGTCGAGGTTCTTCTTCATGAGCTTGGTGCGCGCGTTCTGCTCCACCGACTCGGTCTCGGCGGCGAAGCCGACGGCGTACGGCCGGTCGGCCCGAGCCGCCACGGTCGCGAGCACGTCGGTGGTGCGCTCCATCGCGAGCTCGAGGCTTTCGGCGGTCTTCTTGATCTTCTGCTCCGCGGCGCGCGCCGGCCGGTAATCCGCCACCGCGGCCGTCGAGATGAAAATGTCGGTGCCGGGAAGCTCCCGCAGCACCGCGGCCAGCATGTCGGCCGCGCTCTCGACGTCGATGCGCGCCACCCCCGCCGGCGTCGGCAAGCTCACAGGTCCCGCGACCAGCACCACCGTCGCTCCCGCCTCGCGCGCCGCCTGCGCCACGGCGAAGCCCATCTTCCCGGAGCTGCGGTTGCTGACGAAGCGCACCGGGTCGATGCGCTCGCGCGTCGGGCCGGCGGTGATCAGCACGCGGCGGCCCGCGAGCGCACCGCTCGCCGGCAGGAGCGCGAGCACCCGCTCGGCGAGATCGACCGGCTCGAGCATGCGGCCCTCGCCGATTTCACCGCACGCCTGATCGCCCTCCGCGGGCCCGAAGACCTGCACGCCGCGCTGAGCGAGCGTCGCGACGTTGGCGCGCGTCGCGGCGTTGGCCCACATGACGTGATTCATGGCCGGCGCCACGGCGATCGGCGCCTCGGTGGCGAGGCACAGCGTCGAGAGCAGATCGTTCGCCTGGCCGGTGGCGAGTCGCGCCAGAAAATCCGCGCTCGCCGGCGCAATCAGCACCGCATCCGCCCAGCGCGCGAGCTCGATGTGGCCCATGGCGGCTTCCGCGGCCGCGTCCCAGAGATCGCTGCGCACCGTGCGGCCCGAGACCGCCTGAAAAGTGGTGGGCGTCACGAACTCGCGCGCGCCGCCGGTCATGACGACCTGCACCTCCGCGCCGCGGTCTCGCAGCCGCCGCACGAGGTCCGGACTCTTGTAGGCGGCGATGCCGCCCGTCACGCCGAGAAGAATGCGTTTGCCCTGCATGGAAAGCCGTCCCGCCCTGGGAACGGATTATCGCACCGCGCCTGCCGGAGCGCGCAAACCGTCGCTCAGAAAACTTAGGTCGAGGGTGCGAAAGACGAGGAAATTGCGAGACTTCGGGGGCTTTCTCCCCCTCCCGGCCCTGACATCGGGGTCCTTAGACTGGCCGCCCGACCTCGTTAGAACCGAAAGTAATGAGCATCCGGCACTGGCCTCACCCCGAGCGGCCACGCGAGAAACTGCTCGAGCGCGGCGCTCACGCGCTCTCGGATGCGGAGCTCCTGGCGCTGCTCCTCGGCTCGGGCACACGGGGGCGCACCGCGGTCGAGCTCGGGCGCATGCTGATCGCCGAGTTCGGCTCGTTGCGTGAGCTGTTGAACTCGGAGGCGCAGCGCTGCCTCGCACAAAGCGGCATAGGACCTGCCCGCTACGCCATCCTGAAGGCGGCCCTCGAGCTCGCGCGGCGGCACTTTCGCGAAGCGCTGCGCTTGGGTCCCGCGCTTGCGGCGCCCGAAGCCACCCGGACGTTTCTCGTGGCGCATCTGCGTGACCGGCCGTACGAGGTCTTCTGCTGTTTGTATCTCGACAACCGCCACCGGCTCATCGCCTTCGAGGAGCTGTTCCGGGGCACCATCGACCGCGCCGGCGTGCATCCCCGGGAAGTGATGCGCCAGACGCTGCTGCACAACGCCGCCGCGGTCATCTTCGCCCACAATCACCCGTCTGGAGTGCTCGAGCCGAGTCAGGCGGACGAGCTGATCACCCGGCGCCTCAAGGAGGCGCTCGCCCTGATGGACGTGCGGGTGCTCGATCATTTCATCATCGGCGACGGGCAGTGCTTTTCCTTCTCGGAGCACGGGCTGCTGTAACCGCGCGCCCCCGGCCGCCCGCTTCTGCGAGGCCGGCGGGCGCGCGGTGGCTCAGGGCATGCCCGCCGGGGTGTCGTGTCGACCAGGTGTTACTTCAGTATCGCCACCTGCTGCGTGCGCGAGCCGAGCACCGTGCGGATCTTGGCGCGGTCCGCCTCGGACTTGTTGGCTGCGTCGACCGAGCCCTCGGTCTGGGCGAGGACCTTATCGAACTTGCCTCCAAGTTGATCCAGCGCCGCCCAGTTCTTGAACTCCGTGACGAGGAGGATGTCGGGGTCGTTCGGTCCGCGCGCCTCGATCACGACGACCCGGTAGGCGGTTATGAGCCCGGCAGCCTTGGCGGCCTCCTGCTGCTTCTTCCAGCTGGTCGCCAGCCAGTGCATGTAATCGTCGAAGTGTCCGTCGACGGTGCGGATCGAGGCGACATTCACGACAGGTCCGTCGTTCCAGTCGCGGCCGTCGGCAAGAGCCACGGAGCTCAGAGCGGTGAGTGACAGGAGTGCGCCGGTGGCACCAAGAGCCCGGGTGATACGGGTCATGGACGTTCTCCCAAGGTGATTGGGACGATGTTTGTTGGTGTTCTACCGCGATCCGGCGGAGCAAGCTCCCCGCCGGGACGTGGATCGCCGGACGCTACGCTCCTGCGGCGACCGCTGCAAGCGCTGGCTGCCTTAGGTCACCGCAGCCACGAACGGCGCACAGCCCGGAAAGCCGCGCCCCAAAGGGGCTCGATGTGACACTGATACAGCTCTCCTTGTCGAGCCGTCGCCGGGCTGGTATAAAACCCGGCCCGGGAATCCCGGGGTCCGCCCCTCAAGGTAGATATATGTCCCGCGTTTGCGAGATCACCGGCAAGAAGCCGGCGGCCGGCAACCGAGTCTCCCACGCCAATAACAAGAAGCGCCGCCGCTTTCTGCCCAACCTGCACACGCAGCGCTTCTGGGTCGAGACCGAGAAGCGCTGGGTGACCCTGCGGCTGACCACCAACGGGATGCGCACCCTCGAGAAGCGCGGCATCGACAAGGTGGTCGCGGAGCTGCGGGCCCAGGGCGTGAAGCTCTGAAGACGCGCACCGCACAGGAGCCCCCATGCGCGAGAAGATCAAGCTGCTGTCCTCGGCCGGAACCGGCCACTTCTACGTGACCACCAAGAACAAGCGGCTGCACCCGGATAAGCTCGAAGTCCGCAAGTTCGACCCGAAAGCGCGCAAGCACGTCGCCTACAAGGAATCGAAGATAAAGTAAGCGCCTTAGCAAGCGCTTGCCCGAGCTGCCCGAAGTCGAGACCACGCGCCGGGGCCTCGAGCCCTACGCGCTCAAGCAGCGGATCGTCGCGCTCGAGGTCCACGAGCCGCGGCTGCGCTGGAGGGTAGCGCGCGATCTGCCGCGCAAGGTCGCCGGGCAACGGATCCTCGGCGTCGGACGGCGCGCCAAGTACCTGCTTCTGCGCCTGAGAACCGGCACCCTCCTCCTGCACCTCGGGATGTCCGGCAACCTGAGAGTCGTGCCCGCGCGGACGCCGCGCCTCGCGCACGACCATTTCGACCTCAAGCTCGGCTCGGGGCTGGCGCTGCGCTTCAACGACCCGCGCCGTTTCGGCAGTCTTCTCTACACCCGCGGCGATCCGCTCCGGCACCGGCTGCTCGCGGACCTTGCGCCCGAGCCCTTCGCCGCCGCTTTCAATGCAGACTACCTGTGGCGCACCACCCGGCGGCGCCGCGTGGCCGTCAAGCAATTGCTCATGAACAGCCACCTCGTGGTCGGCGTCGGCAACATCTACGCCAGCGAGGCGCTGTTTCGGGCGCGCATCAGGCCGACGCGGCAGGCCGGGAGCCTATCGCGGACGGAGGCCGCGCGGCTGGTGCGCAGCGTGCGCGCGGTGCTCTCACAGGCGATTCGCGCAGGCGGCACGACGCTGCGCGACTACCTGGGCGCCGACGGTGCGCCCGGTTACTTCCGTCAGCGGCTCTACGTGTATGAGCGCCAGGGCAGGCCCTGCCGGCGCTGCGGCACGCCGGTGCGCGCGGTGACCCAGGGGCAGCGCTCCACGTACTATTGCCCGTCCTGCCAGAAGTAAGGCTTGCGCGCCGAGCGCGCATGAGCTGACCCGTATGAACAAGGCGATCCTCGCGCATCTTTCCAGGAAGGATCCGGTGCTCGGCGGAGTGATCCGCGCCGTCGGACCGCGCCGGCTCGCGCCTCCCGAGGACTGCCACCCCTTCCAGGTGCTCGCGCAGGCCATCGCCCACCAGCAGCTGAACGGTACTGCCGCCAACACCATCCTGAAGCGCCTCGTCGACGGCTGCGGCGAGGGCGCTTTCCCGACGCCGCACATGGTGATCGCGGCGCCCGAGGAGACGCTCCGCGCCGCCGGCTTCTCGCGCGCCAAGGTGGCCGCGCTCAAGGATCTCGCCGGCAAGACCCTGGACTCAGTGGTTCCCGACGGCGCGACGCTCGCTCAGCTCCCGGACGAAGAGATCATCGCGCGCCTCACGCAGGTGCGCGGCATCGGCCGCTGGACGGTGGAGATGCTGCTGATCTTCCATCTCGGGCGCCCCGACGTGCTGCCGGTCGACGACTTCGGCGTGCGCGCCGGCTTTCGCGCCGCCTACGGCTTGAGCCGCATGCCGCGACCCAAGGCGCTCGCCGCGTTTGGCGAGCGCTGGAAGCCGTACCGGACGACCGCGGCCTGGTACCTGTGGCGGGCGATGGAGCTGAAACGCGCCGGGACGCTCCCCGAGCCGGCCGAGCGCATCCGACTGCCGCGCATCCCGAGGCGGCGACGCATTGCGCGCACATCGCGCCGCCTGCGCTCGGGCAAGGCCCGCGCTCGGGCAAAGCCGGCAACGCGACGAAGCTCTAAGTCTAAGGGCGCCGCAGCTTCTTCAGCTCGGCCTCGACGATCGGATGGACGAACTCGCTGACTGCGCCCCCCAGCACCGCGATCTCCCGAACCAGCGTCGATGAGATGAAGGTGAACTGCTCCTGCGGAGTGAGGAACACGGTCTCGAAATTGCGGTCGAGATGACGGGACATGTTGGCGAGCTGGAACTCGAACTCGAAGTCCGATACGGCCCGCAGTCCCCGCACGATGACCGCGGGCTGGTGCTTGCGCGCAAGATCGACCGTGAGTCCCGAGTAGCCGAGCACTTCGACGTTGGGGATGTCGCTCAGCACCCGGCGCGCCAGGTCGACGCGCAACTCGAGCGGGAAGAGCGGCGCCTTGTGGGCGTTGGCCGCGATCGCAACGATCACCTTGTCGAAGATCCCGGCCGCGCGGCGTACCAGGTCCGTGTGCCCATTGGTGAGGGGATCGAATGTGCCCGGATAGACGGCGTTGCGTTTCATGCGGTGTCGGATTCCTGGGCGCCTGCGTGCGCGAACAGATGATAACCGACCTCGCCGGCGCGCTTCGCCTTCAGCGGCTGCCACCGGGCCGGCAGCGGCGGCAACCCCTCACGGGCCGGGCACTCGACGTAGATGAGCGCCCCCTCGGCGAGCCAGTGCCGCTCATCCAGCAGCCGCGCCGCCTCGCTCAGGAGCCCCGCGGCGAACGGTGGATCGAGAAACACGAGCTGATAGGGGCGGGCATCGCCCGAGAGGTAGCGCAACGCATCCGCGCGCACCACCACGGCGTCGGGAGCCTGCCACTCGGCGAGGCGCGCGCGCAGCTCGTGCGCCGCCGCGTCATCGTGCTCGACGAAGGTCAGGTGCGATGCGCCGCGCGAGAGGGCTTCGAGGCCGAGCGCCCCGCTGCCGGCGAACAGGTCGAGCGCACGCGCCCCCTGGGTGCGCGCGCCCAGCCAGTTGAAGAGCGTCTCGCGCACCCGGTCGGGGGTTGGGCGGATGGCGGCGGAGACCGGAAAGCGCAGCTTTCTGCCGCGCCATGCTCCTCCGATGATGCGCAGCGTGCGCGCGCGGCTGCCGCGCCTTGCGGCGCCGGCTGCGCGGCTGCCTGACTTGCTCGCGGACACCGCACCTTGCCTCGCGCCTGCCGCACCTTGCCACTTTTCTCGCCCTAAGCGTACTCTAGCTTCCTCGTCCAGAAGCGCTCAAACACCACCGGCTCGGACCGCCCGTCGCCGCACTCAGGGTGCGCTCTCGAGAGTCGCTTAGGAGTCTCAGGGATATGAAAAAGCTCGTCGCTGCCGCAGTGGTGCTCGTTGCGTTGCTCGCCGTCGGCTGCACGGGCGGCAACGGCGTCATCGGCTCTTCGAACCTCGACCTGTTGAACGGCAACCCGGGAAGCTCGCCGCCACCGACACCGTCGAGCAGCACCGCACTGTTCCGGCTGTCGACCGGCCAGCTGCCCTATCCGACTGACCTCTATTTCGCCGGCTCGACCGACGGCACTTTGAACATCCAGCCGCCGAACGCGCTCTGGCCCAACCAGCCGTTCGTGAATGCGCTCGATGGCTTCTCGACCAACGCTGTGATCCGCGAGCAGTTCGGAGGGGCGCTCGACCCGACGTCCTTCACGGCCAGCTCGATCATCATCGTCCCGGTCGTGACCGACAATCTGACCAAGGCGACCACGGGGTTCCTCGGCGGCACGCCGGCGCCGCTGACGCCGGGAACAGACTACACCGCCGCGCTCGCCACGGACGTGGGCGTTGGTCCGCAGATCCTCGAGATCACACCGCTCCATCCGCTGCTGCCGAGTACCTGCATCAGCAACGGCCAGTTCCTCGGCGCGAAGTGCAAGACCGGCACCGGCTACCTCGTGATCCTCACCAACGCGATCAAGGATGCGTCGGGCCATGCCGCCGTACCGGACACCGACTACGCCAGCATCAAGGCGGCGCTCGCCGGGGGGCCGACGTGCCCGAGCATCACGGACCAGACGCTGAACGGTGTCTGTCAGCTGACCGGCGCGCACCTGCAGCTCGCGCAGGCGCTCGGCGTGAATCCGGCCAACGTCGTCCTCACTTTCAGCTTCACGACCGAAGCCACGGTCGACACTCTGGAGCTCATGTCGGCCACCGCCGATCCCACGAAGCAGACCATCAAGGTGAATCCGACCGGAATCAGTACCCACGTGGTCAATCCGCAGCTCCCTGGTCACGCCGACGTCTACGTGGGCGCGCTGACGATTCCTTATTACCTCAGCGCGGCGGCGCCACTCACGGCTTCGTGGCAGGCGCCGGCGTTTCCGCTCGACATGACCAGCACGAACGTCACGCGCTTCAACCCCCTGCCGGCGGCGACGGTCGCTCATCTGATGATTCCGGTGCTCGTCACCGTGCCGAATGCGAATTCGGCCTACGCGCAGGCGGGCGGCCCGATACCGCCCCCGGGCGGCTGGCCGGTGTTGATCTTCCAGCACGGCGTTACGCGCAGCCGCGAGGATATGTTCGGCGTGGCCGACTCCTTCGCCGATGCAGGCTTCGTGGTGGCCGCAATCGACCTGCCGCTGCATGGCGTGACGAGCACCAGTGACCCGCTCTATGCGAGTGCGGCCAACCCCCTCTACGCGGGTCTCGGGCTGCCGGCGAATCAGATGTCCATCGAGCGCACTTTCGACCTCGATCTCAACACGAACCTGGGGAACACCGTCATCCCCGGCTCTCCGCCCGACGGTGTGACCGACCCCTCGGGTTCGCACGCCATCAACCTGACGAGCCCGCTGGTCACGCGCGACAGTCTGAGGGAAGGGGTCATCGATCTCGTCATGTTGTCGCGGCTCCTCCCCAGCCTCAGTCTCGGCGCGGCCGGCACCATCAACGCGAACGGCATCCACTACCTCGGACATTCGCTCGGCGCCATTGAAGGCACCGTGTTCATGGCCGTGGTCGGCCCGGGGGTCAGCACCGCGACCCTCGCCAACCCCGGTGGCGAGTTGCCGCGGATCCTGATCACCTCGCCGTCCTTCGCGCCGGAGATCAACGCCGGACTCCTGGCTCAAGGGCTCCTTCCCGGTACGACGCTGTACGCGGATTTCTGGCGTGACATCCAGTCCCTCTGGGACGCCGGCGACCCCGTCAACTACATTGCGCTCGCCACCGCCGCACATCCGATCCATCTTCTGCAGGTGGTCGGCAGCACACCGCCGCCGGCGGGCTGCAACCCCGTGACGTCGGCGAACGGCTGTCCCGACCAGGTGGTGCCGAACGCCACGACACAGGCAATAATCACCGCCTCGGCCTACGGACCCGCAGGAGCGGCCGGTGCGCTGACGCGCATTGCCGCCGGGCAGGCGCCGGTCGTGGCGAACCCCGGTGGAATCCATGGGTACGTGAACTTCATCCAGGGAGATCACGGTTCGATCATCGACGGCGTGGTTCTGCCCGTCACGCAGGAGATGCAGACCGAGGCCATCAGCTTCACCGGTGCACCGATACCGCCTGCCGGCATTCCGGCCAACACGCCGGGAACGACGTTGCTGATTGCCAATCCGGCGGTAATTCAGCCGTAGGGCCGCCACGCACCGGCCGCTCGCATGCGGCGCTGCGCGCAGCGTGCGTCGGATCCGCGACGATCCGCTTGCGCGCTCACGGGCCGCTACAATGCCGGGGCTATGTCCAGACGCCCCGCTGAGGAGGCCGCCGCTGCCGCCACAACGGCTGCAACCGCCGACCCCGAGCGGCCGGGGTTCCTGCGCCGCCTGCGCAACCGGCTGAATCGCGGCACGTCCTCGCTCGGCTACGATCTCGCCGGGCTCTTCAAGGGCCGGCAGATCGATGCCGAGGTGCTGGACGAGCTCGAGACGCGCCTCATCACGGCGGACGTGGGGGTGGAGGCCACGGGCCGGATCCTCGAGGACCTGCGCAAGCGCGTCGCGCGCACCGAGCTCGCCGATGTGCCCGCTTTGATCGCGGCGCTGCGCGCCGACGTCACGCAGCTCCTCGCCCCGTGCGCACGGCCGCTGGTCATCGACAAGGCACGTCGGCCGTTCGTGATCCTCGTCGCCGGCGTCAACGGCTCGGGCAAGACCACGACCATCGGCAAGCTCGCGCGGCGCATCGCCGGCGGCGGCTCGAGCGTGCTGCTCGCCGCCGGGGACACATTTCGCGCCGCGGCGATCGAGCAGCTGAAGATCTGGGCCGAGCGCACCGGAGCGCAGTTCGCCGCGCAGGGGCCGGGCGCCGACCCGGGGGCCGTGGTCTTC
>WNEP01002692.1_pt1 | contig 10090 bp, 9 predicted proteins | sample 5399961 | NCBI WGS metagenome assembly WNEP01 (sample SAMN13153329, study PRJNA577476) | soil metagenome | isolation source: 20 cm grassland meadow soil pre-rain plot 5 | place: USA:California | collected 2015-09-08 | reverse complement strand
GTTTTGATCCCGGTGCGAACAACGACGTCAAAGGACTGGCGGTGCAACCCGACGGCAAAATTTTGGTGGTGGGCGATTTCTTAAAACTCGGGGGCGGCGGCACCGGCGTCTTCACGCGCAACCTCATCGGCCGACTTAAGCCTGACGGGACGCTCGACATGAGCTTCGACCCTGGCGCGGGGGGTGGGCCAGCTGTGATTTGCGTGACCGTGCAGACGGACGGAAAGATTCTGGTCGGTGGATCTTTCACCACGCTCGGTGGCGGCGGCAGCGGTATGTACACTCGCAACTTTATTGGACGACTTTGTCGGCGAGCACGGTGAGCTGACCATCGCTCTCGAGACGCACTACGCGACGATTGCCGTGCTGGTCGATTGTTAGGCGCCCTTCTGGATCAAACGTCAACCCGTTCGAGCCCGGCTGACCATCCTGCGGATCGAGATCAAGACAACTCTGTGCAATTAGCTCTGCTTGTCTCTTGCGCGCGCGAAGGTAAAGAGGCGCGAACCACTAATGTCCTCCGCCTGATTCAGATCCGTTTGATGACATGAGTCTGGAAAAATCTCGTCAGGCTTGTCAAGCGAATTCGCTGCAACCACGAGTCGCCGACTCGATCTCCATAAACGCGGTCAACTTTTCATCCGCTCGCACAACGTAACGCTTTCCGTCGTCGCGATGCGCGTCAGCAACGAAGATTGTTCGCTCGTTGGAACCCACGGCTGAGACGCAGCCCCAACCCCAACCGGCTTTGCCGAGATTATTAGCGATGATTTCCCAGTACGGGCCTTGCTGCGAAGCGTGGTCTCCGCTGTGTCGTAGCGTCCGCCCTTTCGCCAGTTATCACTAGCCCATAGTGGCTGAAGATTCGTGTGGTGGAATGCGATGCGCCGCTGTTCGACATCGGTCAAATCAAACGAAGAAAGTGGTCGAATGTGATCTATATGCCATCCTTTTCTACCATAGTTCTCCCACGACATTCCCGGCAAAAACTTAGATTGAAGGTAAGTGATTAGCTCACTAATTGTACAGCCTATAAGGTCTCTGATCCACGCCGTTACGCTTGCGCTTTGCGTTGCTGGGTGCGTGCGAAGCGCCAGGCCGACGCGCGCTCGAAGGTTCACTCCGATTGCGTACGACCTATCGGTTCTGCGGCGAATTCGCGCCCACGCGTTCTTGTAGGCGGTCGCTCGTTTTACACAGCGTCGATCCGATGCTGCGCGAAGTGCGCGCCCCCTAGGACTCTTGCGGTACGAACACTGCCAGGCTCGAATTTTCTCTCTATTGCGGCGCGCGTAATCCCGGTGTCGCGCGAAAATGATCGCTTTGTCTCGCTGGTAACGCTTTGCTTCGTAGGCGCGGCATTCTTCGTTCTTCTCGCGCCAGCGTTTATGCGCCCGCGCTTTATAGCTCTCCGAATGCCGTTCGTAATCCGCGTGTTTCCACTGCCGACCAGCAGCGGTGATTGCATTTGCTCGTTCAGGGTTACGAGCTCGCCACGCCCGCATCCGCTCGGCGTTCTTAGCTCGTCTCTCTTCGATAGTCATTTGCAATTGTTCACAATTGTTCACAATTATTTTGCGTTGCGCGCTTCCAATTGTGCCTCTTTTGCTCTCCACACGGCAATGACAAAATGATATGGAACGAGCAAATGACGCGGGCCGCAACGTTCATCATCGCTGCGATTCTTTGCAGTACAGAATCGTTGCCTGTGACGTTTCTCTCGCCCCGTGAATGTCGCGACAATCACGGCCAGAATCGCTGGTCAGTAATGCCGTGATCCGCGTTTACGATGAAGCTGGCAACGTGATTGAAACGCACGAGCACGCGGCGATTTCAAAGAGTGGTGAGCGTTGCTCGCTAAACAAAAAGCCGCCCCGCGCTGAAGCGCGACGGCTGATTGCGAAATGCTGCTGTTTGCTTGGGGTTCCGCAGCTTTAGTGATTGTTGTTGACCACTTGCGGCGCGGGTTTGGTCACCTCGACTTGGGCGCTCACCCTTTGCAAGCCCGCAGTCAGCGCTTCAATTTGTTTCTGCTGCTCAGCGACAATCGCTTTCAAATCTTGTACTTGATGATGTTCTTTAAGAAACTCGTTTAGCAACATCGCGTTCACCGCCTCGTAGCGGACCGTGTAAGGCTTGCCCTCGTTATCCCGCGCCACTAGGTCGGGATTTACCTTTTCCACTTGCTCAGCCACGAGGCCAAATTGCGGAATGCCATCGGGGTCAAGCTCCTGCTTATAGCGAAAGGTGACCGGTTTGAGTGCGAGAATCGCTTCGCTGGCCTTGTCCATCGGCTTGACCGCGTCCTTGAAACGTTCCGAGGAAACAACGGTGCCCAAGTGACCTTTGGTATCGATAACTACCCCTACACCTTGTGGAACGCTTACTCCGCTGATGCCAGCAACATAAGTGCTGGTGTGAGTTCCTCTCGTGCCTATGCGAATAGTTTGGGAGTCGCCGACATGACCACGATTTCCAACGTCGATATTATTGCTTCCACTGGTAACGCTGAAACCTGCATTAAGGCCGATAGCGATGTTATCCGAGCCTGTGGTATTGGAATAGAGCGCATTTACTCCGGTGGCGGTGTTGTTTTGGCCGGTGCTGTTATTAAAGAGCGATCCAGCCCCAATAGCCGTATTAGCGCTGCCGATGGTATTCGCGCCCAGCGAATCAGTACCGGTGGCCGTATTCGCGCCGCCGTTGTTGTTCTCGAGCGCCCGAACCCCGCTGGCCGTGTTCGATGAGCCGGTTGTGTTGTTCTCGAGTGCGTTGGCCCCAAGTGCTGCGTTGAAGCTTCCGGCCGTGTTGTTCCCGAGTGCCTGAAAACCGATCGCCGTATTCGAGCTCGCCGTATTCTCCTTCAGCGAATAGAATCCCACTGCAGTGTTGCTGTCGCCAGCGGTGTTACTCAAAAGTGCAGCCATACCGGCCGCGGTATTACCGTTGCCAATGATGTTTTTTGGCAGAGCAAGAAACCCGACAGCGGTGTTGCCGCTGCCGGTTGTGTTGCTAAAGAGCGCTTGGCTACCGGTCGCAGTGTTTTGGATGCCGGTGGTATTGCTATAAAGCGCATCAAAACCGATGGCCGTGTTATCGGTACCGGTCGTGAGGCTGAAGAGCGCATCCTCGCCCTCAGCCGTGTTTTGGTTTGGATAGCCTCCGTCGGGTGGTGGGCGCACCGCTCTGGCCGTCGGCGCAAGCGCAAGCCATCCGAGGGCGAGAGCGATGAGAAGGGACGCGCGCAAAGGCGAGCGGTTCATTAAATTTCTTAATAGGAGAGTTGTCATTTTCATATGCGCAGAGTTTTGAAAAAATCTGGCAACCTTGGCAAGACGAATTGGGACGCTCTGATTCGCGTTTACGATGAAGCGGGCAATGTGATTGAAGCGCGCGATCAAGCAGGCGAGTTCAAAGAGCCGTAAGAATTGCCTCGACCTATCGGGTGAGCGTATCGACTACAGTGTGCCCCTCACCCGCTAATTTTCATAACTAAAACAGCCGGGAAAACGCGAAAGACCGCGGCTAGTTACGATGAATCACCGAAACAAGAGAACGACGGTGCGACTCTTTACTTTATTAGTGCCTGCCTGTGGTGCCCGTGCCGCCAGTGCCGCCTGTGATGGGTTTGGATTCGCTCCTAACGCCGCCGCCACCTTTGACGTCTTTTACTGGCTGCAGGTCACGAACTGTGATGTTCTTTTTGACTCGGCGCCAAGCAGATCGAACTACATTAATGTTTGGGATTTGTGTATTCATGCCCCAAATGGCCTCCTAGGCTTTTGATTGGTTTTTACCATCCCTTTGCCTTCGCGGCAATCGCCAATTTGACAGCACTCTGCGGGACTCGTCCGGAATCCACAATTGATTTTCGATATGTGTCCGCGCCGGACGCTAGATTGCATCTCCAGAATCAACTGGAAATTCACCCGCGGCAGCGGATCACTGTGCCGGTTGGACGAAGGAGCCTTTGATCACTCGCGCAAACTGATGCCGGAAGTGTAGGCGCCTATTTCTATTCGTCCGGTAGGGTATACCTCAGCTCCGTGCTTGGTCGATCGTGCGCGGCGTTTTTATTTGTAGTAGGGCCGCAGTGAAGGCCGCAGTTTTCCCACTTTGAGAGCGGTTCCAATTTGCGAGTCAAAAACGGAATCATCGGAAAGTCTGCGAATCTCTCCTCCCTCCAGCGCAGCAACCGGCAATCCATCGCGAAATAGAACCCGATTTGCCGTGAGCGCCGCAATTCTTGATCCAGGTGTGAGAATGCCTTGCAAATTCAGCGGATCGGCAGCGCTGAGCGTAATCAGTTCGTCTTTGGGTGATGCTTTACGGATAGAACGCAATAGTCCAATAGCTTCAGGCAACGCGAATTGCTCGCCGCTTACGCCGCCAACAAAATAACCTCCGCGAATCTCGCCCCGCGCCTCCCAGCGCCGATAAAGACGGCCCAGCTCGTACCACGTCACCTTGAAACTCTCGCGCTCAAGCAAACGACGAAAGACAACGCCGTAGCGGCGGAGCAGCACGCGCGCAAATTTTTCGACAGCCGCATCACGTGGAGCCGTATTTGTCAGCGCGCCATTGCCTGACGGTTGCGATTCCGAAGCGACTTGCCTCCTCAGCAATGACCATCGTCCTGCAAATTCAATGCTCGCGAGATTCGTTTTGCGACGGCGCTTGCCGACGTTTCGCCCGAACGTCGGTCGTTTGTTGGAGGGAATGAGAAGAGCGCGCAGTCCATCGAAGCTGTCGGACGTAACAAACCCGAGCGCCGCGAGCTCAGACAAAGCTTCTTCGACTTGAGATGGCAGTAAACCGGTTCGTCGGACGAGCTCCGTGAAAAATAGGGCGCCGCCGCATGCAAGCGCGTCGAACACAGTTTGACCGCCGGCAGGAAGCTCCGCGGCCGAAGTCGATTGAGCCAAGTGCAGCCAATCCTGGAGATTTTCCCGCTGGTAGAGCGCGATGGGACTTGTCCGCAGCGGCGCGAATGCACGCGCCTTCGAATTTTGCAGCGCGCTTAGCCTTCCCCATCAAACTCGACCAGAAAAGCAAAGGCGGTCGAGCCATTCTGGATCGTATTCAGCAACCCGCGCACTAAGCACGGCCGATTCCCACGAGGCAAGCGGCAGCTCGCAGCCGTCAAGTTGCTCCAGAACCGCCTGCAAACCTTCCGGACCTTCAACGCGATGTTCGGCATCAGCGCGCTGCCAGGCGAAAAGAAAGCGGAAAAAATCCTGAGGCGAGACAGGTTGAATTTCCGCACGCAACCGATCAATCGTGAGCCGATGAATTCGCGCCAGCAACCGGCGGTCACACCATTCCTGTTCCACCGCATTCGGATGAAATTTCCCGCGAAGAACAAAACCTTCCGCTTCGAGCGCCAGCAGCGCCGCGTCAATTTCTGAATGTGACAGATTCAATATGTCTGTTAGCTCGTTGGTTGTGACTGGCCCACAAACCTCCATTCGTCCTCGCAGCAATTCGCGAATCGCATCGGCTCGTTCCCATGTTTGTCGTTGAGCAGATTCAGGGGCGGACAATTCAGGTTCAAGCGCGAGCTGAGAATAAGCCGTTCGCAACATCGACAAACGCTCCGCAGCTACCCAAAAGGTTTTTTCCGCGAGCCGCATGCGTGTGGCTCGTTTAGATGCAACAAGCTCTTTGATTAGCTGCTCGACCGATACGCCATTTTCTTCGTGACGAATCGAAACTGTTCGTCCTATCTCTGCGTCGGTCATGACGGAGAGCAGCATCAGCGCGTCGTGTAATTCATCAGCGTTTGTCGCCTCGGGCCATGCTTGTGTTTTCACTTTCTGGATGGCGGTCGCGTCGAGGACGCCGAGACCATCGCTACCGTTGCGTTCAGAAGCTCGACGGGTGTAGACAGCTCGCGTGCGGCGTTCTTCCAAAGGCGCATTGTCGAGAAATGCGTAAGGCCGCGCGTTCAGAATCTCACCGGCGAGCGGTGATGGCTCTGGCAAGTCGTGCGCGATGCAACGAATCTCGCCACGCTCAATCTTGCGCAACACTTCCTGAAAGCCGTCAATGTCCATCGCCTCAGTGAGGCAATCGTCGATGGTCTGCTTCACCAGGGGATGATCAGGAATCTGTCGGTCACCGACGATGTGCTCCAGACAAGCGAGCTGGTCGGGAAAAACTGCGGCCAAGAGATTTTCAGATTCCATACGCTGAAGCGGCGCTGCGATTTTTGAGCCGCCGCGAAAACGCGGGACGGCCAGTGAACGTGTGGCGTTCCAGCGCCAGCGAATCGTGAACATTGGCGCATCGAGTAACGCTTGCACAAGCAAGTCGCGGACAGTTTTCGAATTCAGATAACGAAAAACTTCCTCGAGCGGAAATGAATGCTGCGTGCCGAGCGAAATAACGATTGCGTCATCTGTGGCGGCTGCTTGCAGCTCGAAATTGAACGACCGACAAAAACGTTTTCGTAAGGCCAGTCCCCACGCGCGATTAATACGGTTACCGAACGGTGAGTGCAGGACGAGTTGCATTCCACCCGATTCGTCAAAGAAACGCTCCATCACCAAAGTTTGTTGCGACGGAATTGCGCCGAGCGCGCGATAGGTGTTAGCAAAGTAATCGGCGATTTGTTCAGCGGCGGGGGTCGGCAAGTGAATTTCCTTCACGAGCCATTCAGAAATATTTTTGCCTTCCGCCAGCAGCATTTGAATTTCCGTGCGCAGATCTGATACAGCCTGCGACAACTCTGATGTGCGCGCGGGAGCTTCGCCAAGCCAAAACGGAATGCTCGGCGGCTGTCCTTTGGCATCCTCGACGCGGACGACACCGGAATTTACACGAAGAATTCGCCAAGCCGCATTGCCGAGCTGAAAGATGTCGCCAGCCAAACTTTCAACAGCGAAGTCCTCGTTCACTGTGCCGACGAAAGTTTCGGATGGATCAAGTACAACACGATAGTCGGCGTTATCGGGAATTGCTCCGCCCGAAGTCAGGGCGATCAATCGCGAGCCACGCCTGCCCCGTAGCCGATGATTTACTGCATCGTGATGAATCAATGCCGCGCGCCGGCCGCGCTTGGTGCTGAAACCTTCGGCGAGCATTTTCACGACGCTGTCGAATTCTTCGCGCGTGAGATTTCGATAAGGCCAGGCGGCGCGGACGAGTTCAAAGAATCTGGCTTCATCCCAATCCTCGCCGGACGTCGCCGCAACTGTTTGTTGGGCAAGAACGTCAAGCGGCTTCTCTGGGATTAGCAAACGGTCCAATTCGCCGCGTCGAACAGAACGCAGCAGCACAGCGCATTCGGCGAGTTCATCGCGGCTCAATGGAAAGATGCGGCCCTTCGGCAAACCGCTGCGTTTATGTCCGGCGCGACCAACCCGTTGCAGCAGTGTGGCGATCGCGCGCGTGGTGCCAAGCTGGCAAACAAGATCAACTGAACCGATGTCGATACCCAACTCGAGCGAAGCCGTGGCAACGAGCGCCCTTAGCTCGCCCTGCTTCAAGCGGTCTTCGGCATCCAGACGTAGCTTGGCGGAGAGACTTCCATGATGTGACGCAACCGCGTCTGCGCCGAGTAGTTCGCTCAAATGATGTGTCACGCGCTCCGCCATCCGGCGCGTATTCACAAAAACCAAAGTGGTGCGGTGGGTCTGAATTAATTCTGCGAGGCGGTGATAAACTTCTTCCCAAACTTCATTCGACATCACGGCTTCCAGCGGCGATTTCGGGATTTCAATCGCCAGGTCCAATTCGCGGCGATGGCCGATGTCGATGATCGCGCAATCAGGATTGCCCCTTTCGTCCACTGCACGGGTGCCAACGAGAAAACGCGCGACCTCCTCGATCGGTTTTTGCGTCGCAGACAAACCGATTCGCTGCAGCGGAGGTTTCGTTAGCGCGGCCAAACGTTCGATACTCAGCGCGAGGTGCGCGCCGCGTCGGTCATCCACCACAGCGTGGATCTCGTCCACGATCAGCGTTCGCACGTTGCTCAACATGCCGCGGCCGGAGTCGGAAGTGAGTAATAGATACAAGGATTCCGGGGTTGTGACGAGAATGTGTGGCGGCTTCTTGATGAGTGCCTGGCGCTGCGCGGCAGTCGTGTCGCCCGTCCGAACTTCAGCGCGCACGTCGATTTCGCGACCCTCTGTTTCGTGCAAGGACGCGCGAATTCCGGCGAGCGGCTCCTGAAGGTTCTTGCGAACGTCGTTGCTCAACGCTTTGAGCGGCGACACGTAGACAATTTGCGTCTCGTCCGGCAATTCTGCCTCTATGCCTTCGCGAAACAGCACATCGAGCGAAGCAAGAAACGCCGCCAGCGTTTTGCCTGAACCTGTTGGCGCAGAGATCAGCACGTGCCGGCCGGATTGAATCGCTGGCCAGCCGCGCGCTTGCGGTTGGGTTGGTGAGCGGAACGTTTGCTCGAACCACTGCGCGACCGCGGGATGAAATTGAAAGGAGTGCATGACTACGAAACTCGCGAAAAACCGGATCGTTAATTTAGATTAGACCGAAAGAAAGAAAAGCAGCCGGCGGAGCTCCATTTGGTCCGCACTAAGGCGGCGCGCCTACCGCTCGTTTATTATCGCCGTCGTGTGGCGTCAGGAGGTATGCTCCAGACATGAACACGTCAACTGAGGTTACGACTGAACAAAACAATATAAAAACGGCTGACGTTGTCGTGCGCGGCAGTGAACGCGAGTTTTTGCAGGACGTCGTCAGCGGGAAGCACCATTTACGCGCCGACGAGCCAGCGAGCGCAGGCGGAAGCGATGCCGCCCCGGGGCCGTACGACTATCTGCTCATCGCGCTGGGCGTCTGCACATCGATGACGGTCGGCTTATATGCGCGACGGGAACAAAGGCCGCTGGAGAATATCACTGTCTCGCTCTGGCACTCGCGCATCCACGCGAAAGATTGCGAAGAGTGCGAGACGAAAGAAGGTATGCTCGACAGAATCGACACAGAAATCGAGCTGACCGGCTCATTGACTCCGGAGCAACACGCAAAACTGACGGAGATCGCAGCGAAATGCCCGGTTCATCGGACGCTCAAATCGGAGATCAGCATTCGGCTGCGAACTTAGACCAATCCGGATAGAAAAATACGCGCACGGCCGCATTAGCGGGCGAAATAAATAGTAGGCAAGGTTACTCCACTAATTCCGGCAAAACGGAATTGGCTTCCCGAAACGGAAGAAAAATGGAGGGCCTTGCTCCTTCTTTTTGCAGAATCGGTAGTCTCGCAGAACACGCTCGTAATTCTTCAAGTAATCAGTAGATTTATAGCTAAACCGCTTACTTCCGTAGCAATGGATTACGTGATTCGCCGGCTCACAGCTGCGGATGAACAAATCTTGTGGGAGATGTTGTATCAAGCGCTCCGCACATCCGAGGGCGGACCGCCGCGAGAGGTCGTGCGGCAGCCCGAGTTCGCGCGGTATGTCGAAGGCTGGGGCCGCCCCAACGATGCCGGCTTCGTCGCGCATGACACAGCGAACGGTCAGTTGCTCGGTGCTGTTTGGATCCGGCAGGTGAGCGATCAGCCGAACGCGCCACCGGACCTCGCCTTCGGTGTCAAACCCGGTCTTCGCCGACTCGGCATCGGCGCCGCACTGCTCACGCAATTGGTGAAAGCGTATCCGGAACAATCAACGATCTCCATCCGCGCCTCTGCGAAAAATCCTGCCGTACGTCTCTACGAGCGGTTCGGATTCAAGATCGTGAGCCAAGGCGAAGGCAGCGTCACCATGCGAAGACAAGTGTGAGACATTGCTATTCGACATGACTCAATTGCGAAACAAATCATCGAAAAGCCGGCGGTGGTCGGCCCGAGTCACACAACGCAGCAACGCCCTCGATCTTGAGCCGGAAGTTTTTAGATCGACAAACCCGAGAAGAATTGCGCTCTCGCTGAAGCGTTCGGCCAAAGCAAGCAAAAGGCGCAAAGGCACGCCGTATCAATCGGCGATGTCGATGTTAAATTTCTACATCAATCGCGCCGGCAAAAATCTTCCACAAAAGCAAAAGCGCGTTTTGGAACGAGCCAAAGACGAACTGCGTGATGTCTTTGGCCGAGCTTAATATCGTAAATCTACGGAAAT
>WNEP01002013.1_pt1 | contig 10132 bp, 10 predicted proteins | sample 5399961 | NCBI WGS metagenome assembly WNEP01 (sample SAMN13153329, study PRJNA577476) | soil metagenome | isolation source: 20 cm grassland meadow soil pre-rain plot 5 | place: USA:California | collected 2015-09-08 | reverse complement strand
ACGGAATTCGAGGACTTTTGTGTGTTTCGCGAGCAGGTCCCGATCTTGCAAGACGAATGGGGGAGACACTCGATAAACTAGGAGGACGCGTGGGAGCATGCGACCGTCGAGCGCCTTCTGAATCAGGGGCATGCGTAGAAGTAGGCGAACCGCTCGAATCCTAAATAAACTGAGCACGAGACGTGATAGAACTTTCCCACGCCCGCCCCGGACCGCGGGGATCGTGAGGGTTAGCTCGATCTGCAGAACCCGCCGCGGCGAAGCTCGCGTACACTGAATGAAAGCTCCTAGAGGGCGTCGAGATCAATCTCGCGCCCCTCCTCGAAGAGACGAAGGAGGTCGACATGGACGTAGACGTTGAAGGAGATGGCGAAGCCCATTACGCAAAGGGCGTCTGCGTCCCTCTTTCTGTGACGTCACCGGATTCCCGCAAGTTCCGCATCGAGCGTGGTGAGGTCGTGCTCCAGGCGAACTCGCGCGAGGAACGCGTCAAGGTTCGACGTATCGGATGTGCAACCCGTCCTCATCCATTCCGGGATCGGGCCGGGAGCAGGATCTATAAGCTCCCACGGGTGGACCAAGAACACGCACGGATCCGCGGCAGACTGTGCAATTGCCTCGAGCGCCTTCTCGACCCCGTACACGTTCAAGTAGCCGAGGCCAATCGGGCCGCCCGGTGCAAGCGGGTTCTCCGCCACTGGCAGTTCCCAGAGCTTCGAGGGCCCCGGGAGCGCGGGGTCGTCGCGGGAGGGCCGGTACGGGTCCCGCGGCGCCACGCGGAAATCGAGGAGCGTCACGAGCCCCTTCGCCTTAACGAGGCGGCCCGGCAACACGGAGGAATCGTAGTCGTACCCGAGCTCCTCGAGCGCGCGGATCGTATCCCCGTTCGCGCTGAAGTTCGGGGCGCGAAAGCCGCGGGGTCGCATGGCCGCACTCTGCTCGATCGCCTCCGTCGCCCGGCGCAAGGATTCGAGCTGCCACTCGTACGGTTGCGCGGAGAGGTACTCTATGTCGTGGCTCTCCCCATGGCACCCGAGGGCGTGTCCACGCCTCCTAATCTCCATCAATGCGTCCGGGAACCGGTCGCACAAGTCCGACGTGGCGAAGACAGTCGCCCGCACCCCGTGTCCCTCGAAAAGCGCAAGAATCTTCGGCATCGCTTCTTCCACTCCGCGGAAGCTCCTTGCAGGCGCTTGGTAGTCTCGCTCGAGGTCGACCGTAATCGCGACCCGATGACGCGACGGAACACCGTACAACGGGAGAAACCGTTCGGTTGCGTGCGTCCATGTAAAGCGCGCCGCCACGTCGGCCAATGCGTTCGCGGCAAGTCGGGCCGCGAGGTCGGGCGAAGAGAGCAGCTCGACGATTCGCGAGGACAACTCCTGCAGATCTTCGGAGACCAGGAAGCCGTTCTCGCCGCTCCGTATAATCTCCGGGATCCCACCGACCGCAGACGCAACGACGGGCCTTCCACACGCCATCGCCTCGAGGACCGCCAACGGCAGACCCTCTTGGAAGGAGATGTGGGCGTAGAGGTCGAGGGCGTCATAGAACCGAGGCACGGGGTCCTCCACGTCCCCCAGGAAGACGACGCATCCGGCGGCCTCTCGGGCGGCGAGTTCCTCGAGCGCCGTCCTATGCGGACCTTCGCCCGCGATCACTAGCGTCGCGGAAGGGAAGGACATGCGAACCATTTTCATCGCACGGATCAAGTGGGCGACGCCTCGGACTTTCTCATCCCAGACCAGCCGTCCCAAGTACCCGACGATAGGCCTGCGAACCGCCAAGCGAGACGTGTTTAAGGACACCGCGACGGATTGGGCGCTCGCGGGAGCAAGGGAAACGCCGGGATGCGTGACGCGGGTCCTCGTTCGGAACCCAAATGCGCGGATCGTGGTTCCAAGGATTGCCGCGCTTACGCCCGTGACGAAATCCGCCTTCGAGAGCACGAACTTGAGTGCGTATCGCCTCCACCACGAGCGCGGCGGGAATGGCGTATGGAGAGTGAACACGACGAGCGTCCCCGGATGGTTCCGCCGGTATCGGATTCCTGCCTCGAGGGCGTACCAATGGCCCTGCGCGTGGACCACGTTTGGCCGGAGCCGTTCGAGTTCCGTGGCTGCGCGGCGGATGAACTGCGAGGCTGTGCCGCCGACGACGGTGACGCGTGCCTCGCCTCGACCTTCTCGCGCGATCACAGTGACGTCGAGCCCGTACGTGCGCCGGAGTTCTGCCGCGAGCTCCTGAACGTATGTCGTGGTGCCGCCGCGCACGGGTGCCCAATAGGGCGTGACCAGCGTGACCTTCATACGGTTCGGCGGAGAACCCTGGGCGCACGTATTTGGACTTAGCGACCCTGGTGTCATTGCGGAACGAATTCAAGAAAAGGATGATTTGGGTCGAGGCGTTGGGCGTGAACTCTCAAGGATGTTCGGAATCTGAGGTTCATGAACCGTCCGGGACGACGGCGGACTCCAATTTCGGCGGGTTGCCGCAGGTCGGGCAGCGACCCTGAGACGCCAAACACGCACGATGATAGTATGCTCCGCACACGCATCGGGTCGCTGGCAAGGAAGGGCTCAAAGGGATAGTGCAGATACCGCATCGGCTCTCTTTCCGGGCGGGAGTCCCGAGCTGTGCACCTGGCGTGAGCGAGGGCCGAGCCTCGGGCAGGAATTTGAACAGGGCTCCCCAAAACAGGGCGATCCAGGCCAGGAAGATGATCCAGCCCGCGTACGAATGCGCGATGAGCATGTTCTGGAGATCTGCTTGCCCGGAATCGGCATAGTATCCGACGAGGACGATGACAACCATTCGTAAGACGTTCGCGATATACGAGCTCATCAGCCCCAGCGCCAGCAGGAGCCAGATGCGACGTGTCAGACGGTCATATTCAGCCAGGACGAACGCCACGAACGCGGATGCGAAGATCCCGAAGGAATAAATTCCAGAACACGCGGTAGTAATGACCACCGTCACCTGGATTCCGAGGCTCGGCGGCTGGAACGTTAGGCCAGGAGCGGTAGACCCGGCGACGGGGTGGACCATATTGATCACGCCGAGTAGGTTGAGAACGGCACTCGTCTCCGGCGCCAGCGCGACCCACGAATAGAGGTCGACGGATCGCTCGAAGTCAGTGTAGAACGCACGCGCAGCGAGGAGAGGGACCACGAGAATGGCGTTCAGGCACATGAAGAAAAGTAAAACGAATTCCCGCTCCCGGGCAAAGCGCGCGGGGACAAAGCCATACCCGAGGAGGGTCGCGGCCGCCAGCAGGACGATTATGTCCTCTGTTTGCAGGCTCGGGGTGGCAGACAGCAGGAGGTTGTACATGAAGTCCGCGAGGATGATTCCCACGCCGATCGCGGGGAATAACCGCACGAGGCGACCATGGAACGTCAGGTGTCGGAGAAAGTGGCTTGCGAGAGACGGCGACGCCTCCTGGGGCAGACCGAATCGGGGCCACACCGCCCAGGCAAATATTGCTCCCCCGACTGCCGTGAGGGGCAGGGCGAACCATTCGAGGACCGTCCCCTTCGGGCGGTCGATTAGCAGTGCCACGCCCGCGAAAGTCGTCAACATCGCCACGAGGATCATGGTCCGCCGATGCTGCCCTGCAAGTGCGGACCATCGCTCGAACCCCATAGGTTTCGTTTCGGCGATGAGCTTCGCGCAGCCTATAAGAACGCTCGCCGTCGGTTATCGCGGCCGGGAGAAGTCGGACGATTCATATACGCCCACTCCATACGACGTATCAGGTCGGCAGATGAAGGTCGTTGGCGGCTCTACGTCTGTCCTCCTCGCGAAGGGTCTCGCCAGCGAACTGTCAGCGGGGTATGTCGAGGTCGCCTTCGAGCGGCACCCGGGCGGCTTTCCCGACGGCGAGCGCTACGTTCGCCTTCTCGGCTCGGTGACGGGTGAGCATGTCATCCTCGTTCAGACGACTTATCCCGATCCCATGATTGTCGAGCTCTTTCTTTTGGCCGACGCCATCCGCGATGCGGGTGCCCGGCGCGTGACGGCGATCGTCCCGTACTTCGGCTACGGTCGTCAAGACAAGCGGTTCCTGGAGGGTGAAGCTGTCAGCGCGAAGACTCTCGCGAAGCACATCGCCGTCGATTGCGACGAGCTGGTCACGATGACGATTCACAACCCCGAGCTCCTGAAGACGTTCCCGATTCCCGCACACGAGGTCTCGGGCATGCCAGCCCTTGGGCGCCATTTGAAATCCTCCAATATGGACTTTCTACTTGCACCCGATGACAACGCGGTCCGTTTCGTGAAAGAGGTGAGCCAAATTACGGCCACACCGTGGGACTATCTCCAAAAGGAGCGCATTGACTCGTACACCGTCCGGATCACCCCGAAGAAGCTCGCTGTGAAAGGGAAATCGGTCGCGATTGTGGACGACGTCATCTCGACGGGTGGGACGATCGCGACCGCGGCGAAGGAGCTCCGATCTCAGGGAGCCCGTCGCGTCATCGCCGCCTGCGTCCACGGCCTCTTTGTTGACAACGCCGAGGGGAACCTGAAAGCCTGCGACGACGTGATTGCCACTGACACCATCCAGTCGCCACACGCAAAGGTGAGCGTCGCCCCCGAGTTCGCCGCGGCGATCCGGGCCCTCGATTGATCCGGTTCAGATCCACACGAAGGCGGTGAAGGTAAACGTGAGGAGGAGGCCGGCCCACACGAGGAGGCCGATGTTCTGGAGGTCGGAGGTGCGCTTCGAGCCTAGGCCTCCGGCCAAACTGGCCAGCGCCCCGAGCATGCCGCCCGAGATCACGAGGAAGTGCGCGAGCCCACGGACGTTCAGGTCCGAAGTCGCGAGTCGGAACAGGATTCCGAGGTAGATCCCGATCAGCCCAAGGGCGTTCAGGGCGAACACGTTCCGGCGGGTGAGCATGCCTTCGATCGGCTGCGGGTAGTACATCGGTCCCCCGTACGTCGGGGGGCCAGGCGGGGACGCCATCGTATGTGCCTCGTCCGCGCGATGGGCCTCGGCTTATAAAATTATGATGCGGCACATATATATAACCGCGAATCGGACGTTGGCCTTCGAAGAACGCAACGTCGCGCTTGCGTGCGAGTCCTCGAAAACGCGGAACCCGGTTCGGATGTCCGGAGGGGGAACGGGATGGCCCGGGGACCCGCGCAGCGTCGCATTCACAAACCTACTTAGCCGGACGCCCCTTCGAGGACCGAGGGCGGATTTTCGTGGCCGACGTGGAGCTCCGGACGATCAAGGAAGTCGACATGAAGGGCGGGACCGTCGTCGCGGCGTTCCCGAGCGTCGGCCTGGTGAGCACGATCACCGCGACGTACCTGATCACCACGTTGCCGACGGATCAGGTCACGGCGCTCGAGTCACCGGACTTCCCGTCCATCTCGATGATCTACGGGAGCAAGCCGAAGTTCCCCGCCCGCGTCTATGCGTCCCGGAAGGAGAAGGTCGCGATCTTCATCTGCGAGATGCCCCTCCCCATGAGCACGCATCGTCCGGTCGCCTACGCCCTCATGAAATGGGCGAAGGACCACGGATGCCGGCAGATCGTCCCTCTCGAGGGCCTGCCCGCGGAACTGGACGCCCCCCTCACCGGCGAACCGACCGTCTGGGGCGTCGGCAGCACGGACCGCGCCCGCGCGGAACTGAAGAAGCGCGGGATCCAGCAGCTCGAGTCCGGGATGATCTCCGGGGTCACCGGCGTCCTCCTGAACGAGGGACGATGGCGGGACGTGGACGTGATCGCCCTCCTGGCAGAGGCCCGTCTCGCGTTGCCGGACGCGACGGCCGCGGTCGGCCTCGTGAAGGTGTTGGACACGCTCCTCCCGGAGATCACGATCGACCTCGGGCCGTTGCAGGAACAGGCGAAGATGCTCGAGGAGCACCTGACGAAGCTGAAGCAGCAGGCGAGGTCCGTCGTCCCGCCGGAGCCAGTCCCCTCCGACATGTACCGCTGAGCCGAAGGCACAACGTCATTTGCGGCCTTTTCATTTGTAAACGACAAAGGAGATAGACATCGCCCCGTTGCGGGCGATTGCACGATCTCCCGAGGGAACGATGGCGACGGATCCGGTCTGTGGCATGTACGTGGACGAGGGGACGCACCTCACCGCGCTCGTCCGCGGACGACGATACTACTTCTGCTCGCACACGTGCATGGAAGCCTTCACCGCGCCGGCGAAGGAAATCGCTCGGCTCAAGCGCCTCACGGCCCTGAGTCTGGGGATCGGCCTTCCCCTGTTCGTGATCGGGTTCGGCCAAGGGGTCGGTTGGTGGCTCTCGGGGCTCGAGGAGCCTGTGAACCTCGCCTTCTTCGTCCTGGCGACGCCCGTGCAGTTCGTCGCCGGATGGCGGTTTTACCACGGGACCTGGGACGCGTTCCGGAACCGCAGCGCGAACATGGACGTCCTGATTGCGATCGGGACCACGGCAGCATGGGCGTACAGCGCGATCGTCACGTTCCTCCCGGTCCTCGGGGTCCCGCTCGCGGACCAGGGGACGTACTACGACACAGCCGCCGTAATCATCGGCCTCATCCTCTTGGGGAAATACTTCGAGGAGCTCGCGAAGGGACGGGCCGGGGACGCGATCCGCAAGCTCATGGATCTCGCGCCGCGGACGGCACATGTGATTCGCGAAGGCACGGAGGAAGAGGTCCCGGTGGAGCTCGTCCAGGTCGACGATCGCCTCGTCGTCCGCCCCGGCGAACGGATCCCCGTCGACGGCACGATCGTCGAGGGCTCCTCCGCGATCGACGAATCGATGATCACGGGCGAGTCGATTCCCGTCGAGAAGCGGGTCGGGGACACGGCGATCGGGGCGACGATCAACAAGTCCGGCCTCCTCAGGATCCGGGCGACCCGCGTCGGAGCCGACACCACGCTGAATCAGATCATCAAGCTCGTCGAGGACGCCCAGGTGGCGCGCGCCCCGATCCAGCGGCTCGCGGACCGCGTGGCGTCCGTGTTCGTCCCTGCGGTCGTCCTGATCGCGAGCCTCACCTTTCTCGTTTGGAAGTTCGTCTACCACGATACGATCGCGCAGTCGCTCGTCTTCTTCATCGCGGTCCTGATCATTGCCTGTCCGTGCGCGCTCGGCATCGCGACTCCGGCGGCGATCATGGTGGGCACCGGGAAGGGGGCGGAGAACGGCCTCCTGATCAAAGGGGGCGAGTACCTCGAGAAGGCGCACAAGCTGACGACGGTCGTCTTCGACAAGACCGGCACGCTGACGAAGGGCACGCCGTCCGTGACGGACGTCGTCCCTGTGGGTGCGTATCAAGCGGACGAGGTTCTTCGGATCGCGGCATCGGCTGAGTCAGGTTCGGAGCACCCGTTGGGGGCCGCGATGGTGCGTTCGGCGCGCGAGCGGAACCTTCCTCTCGATGGCCCAGAGTCGTTCGAAGCCATTCCGGGCCTCGGCATCCGAGCCAAGGTCTTCGGCCATCCGATTCTCCTTGGTAACCGCGGCCTGATGGCCATGGCGGGAGTCGGAATCGGCGGGGCCGACGCAGCGCTTTCGCGTTTCGAGGCGGACGGGAAGACCGCCATGCTCCTCGCGGTCGATGGCCAGCTCGCGGGTGTGATCACGGTCGCCGACACGCTGAAGGACCATGCCGCGGAGGCGGTCCGGGCGCTGAAGGCGATGGGCATCGAGGTCCTCATGCTGACGGGAGACAACCGGCGCACCGCCGAGGCGATCGCGCGCCAGGCCGGCGTGGACCGGGTGATCGCGGAAGTCCTTCCGGGCCAAAAGGTGGAGAGGATCAAGGAGTTGCAATCGCAGGGCAAGATCGTCGCGATGGTCGGAGACGGGATTAACGACGCTCCCGCCCTCGCACAGGCCGATGTGGGGATCGCCCTCGGAAGCGGCACGGACGTCGCGATGGAGGCGGGCGGGATCGTGCTCATCAAGGACGATCTTCGGGATGTCGTCGCCGCGATCCAGCTGAGTCGTCGCACGGTGCAGAAGATCCGGCAGAACCTGTTCTGGGCCTTCTTCTACAACACAGCCCTGATTCCTCTAGCGGCGGGGATCTTGGCGACTGGCGCGATTCTTGGCCTGAGGTTCGTGCTGAACCCCATCATCGCGGGCGGCGCGATGGGCTTCAGCTCCGTCTCCGTCGTGATGAATTCGATGACCCTGCGGCGGTTCAAGCCGCGGATCTGAGCGATGCGGTCAAGGGCCGAGGAGGTGACAGAATGGAAAAGGATCCGGTGTGCGGGATGATCGTGGACCCGAAGCGGGCCGCGGGCAGCTCCGTCTTCGGAGGCAAAACGTACGTGTTCTGCTCATCCGGTTGCAAGGCGTCTTTCGACCGAAACCCTTCGAAGTACGCCAAGTGATCGTCGCGTTGGTCCTTCCGGATTCGAGTGCGGGTCCGTTGGAGGCCGAGGACCGCGTGGTACTGATCCCTGGCGAGGGCTCGGGCGATGAACGCGCCCGAATCCAGGAAGAGCTTCATCGCCTCTTCTTCCGCCCATAGAGGACCTCATCCACCTTCGAGGCGTCCGTCTTCTTGCCGCCCTTGAACCCCCAACCTGGGTCGAACAGGGGATCCCACGATAGATCGCCATTGCGTGTCGCCCACTCGCGGAGGGCTTCGCGCGCTGCCTCCTTGAGGCTCAGGCCCTTGGCCTTCGCGGTCCGCGCGACGAACTCATAGACCTCGGGCGTGACGTCGGTCTGGACCACCCGTTTCTTCATCATCGCCTCTGCTTCCAACGAGCGCTACCTACATCTCCGATTACATGTAATAAACACATTTCGTATCTAGATTTGGCCCCTGTAGGCCGCAGACTCGTCTCCATTCTGACCGCGACCGGCAAAGCTTTATTTTGCGAGCCTTCGTACGTCGGCGACGTGGTCTCTGCCATCTGGGGCCGTCTCACGTGGAGCCGCGGCCTGTTCGCGGTCCTCGTGCTGAACGTCGCTTGGACCGCGTCCCTCTTCATCTGCCCCTACACGGTGGCGCCCGGATCCTTCGTTCACCAGGTAGGCGGGGCGAACCTCGTCGACCACGAGAACATCTGGGAGACGTTTCCGCTGTACGCCCGATTCGTCTACACGGTCGGAGACGCGCAGTGCCATCAGCTTTGGTATCGGTCGTTCCTGCTAAACGGGAACCAGATGCCGATTGACCAGCGGATGACCTCCATGTACCTCTTCGCGAACTTGGGCCTGCTCGCCGCGATCTTCGCGAGGCCGTCCACGTCGACGGGACAGGTCATGCTGAATGCGTTGCCCGAGTTCCTCCGCCGTCGGCTGTGGAAGTTCGGCCCCGATCGCGCGGGCGCCTTGGTCTTGGCCCTCGGCCTGATCCCGATGGCGATCGACGGCTTCACGCAGTTGTCCGGCCGATACGAGTCGACGCCCATCGCCCGCGTCCTGACCGGCGGCCTCGCGGGCTTCGTCGGCGGCCTCCTCGTCGGCGCGATGCTCGTGACGATCCGACAGTTCTCCCTCGAGATGCGGCGGATGTATGCGCACATGCAGGCCGACACCGCGTCCCTCCGATGAGCGAAGGTTTTTCAAGGGCCCCCTGTTTCCGACGGCCCAATGGCCCGCCGGAAACGCAAGGACGACGTTCCCGACTGGACCGCGCCCGAGTTCGACGAAGTCGGCTACATGCGGACGGAGATCGGGGCGGCGCGGGCCGCGGTCGCCACGATCGCCTGGGCTCTCGTCGGGGCGGCCGTCTCCTTCCTCCTGTATTCGGTCCACCCGGCCCTCGCCTTCTTCGCGGGCATCCTGGTCGGCTTCGGGCTATACTTCTTCCTGCCGATGATCGGCATCAGCATCGACGCCTTCAAGAGGCGCGACTGGACCGGCCACGGCATCACGTATTTCTTCAGCTGGCTCGCCTTCTGGATTCTCCTCCTGAATCCGCCCTTCGGCGACTTCACGAATCCGACGATCCAATCGGTCTCCGTTTCGCCATTCCACTCCGGGTACACGGGACCCCTGTCCTGCCTGCCCCTCGTGGCCGGCGCCGTGACGATCAAACTGAACCCGCCCAACACCTCGGCCTACGTGCTGTTCCGCGCCTCCGACAACGTCGGCCTGGCGAGCGTCCAGGTGGAAGTGACGCCGAACGGCCAAGCCGCGTTCGTGCTGAATGCGACGCCG
>WNEP01003279.1_pt1 | contig 10142 bp, 10 predicted proteins | sample 5399961 | NCBI WGS metagenome assembly WNEP01 (sample SAMN13153329, study PRJNA577476) | soil metagenome | isolation source: 20 cm grassland meadow soil pre-rain plot 5 | place: USA:California | collected 2015-09-08 | reverse complement strand
ACGGTGAAATGACGTCGCATTCGGTCGTCAGCGCCGCCTCCGGCGCGACCACCTGGATGCCTTTCTCGCCGAGCGCGGCCAGGCGACCACTGTCGATATCGGTGGCGATGACGCCGGCGTCCGCCTCCATCAGCAGCTCGAGGAGACGGCCTCCAACCCCGCCTGCACCCTGCACCAGCACGCTTCTCAAGCTGAGATCGTCGGAGCCGAAGGCGTAGCGGCAGGCGGCTTGAATTCCATGCAGCACGCCGACCGCGGTGTCAGGCGCGGTGTCGCCGGATCCGCCGGCGGCTTCGGTCTTGCAGAAGACATAAGGCGTGACCTCGGCGATCACATCCATGTCCGCCGCGGAGGTGTTCATATCCGGAGCGCAGCTGTACAGGCCGCCCAATGAGTTGATGAACGCGCCATATTCGTGGAGAAGGCGGCGGCGTGCCTGACCCTGCGGGATCTCCGGCGTCGGCAGCGCGATGACCGCCTTGCCGCCGCCGTGCGGGAACTGGACGCTGGCGAACTTGAGGCTCATCGCTTCGGACAGCCGCATCCCGTCGGCGAGGCCGTCGGTGGGTCGCGGGTAGTGCTTCATGCGCGTGCCGCCGGCGGCCGCGCCCAACCTCGTTGAGTGGACGCAGACGAACATCCACGTCCCGGTTTCGCGGTCGCGGTGAATCGAGACGGACTCGCCGTCCCACTGCTCAATGAGTTGTTCCATTTCCACGCGGGAGTGTAGTTGGACCTCCCCACCCGGCGGCTGCGCCGCCGACCTCCCCACAGGGTGGGGAGTTGGGTCTCCTCAGGCCGCCTTCTTTTCGTCCTTGGGGTGCTCGACCACAGCCAGGACGCGTGGTGCGATGAAACGGGCCGTGCGGACCACTCCTCCGGTGCGCGTCAGCTCGCGGACCTCGACCGTCGTGCGCGAGCTGCGTACCTCGACGCTGCGTCCGGCGCGGGTGGCTTCGATCACGTACTCACGGGCGGAGCCGCTGCCGGCGTCCACCAGAACCTCGACGAAATCTCCCTTTGCCATACACCTTCGTTATTCCCAATTCGAATCGAACTCATGCGTTATCAGAGAGTGGCCCAGCCCCCGCCGGAGGCCCACAACGTCGAGCAGCTGAAGGAGGCCGCGGCCGCCTGCCAGGCCTGTGACCTGTGGCGTGAGGCCACCCAGACCGTCTTCGGGGAGGGCGCCGAGCATGCCCGGATGATGCTGGTCGGCGAGCAGCCGGGCGACCAGGAGGACCTGCAGGGTAAGCCGTTCGTCGGGCCAGCGGGTCGCCTGCTGGAACGCGCCCTGGACGAGGCCGAGATCGACCGCCGCCGGGTCTATGTCACGAATGCGGTCAAACATTTTCGGTGGACGCGGCGAGGCAAGCGGCGCCTCCACGAGAAGCCCAACGCGGGCCAGGTCCGGGCCTGCCGGCCCTGGCTGGAGGCTGAGATCGAGGCCGTCAAGCCGCGGATCATCGTCCTGCTTGGGGCCACCGCCGCCCAGTCCGTGATGGGGCCCGCGTTCCGGGTCAGCAAGCAGCGCGGAGAGGTGCTGTCCTCACCTTTTGGCATCCCGGTCGTGGCGACGGTCCACCCTTCCTCGATCTTGAGGGCCACGGACGACGAGTCGCGTGAGGCGGCAATGTCTTCGTTTGTTGCCGACCTCAGGGTTGCGGCCAGGAACGCCTGAGGTCAAAATGCCCCCTGCATGGCTCAGGCAGGGGAACAGGTCGCTCGCGGGGGGCTGCTGCCGCTCACGCTCCAGAACGCGTATCGCGAGCGCTATCGCGCGATCCGGCCCGGCTGGAGGTCGAGCGGAGACCAGCTCGAAGCCATCGTCCGCAGCCACGTCACGCCGAGCAGCCGGGTGCTCGACCTCGGATGCGGCCGTGGTGGCGTGGTCGAGCTGTTCTGGCGCGAGGTCGAGCTGGCCGCAGGCCTCGATCCGGATTCGCCTTCCCTGACCGACCATCGCGCCCCGGGCATGCCGGTGATCCGCGGCGTGGGCGAGAGCCTGCCCTTCGTCGATGAGTCGTTTGATCTCATCGTGTGCCTTTGGGTGCTCGAGCACCTGAACAACCCCGGTGCAACCCTGCGCGAAGTTCGCCGCGTGCTCCGACCGGGCGGGCATTTCGTGTTTCTCACGCCTAACATGCGCAACCCGCTCATGGTCATGAACCGCATCGGCAAGGCGCTGCCGTCGCTGCAGCGACGCCTGGTGCCGAGGTTTTACGGGCGGGTCGAGGCAGATACCTTTCCGGTTCGATACCGCGCCAACACGATCGAGGCTCTACGCGCACAAGCGCAGGCGTCCGGCCTGGATGTGTACGACCTGCGGGTGGTGCCCGATCCGACTTATCTCGCGGTGAACAGGTTGATGTTCAGGGCTTCGGGCCGAAGGGGTGGGGAGTGCACCTGCTGGGAGATCTGCTGCGGGCCTGATGCCCATTCCATGAGCCTCTCCCCGAGGAGGAGAGGGGACTAGGGGCCTAGCAGGTACCCGGATTGGCTGCCTGGCGCATGGCGCTAGTCTGGCGGCTCCAATCACCGACGAGTAGCCGAGAATACCGGCCATGAGCACGATTCTCGTCATCCTCGCTTTCATCGCGTTTGTGCTTGCCGCCATCGGATGGACCTACCGCAAAACGGACCTGCTTGCGATCGGCCTTGCGCTCTGGTCATTGAGCGTTGAGATCGACCACCTGTCGAGCCTGACGCTCGCGACCGTCCTTGTGCTGCTCGCGTTCCTCGCCTTCGTGGGCGCGGCCGTGGGCTGGCGTTATCGCAAGATCAACCTGATCGCTGTCGGCCTTGCACTCTGGACGCTCTCAGTCGCGCTGCCGGCACTCCATATCGGCTGACAGCTCAGCTCGTGATCGTTGTCCAGGCGGATATCCACGCGTCGTCGGGGACGCACCTCTGTCTGGTCAACGCGCCGCGGGTACCCGCGAGGTTCCGCTACCACCAGTGAGACGCGCGGCGATGAGGACCGGAATGATCGTCACGAGGATGACGAATGAAACCACCACGTTCACTTCGGGCAAACGCTGGCCGTTTCGGATCTGGGCAAAGATCCAGATCGGCAGCGTGTTCTGCGCCCCCGCGGTGAAGGTCGTGACGATGATCTCGTCGAACGAAAGAGCGAACGCAAGCATCGCACCGGCGATGATCGACGTGGAGATCAACGGCAGCGTGATGTCGCGAAACGTCTGGAACCCGCTCGCACCCAGGTCCATCGCTGCCTCGAGAAGCGATCCCTGCGTTCGGCGGAGTCGCGCGAGGACGTTGTTGTAAACGACCACGATGCAGAAGGTGGTGTGCCCGACGATGATCGTCCAGATCGACAGCAGGATTCCGCCGTAACCGAAAAAGGAGTGGAGAGCCACCCCTGTGATGATGCCGGGCAGCGCAAGCGGAAGCACGAATAGGAAGTTGACTGCGTCCCGTCCGAAAAACGCCGTCCTGCGTATCGCGAAGGCTGCGCACGATCCGAGCACCAGCGCGAGCGCGGTTGTCGTCAGCGCGACCTCCACGGAGAGCCGAAGCGCAGACACGACCTCTGCGTCGTTGATGGTCATCTTGATCCACGTCAGCGTCAGGCCCTCGATCGGCCAGGCCTCGATCTTCGACGCGTTGAACGCGTAGAGAAAGATGATGGCCATCGGGATAAAGAGGAACAGCAAGACCAGCGCGACCCAGAGCCGCAGCGCGATCCGACTCCATCGATCGGTCACCTCCGGTCAGAGCGCCTCGAATGCACCAAGACGTTTGGCGCCGATCAGGTACAGCGCCATGATCGCGATCGGAACCATGGCCAAGGCGGCCGCGAAGGGAACGTTGTTGGCGATCCCGATGCTGCTGTAGACCACGTTGCCGATGAAGCTGGTGCCGCCTCCAATGAGCACCGGCGTGATGTAGTCGCCAAGGGTCAGGGAGAAGGTGAAGATCGACCCGGCGGCCACCCCTGGCAGCGCCAGGGGCAGGACGACGTCGCGAACCGTCCGCCACCGGCGTGCACCAAGATCAGCCGCCGCTTCGAGCAATGAGTCGGGGATGCGTTCGAGCGCCGCGTACGCCGGGATGATCATGAACGGCAGCCAGATGTAGGAGAAGACGATCCAGACCGCGACGTCCGAGTACGCGACGTTTGCCGCCGGCAGCCCGATCGACTGCAGGCTCCAGTTCAACACCCCGCTGTGGTTGAGGATGAGGATCCACGCGTACAGGCGGGCGAGATATGAGGCCCAGAGCGGCAGCAGAACCGCGGCGAACAGTGCCGTCTGCACACGGCGCGAGGCGACGCGCGCCATGTAGTAAGCGAACGGAAACGCTATGACCGCATCCGTCATCGTGACCAGTGCGGCCATGAGGACTGTCCGGCCGATGATGCGCAGGTAGGTCGGCTCATTGACGATCTGCTGGAAGTTGTCGAGGCTCCAACTCTGGACGACCCTGGTCGTGAACGGATCGATCGTCCAGAACGCGGTGACGAGCAGCAAGGCGAGAGAAGTGAGGTAGATGGCGACGAACCAGGTGAGAGGCGGCGCCAGGAGAATCGCGGTTCGCAGCCATGGAATGCGCCAGAAGATCGACCGACTGGCGACGGCCCCGCCCCGCTTGGGACGGGGCCGTCCAACGGCTTCAACCGTCAAGTTCGACTAGCCCTTGATCGTCGTCCAGGCTGACTGCCACTGTGCGTAAGGGATGCACTTCTGGCTGCCGTCCGGGCACATTGCGATTGGCGTCTTCCAGAACTTGATGGTGTCGAAGTACGAGCCCGGCGCGTTCGCGTGGTACTGCGCGCACGAGCCCGCCTGCAGCGCCTCCATCTGCGCGCACGCCTGCGTGTTCACCGGCGTCTCGCCGAAGAACAGCGCCTGCTCGGCCTGCACTTTCGCGGTGCTGACGTACTGCGTCCACAGGTAGGCGCAGTTGGGGTGGGGGGCCTTGGTGGCGAGCATCCACGTGTCGCCCCATCCCGTAGCGCCCTCCTCGGGGATGGTCTCGTCGACCTTCGCGCCGGCGGCCTTGAGCTGGATCGTCTGGTACGGCCAGGCGGCGCCGACGACGACGTCGCCGTTCTGGAACAGCGAGATCTCGTCCGAGGCCAGGGCCCAGTACTTCTTGATCAGCGGGCGCTGGTCGGTGAGCAGCTTCACCGCCGCGTCGAACTGCGGCTTGGTCAACTCGTAGGGGTCCTTGATGCCCAGCTTGGGCTGCGTTTTCATCAGGTAAAGCGCCGCGTCGGCGATCTGGATCGGGTTGTCGGGCACAGTGATCAGGCCCTTGTTGGCCGGGTCGTAGATCACCGCCCAGCTGGTCGGCTTGTTCGGGAACTTGGCGGTGCTGTAGAGCAGCGTGTTCGGGCCCCACTGCAGCGAGATGCCGTAGTGGATGCCGCTGATGGTGTTGTAGGGCGGGTTCTTGAAGTAGGTCTGGAAGTTGGTCCAGTCCGGGATCAGCTTCTCGTTCATCGGCCGCACGTCGCCGCTGTAGATGAGCCGGAGGTCGGCATCGCCCGAGGCCGAGACCATGTCGTACTGGCCGCCGCCGCCGTTCTTCATCAGGCTCACCATCTCGTCCGAAGAGCCGGCGTACTTGGCGTTGATGACGCAGCCGGTCGACTGGGTGAACGGCTTCGCCCACGAGTCGTCGACGTAGCCTTCCCACGCGATCAGGTTGAGCTGGCCCTCGCCGGTCCCGACCTTATCGAGCGGCTTCAGGTTCGCCGTCGGTGGCGGGGCCTGCGTGTTGCCTGTGTTGTTGTTCGTCCCACCGCACGCGGCGAGCGTGAGGGCGACGAACGCCGCCAGGGCTCCGAGCTTCATGCCTTCCTACCTCCGTTTCCGAGGACGTACGTGTTGTCCGGCGTCCAGGCGAGCCTCACGGGCCGGCCTTCGAATCTCCGGGCGTCCCCGATGGCGTCCATATTCTGACGTACCGCCACGAGCTGCTCCCCGCGGTCGAGGCGGACCACGTAGCGGGTGCTCATGCCTACGTAGATCACCTCCTCGACCTGGCCGGGCTCGACGGTCATGCCCGCGGCGGGTTGCTCGCCTTCGGCCAGCATGCGGATCTTCTCCGGCCGGACGACGAAGCGGACGCCGTCGCGCAGGAGCACGTTGGAGATGCCGATGAACCCCGCGACGAACTCGGTCGCGGGCCGCTCGTACACCTCGACCGGGGAGCCGATCTGCTCGATCTCGCCGTTCGCCATCACCGCCAGGCGGTCGCTCATGGTGAGCGCCTCCTCCTGGTCGTGGGTGACGTAGACGAAGGTGATGCCGACCTCCTTCTGGATCTGCTTCAGCTCGATCTGCATCTCCTGGCGGAGCTTGAGATCGAGGGCGCCGAGCGGCTCGTCGAGGAGGAGCACCTCCGGCTCGTTGACCACGGCCCGCGCGAGCGCCACCCGCTGGCGCTGGCCGCCGGACAGCTGGTTGGGACGCCGATGACCGAGGCCGACAAGCCGGACCATGGCCAGCGCGCGCTCCACGCGTTTGGCGCGCGCCTGGCGCGACACGCCCTTGACGCGGAGGCCGTAGCCGATGTTGTCAGCCACGGTCATGTGCGGGAACAGCGCGTAGTCCTGGAAGACCGTGTTCGTGTCCCGCAGGTGCGGCGGCACGTTGGTCACGTCGCGGCCGGCAAGCTGGATGCGGCCGCCGTCCGGCCGCTCGAAGCCGGCGATGAGGCGGAGCAGCGTCGTCTTGCCGGAGCCGGACGGCCCGAGGAGGGTGAAGAACTCGCCCTCGTCGATGACGAGGTCCACGCCCGCCACCGCGAGGACAGAGCCGTAGCTCTTGCGGACGCCCTCGAGTCTCAGTGCGGGATGTTTTGGCTTTGGCTCGGCGTCAGTCAAGCGAGGCCATGACGTGCTTGATCTGCGTGTACTCCTCGAGCGAGTAGACCGACATGTCCTTGCCGTAGCCGCTCTGCTTGTAGCCGCCGTGCGGCATCTCGTTGACGAGCGGGATGTGGGTGTTGATCCAGACCGTGCCGAACTGCAGCTTGCGCGCCATGCGCAGGGCCCGGCCGACGTCGCGTGTCCACACCGAGGCGGCGAGCCCGTAGTCGACTCCGTTCGCCCACGCGAGCGCCTGGTCCTCGTCGCTGAAGCGCTGCACAGTCACGACCGGACCGAAGATCTCTTTCCTCACGATCTCCTCGTCGGCGCTCTTGGGGACGACGACCGTCGGCTCGTACCACGAGCCCGGCTTCTTGATGCGCGCACCGCCGGTCACGATCTCGGCTCCCTCCTTCCTTGCCCGGTCGACGAACCCTGACACGCGCTCGAGCTGCTCCTCGGTCACGAGCGGTCCCATCTCGGTGTCGTCGGCGAGGGGGTCGCCGACCTTCAGGCTCCTGACCGCGGGCACGAGGTCGCCCAGCAGCTTCTCGTGGATCTTCGGTCCGGCGATCACGCGCGTCGCGGCGGTGCAGTCCTGCCCGGCGTTGAAGTAGCCGCCGATCTTGATCCACTCCACGACCTTGTCCAGGTCGGCGTCGTCGAAGACGACCACCGGCGCCTTCCCGCCGAGCTCGAGGTGCACGCGCTTGAGAGTCTGTGAGGCCGCCTTCGCGACCTCTTTGCCTGTGGCCACGTCGCCCGTGAGCGAGACCATCGACACGCCCGGGTGGCGGACGATGCCTGCGCCCACAGGCTCCCCGTCGCCGGTGATCACGTTGAGGACGCCCGCGGGCAGGATCGCCGCGGCCAGCTCCGCAAGCTTGAGGGCGGTGAGCGGCGTCCACTCCGACGGCTTGAGCACGACCGTGTTGCCCGCGGCCAGGGCCGGACCGATCTTCCAGGCAGCCATCATCAGCGGGTAGTTCCAGGGCGCGATCGAGCCCACCACGCCGAGCGGCTCGCGCCGGACCATGCTCGTGAAGCCCTGCATGTACTCCCCGGTCGCGCGGCCTTCCAGGGTGCGCGCGGCGCCCGCGAAGAAGCGGACGCAGTCGACGATGGGCGGGATCTCCTCCGACTTCGTCGCCGCCAGGGGCTTGCCCACGTTCTCCGACTCGATGCGAGCCAGCTCGTCACCGTGCTCCTCGATGGCGTCCGCGAGCTTGAGCATCGCCTCGCTGCGCATGCGCGGAGTGCTGTCCGACCAGCCGTCGGCGAAGGCCTTGCGCGCCGCGGCCACCGCGCGGTCGACGTCCTCGGCCGTGCCCTTCGGCACATGGGCGATGACCTTGCCGGTCGCGGGGTTGACGACCTCCTGGGCGTCGCCGCCCGAGCTGGGCGTCCACACGCCGCCGATGAACATCTCGTGCTTGCGAAGCGTCGTGCTCATTGAGCCCCTCCCAGTTATGCGCTATGCGCCGAGCGAGGCGCCGAGGATGTCGAGTCCTTCCTCCAGCTGCTCGTCTGGAATCGTGAGCGGCATCAGGGTGCGGACCACGTTGTGGTGCACGCCGCAGCGCAGCAGGATCAGGCCCTTCTCGCGCGCCGTCGCCAGGACCTTGGCCGTCTCTTTGTCAGCGGGCTCTTTGGTCTTGCGGTCGCGCACGAGCTCCATCCCCACCATCGCGCCGAGGCCGCGGACGTCGCCGATGATCTCGTGGTCCTGCGCCCAGGTGCGCATCCGCTCCTCCACGACGGAGCCGATGCGCGCAGCACGCTCGGGCAGGCGCTCATCGCGCATCACGTCCATGACCGCGAGCGCGGCGGCGCACGCGACGGGGTTGCCGCCGTAGGTGCCGCCCAGGCCGCCTGGATCGGGCGCGTCCATGACCTCGGCACGGCCGACGACGCCGCTGAGCGGGAAGCCCGCGGCCAGGCTCTTGGCGACCGTCATCAGGTCGGGCCGCACGCCCGAATGCTCGACGGCAAAGAACTTGCCGGTGCGGCCGAAGCCGGTCTGGATCTCGTCGGCGATGAGCAGGATTCCGTGGCGGTCGCAGAGCTCGCGCAGACCCTTCATGAACACGAACGGGGCCGGGACGAACCCACCCTCGCCGAGCACAGGCTCGATGACGATGGCGGCCACGCGCTTCGGACCGACCTCCGACTCGAGGAGGCTGTCCAGGTCGGCGAGCGCGGCCTCCGTCGTCCAGCCCCGATACGAATAAGGAAAGGGCGTCTGGTAGACCTCGGCCGCGTAGGGGCCGAAGCTCTGCTTGTAGGGCTGGACGCTTCCGGTCAGAGTGAGCGCGAGGAGGGTGCGGCCGTGGAAGGCGCCGCGGAAGCTGATCACGGCCTCGCGGCCGGTGGCGGCGCGTGCGATCTTGACCGCGTTCTCGATCGCCTCCGCGCCGGTGGAGAAGAAGACCGCCTTGCGCTCACCCTCGATGGGCGCGACCTCGCACAGTCGCTCCGCAAGACGGAGGTAGGACTCGTAGTGCACGACCTGGAAGCTCGTGTGGGTGGCGTTCTTGAGCTGCTCTTCGACCGCCTGCATGACGCGCGGATGGCCATGGCCGACGTTCATGACCCCGATGCCGCCGGCGAAGTCGACGTAGCGCCTGCCGTCGACGTCCCAGAGCTCCGAGCCCTTGGCCCGCGCGGCGGTGATGGGGTGGGCGCTGGTGATGCCGCGGGGGATGTACTTCGTGCGCAGCGCCGCGAAGTCGGTCTCGGTCGCGCGGGTGGCGCTCACGCGGCCATCTTAGGGGCTACGATCCGGGGCTTGTGGAAGGGGCTTCGACCGCGGTGGAACGGCTGTGGCCGGGCCGCGGCGCGGTGTTCGAGGAGCTCGGCGGCGGCATCACCAACCGCAACTACAAGGTCTCCGTCGAAGGCTCCGAGTACGTGCTGCGCATGGGCGGGGCGAAGACCTCTCTGCTCGGGATCGACCGAGCGGTCGAGTATGCCGCGGGGCGGCGGGCGTTCGAGGTCGGTGTCGGGCCCGAGGTCGTGGCCTTCGTGCCGGAGGAGGGGTGGCTCGTCGCCCGGTTCATCGCCGGCCGCCCGATCTCGCTGGAGGACATGCGCCGTCCGGACGTGCTGGGACGGGTCGCGGGGGCGCTGCGGGCGTTTCACTCGTCGGCGCCGATACCCGGACGGTTCGACGCCTGGGCGGTGGTGGACGACTATCGCTCCCTGGCCGTCGCGCACGGGGTGGAGATCCCCGCGCCGTTTGCCCGCGCCCGCGAGGTCGCGGAGCGCATCCGCGACGCGCGGGGTCCACAGCCTGAGGTGCCCT
>WNEP01002003.1_pt1 | contig 10163 bp, 20 predicted proteins | sample 5399961 | NCBI WGS metagenome assembly WNEP01 (sample SAMN13153329, study PRJNA577476) | soil metagenome | isolation source: 20 cm grassland meadow soil pre-rain plot 5 | place: USA:California | collected 2015-09-08 | reverse complement strand
TCTCGTACTCGCTGGTCTGGCGGTTTCTTCCTTTGTTCAGTTGGTGGCGCTACGCTGGACATCCTGAAAGCTTATCTTGAGCAGCAAGGCTGCTAACCAGACGGAAGTCTGGTTGCCGCGGCTCATGTGTTCAAGGAGCCTGCTCCCTCGTCTGCGGGCCTTTGTCCGCCACCAGGGCCGTCGTTGGGGAAATCGATTGGCCCGGGGCGGGAGGCCTTGGATCGTTGGCTGAAAGGAACCAATCAAGCTTATCCGATCCCGGAGGGCGCAGGGGGAATCACGACCGTGCGGAACTTGGCGCAGTGGGCCCTGAACTATCACGCCGACGGTAGTGGTCAGGGTTCCCCTTCGATCTGCCCTGGCTGAATCTCTACTCCCGTTGTCTTCATCTTTTGGCGGCCCTCGAGACTTTCCTGCGCACGCCGCCGACGGATGTCCAAGTCAGAAAATCCTTGGAAGCTCTGCGGCGGATTTTGCACCCCGTCAAAGTGGACCAACCTCCCTGCGCTTCCGTCGGAGATGCCTTAAATCAAACGAGCCGATCTGTTTGATCGGCTTCGGGCCGCCCTCCGGCTCGAAGAGAAGAACCCCACGGTCAAGAAGCTCCGGGATGTGCAATCCGCCCCCCAACGCCTCGCAGCGGCGCTCCGCCGAGAACGCCCCGAGCGCGGTCCCGCTACCGACCGGCGGCAAGCCATCGACCTGATCCTCGGGCACCTCGAACGTCACGGCCCCCATCTGTGGGGGCACGCTATCCGGATTCCTCGGAGGGCGGGAGGAGGACTTCGTTTGGTGGCGCGCACCAACAATGAGTTGGAATCCCTCTTCCACGCGATGAAGCACGGGGAACGGCGCCGCAGCGGGCGCAAGATCCTCACCCAGGATTTCGAAGCTCTCCCGCCGGCCGCCGCACTGGCTCAGAATCTCCGGCATGCCGATTACGTCCATCTCGTATGCGGTTCGCTGGACCGGTTGGCGGAAGCTTTCGCTCAGCTCGATGCCGCGAATCGGTCTCGCTCGATCGCGGTCGGCGCAGAGCAAAACGCCCCGATGATCGAAAGCGCCTCGCTTAGCACGACGGACAAAAAGTTCGTGCGTCGAGAGATCTTCGAGGACCGCGTTCTTTCCGCGGCAAAGTGCGCCTGAGAGCAAATTAGGCCTCAGCCAACCAATTTTTGACGCTAAGGTTTCGCGGCATCAGCGCACTGTCTGCCATCCAAAACTCAGGCGGTTTGGCTACTCCTTACTCGTCCTTCCCGATACCAGCCAAAACAGCTCCCACAGCCGCAGCGGCTATAGCTCCGGTCATTTCCTGGCTTATGCGCCCTTCGAGCGAGAGAATCACAATGATTGGGACAAGGACTGTTAACCCAATGTACTGAATGAATCGGAGACCAATACCTTTGCCTAATTTGAGCCGATTCCACACTCCGCCAATTGCGCCAGCCAGCATGATGACGAGCAGTACGCCTTCTACTATGTTCTTCATCGAGACTTCGGTCACACTTCGGTGAGGCTGCTGGCCCTGTGCATTCGTCGCTGAAAAGAACGTCAGGAGCGCAACGCAACTGACTGAACAAATGGCTCGTCTCGTCATTCTTAACCTCCTGTGAGGGGCACAAAGCCGTCTCTATTCTTGAGTATTGCGCTGGGAGCATTCAGCGAATCTAGCAAATTCGCTACAGGCCCTGGTTAGAATGGCCGGGTAGGTTTTGACTGCCGCTCATTATAGTCGCGTTCTCAAGGTCAGGACAAGGGGCCTCGTGAAAAATCCTCGACACTACCGGACATTGGGGCGTCGCAGTGTGGCTACTTTTCATCTCTCAACAACGTCCTTAATTTCCCCTTACGTATTTCGTCTCGCGGCGTTCTTCCGGTTGATTTTATCCATCCGAGCATTTTCCCGACGTGAACGCGATGTTGAGTTGGCTCCTCCCAAATTTCAACAGTAATCCATCCGATCTGCGAGCCATCGCCTTCCCAACCGACCCGTGTAAGTTTCTTCAATCCCTTCAACGCCGCTTCGTAAACGGATTCCGCCCGGACTCTCACGCTATGCTCGACGCCGTGGTCGTCAACCAGCTTCACGACACAATCCCGTTCTTCTGACATTTGCGACTCTCAAGAAAGGAAATTTGCGGTAGAGGAGGGATTCCTAGTCTAAGTCTAGTGTCGTTCGTCCCAGAGTTGCCAGAAGGATTTTGGTCCAGCGAGGAACCAAGATAAAACGTACCGGTCCGGTAAACCCGAGGAGCCGACATCTGTTCATGATGGAGTGACGGCGGGCTTGTGACCGATCAGGTCAAGGCCGATTAAGGTGTGAAGAGGCCGCCGGCCTCAATCTCGGCGAGGCATTCATCCAGCGAGAGGAGTTGCGCGATCTCCCAAAATTGGCCGGTGTGCCGGAAGTAAGCAAGGTTGAACCGATCATCGCCAGCGTACTGAAGCCGGGCGAATCTGGATTCAAAAAAAGGGGACAGGGCGCGTGGTCCTGGCGAACAGTATTTCGAGCAGAAGTAAAAGAAGGGCCCGCGCCACTTGCAGGAGAGATCTACCAGGTAGTTGAACTTTGCCTTCTTCGGAGGCGGCTGGATATGACGCGGCTTCAACGTTGAATCAATCAGCGCCTTGGCACGGCGCTCGACCTCGTGTTGGATGTCCGCCGGCACGGGCTTTTTCGATTGCCGAAACGCCCGCGCCGGATCGTAAACCCAAACCCATCGCGGCGGTCGTCGGGGACCGGCCATCTCAGCTCTCCGCCTTCTGGCCGGCCAGATCCTGCGCGACCAGTTTCCACTGGTCGGGAAGCAGTTCTTTCTTTAGGTCGCCATTCAAACCGTCCCTCGAACGTTCCGTCGATCTTCTTTCCCATTGTTCCCGGGCTACCCCGCCGATACAATGCGTCTTCCAGCTTGGACACGTCAGGATCCTTCCTAACATCTTGAGGAATCCAGAGGGCAACTCCTTTCCGGCAGGCATCGTCCTTAAGATTGGTTCTCTCAATTCCATCGCTACTCACTTGGGCTCGTACGCGAACGTATTTTCCATTGAATTCCTTCGGGGAGTCGACAAGTTGACAGACGGACACGTTCCTAGGTTCGTTTTGCTGAGCATTTGAGACTGACCGAAAAAGCACCAAAGCAACAGCTGACAACGTAACGCAGACGCCTCCCAATCGGGGAGACGGGCTTGGTTGCGCAAGGTTTTTCATTGGCAGGGCGCTCCTGGTTGGCTACACCATTCATCGGTGACTTTTCTTGCCCAATTCTGCACTCCTGGCTGGAGTTGTCGGCTTGCGGTATGCGGCCTTCTTTGCGTCACGAATTCTCTGCCCGTCTGACTTGAGTTATGATTTTTCCTCTTTCGCTTTTTTCTTTTTCTGCTTTGCCCATCGGAGGCGTTGCGCTTCTGCAATCGCCTTACGACCAGCGGCAGACATTTTACGGCCTTTCCTTCTGCCACGCTTTTGACGACGGCCATTAGCAGAATCAGCGGCCAGAGAACTACCAAAAGCCTTCACAGCCGCACTGATTGCATTCAACTGCCGTTCCAGGCTATCTTTTGCCTTCGTGAGTTTTTGTGCTTCCTTTTGCAATGCTGCTAGTAGTTTCATTCCAATCCTCCCGGCGACAAGCTACGCCAAGTGCTCCAAAAAGAAAAGCCCAAGAAATAACCACGTCCGATGGGACCTGCTGCTCCGGGCAGTATGCCTTGTCAACTATCCGAATAGATACGTGAAACCCGGCGGACCAATCGTGAGTTAGCGCATTAGCACAGACAAAATTAGTGATATGTTTTATGAGTGAGTGGTGCCCATGAAATACTCCCTATGGCTCGCCATTATGTTCGCGTTCTGCCCAACACTCGTTTCTGAGCAAGTTTTTGAGCATCACGAGACGGTCGCTGAATCGGCTACGGCGTCGTCCTTTGAACAGAAGCTAGACCGCCGCGTCAAGCGATTTGATACCGCTGGCAGAACGTTGGTCGCCAGCATAGTCGACCTGGCTTTTACGTACCAGCTACCGACTGCAATTGAAAATGCCGACCGTGAAGCTCTGGCGCAACGATGGCGATACCTAGCCCGATTACGCACGGCGTCAGGACTGCAAATATCAACTGGACGAATCCAGTGGTCAGCCCAGATAGCGTAGCGATCGGCAGGACAAAAACAACCGCAAGCAGGACTTGACTCCAGAGCAGACCTGCCAGTTCTTTCCCGAGCGGTAATCCAGGTAATCCGTACGCCCGGACTATCATTCCATCTGCTACCAACATCGAAAGATTTATAAAGGCAAGGATGAAGAGCGTTTTCGCTGCGAGCAAGCTCTTCCAGGAGTACGGTCGTGTGGTCCAGTACTGGCTATCCCCTGGAAGGGCCTCGTCATGAATCACTCGCGCGATGAGCGTCCACCAAGTTAGCGGCAACAGGATCATCACCAAAGTCCAAGCCGCGATTCGATTTGTTGCTGGGTCCATTAGCCATAAGGCGCGGCGGGACCCAGTAAACGTGAATGCTGCAACCACACAAATCACCATTGTGATCTCGAACCAAAGGTGACGAACGTCTTTCTTGAAAATATGCAGGGCTTGTCGCATTTTTTCTAGGCCGCCTTTCAAAGTTACGAAAATCGCGCGGAGAGGCATGGCGTATCGACGAAACGGACTACGGCCGCGGACTGTTCTGTATTCAGCCACGCTGGCGGCCACGATATCGGTAAGTGCAGGGGATTCGCGAGCGTGATTTCGATTTCTCGAAAACGGTCCACCAAAGACGTCATCTCCTCGGAGAACTGCAGACGCCCACGGTCCAGGTAACCTATGTGACTGGCGAAACTCTCGACTTCAGAGAGATCGTGAGATGAGATTAGGATCGTGGCCCCATCTGCGCACTCCAACACGCCCTCAATCAACTCATCGCGGACGAGCGCATCAAGCCCTGTAAACGGTTCGTCGAGGACGATTAACCGCGGCCTATAGGCAAGCGAAGACGCTAGAGCGGCCTTCATTCTCATTCCGTGGGACAAATTCCTGATCTTGCGATCACGCGGAAGTTCGAACTGTCGCAATAACTCCTGAGCGCGCTCTGCGTCCCACTGTGGATAGAATGGTTTTAGGTAATTCATGAAGTATTAGACTGTCATCCACTCGGGCATTTGCTGGTTCTCCGACACATAGCCGATTTGCGTAAAATCTTCTGGGGAGAGTCTTCGGCAGTCGCGACCAAATACTTCAGCCATCCCCTCGGTTGGCTGGAGAACGTTCATAAGAATTTTGATGGTCGTGGTCTTGCCCGCTCCATTCGGGCCGACCAACCCGTACACGCTCTGTTCGGGCACGCTCATGTTCAGATGGTCGAGCACGAGTGTCTTGCCGAATCGCTTCGAGAGATCGATCGTTCGTAATATGTCGGTCATTTCTTGCTCCCGTCTAGGCGCTTCCAATGCTGAGCCGCCGCCGATGTCACATCCTCGAAAGTCAGACCCAACCTCTTGGCCTCCACTATGAGTTGCTCAAATTCTTTTTGGAGCAGCTTGCTACGTTCAGCGGCGCTCGAGCCCGTGCGTTTCGTCACCACTGTGCCAACGCCCAAATGCACCTCGAGTATTCCTTCCGTTACCAGCTGCGTCACCACCCTATGAGCTGTATTGGGATTGATTTTAAAAGTTTTGCTCAATTCTCGTACGGAGGGAAACGGGTCGCCGACACGCAGCTGGGCTGAGACCACGGCCTTCTTAGCGGCATACACGAGCTGCTCGTAAAGAGGGGTGCCTGGCGCAAATGATACACGGAACGGGATCACTTGTGTGTTATAACACTTAGTACAGCATTGCTCAAGCTATCCTCAGGCCCCTTTGCTGGTCCGGAACAGTTGTAGAGCAACCTGCGGTTGATGGCAAACGCTTTGACAGGGCTAGGCGGTGCGCTTACACTGACGGCATGGAAATAAATCTTTCGGCAGAGTTGCAAGCTAAGCTTGATCGTCTTGCCGCGCAACAAGGACGCGACAGGGAATCGTTAGTGCATGAAGCAGTCGAGCGTTTGGTGGGTTACGACGAATGGTTCATCCGCCAAGTCGAAAAAGGTTTGGCGCAAGTCGATCGCGGTGAAGTGCTGGAACAGGAAGAAGTCGCCGAACGCATGGAACGTCTGATTACCGAAAAACAGCGTCGGGCCTGATGCAAGTTCGCTGGACCTCGGCAGCGGCAGAGGACTTAGAAAGCATCGCGAATTATCTCTTCGAGAAAACACCCGAAAGCGCTGCGCGCTTGATACGCGAAATCTACAACGTCCCATCCACCCTGAAGAGCTTCCCAAAGCGTGGCCGTGTGGGCAAGAAGGAGGGGACGCGTGAATTGCTCATGCCCTCCCTGCCGTACGTCATCGTCTACCAGGTCATGGGCGATACCGTGGATACCGTGCATATCGTGCGCATCCTTCACAGTTCGCAGGACTGGCCGCGATGAATGGCAGCTTTGGCAAACCTAACGGCCCCGACGGCCTCGCTGGTGAACCCATTCCAATACACCGCCCGCGAATCTGACACAGAAACCGGCCTATACGACTACCGCGCCAGATACTACGACCCGGGCACCGGCAGAGTCCTCAACGAAGACCCGGCTCGCTTTGCCGGCGGAAAGAACGACTATCTATACGTTTCGACTTCGGGCTGAGACGTTGGGACCAATTTATTTCCTTGGGACCATCTTGAGACCAAAAACCCCGGTTTTATCGCCGAAATCAGTGGGCTAAGCGGCGTAAGGACAATAGAATCATCGTGAGTTATGGAGCGGGCGATGGGAATCGAACCCTGGTCCGAAGCTTGGGAAGCTAGGAACAAGAATCTGAAAACGCTCGAATTGGGGACACTTAGCAGATTCGCAAAGCCTCTTATTTGGAAAATGAAAGCCATGGAGGGGCACTTAGCGTGGCGAGCCACTTACGTTGGCGCGGAGCCAACCGGTGAACGAGGCCTCGTCAATAGCTCCGGCTTTACAAAGCTTTTACATCCTGTTTGCCCCCGCGCATTTAAGCCAACTGCGATGCCACTATACTGCCGTGATGGATTCTTGCAGGATTGTGCTCGACGTAGCGTTGGCATTCTGCCGGGCGCTTGATCGGGCGACGCGAAGGCTCTGGAGGACAGAGCGTTTCTGTTGACCATCACTTGGCCGGAACAGAGTAAGAAGCATTTAACCGAATATTAAGCCGCAACTCTAGCATTTCACGTTGTGCAGGTTGGTTCTGCACGAAGATAGGGATTGATGACTTCCTCCGTTCGAGTTCTTCTTCCTGACAAACCAGTTGAATCGCTCGATGCCTACCTCGCCGGTGGGGGCGGGGAGGCCTTGAAAAAAGCGCTGGCGATGCCCGGCCAGGAAATCATTGCTGAAGTAAAAGTATCCGGCCTCCGGGGGCGGGGCGGCGCTGGGTTCCCCACTGGTATGAAGTGGGCAAGCGTGGCCCAAGACTCATGTCCGACGAAGTATTTTGTGTGCAACGGAGCCGAAGGAGAGCCCGGCACATTTAAGGATCACATGCTGATGCGCAGGAATCCTTACCAGCTTTTGGAGGGAATCGCCATCGGCGCGTATGCCATCGGCGCGAAGAAGGCTTTTCTCGGCGTGAAGAGTAGTGCGCAGAAAGAAGTGGCAGCGCTCCAGCGCGCACTGGAAGAAATGTCGGATCGCAGCTGCCTCGGACCGGTCCCCATCGAGTTAGCCCTGGGACCGGAAGATTATCTGTTCGGTGAGGAGAAAGCGCTCTTGGCGGTGATCGAAGAAAAGGATGCCATGCCGCGAGGGGCAGATTTTCCGCCTTACGTGATGGGTCTTTTTGTACGACATCCGTCCGAACTGAATCCCGCCGTGGTCAACAACGTGGAGACGATTTCCAACATTCCCCACATCGTGCTGCGGGGGGCTTCCTGGTTCCGCTCCATCGGGACTTCGGATTCACCGGGAACAATGGTTTTTACTCTGTCCGGAGACGTTCAGAAGCCAGGAATCTACGAGCTGCCGATGGGGACCCCTTTGCGCGAGCTTCTGAACGACTGCGGCGGCGGGGTCCGACCGGGAAGAAAGTTGAAAGCGATTCTTTCGGGGGTTGCCAATCCGATTGCTCTGCCTTCTCACCTCGACTCGCCTATGGATTTCGGTTCCATGAGCCGAATCGGATCGGGTCTGGGCTCGGGCGGTTTCATCGTCTATGACGACACAGCTTGCATGGTACAAGTAACACACCTTTTTTCCCGGTTCCTGTGGTTGGAATCGTGCAACCAGTGTACTTCGTGCAAGCAGGGGACGGCTCAGTCCACAGGGTGTCTGACCCAACTCATCGAAGGATCGGGCGACGAAATGGACTTGGACCTTATCATTAATGGCGCGGTGATGGCACCCCAAGCCAACCGCTGCTACCTGCCGGTGGAGCATTCGCTGCTTACACCCAGCATTATCCGGAACTTTTCGCAGGAATTCATCAGGCACTATGATCAGGGCTGCCGTAACTGCCGCGAGGCTGTGCTGCCGGTGATGCGCGATTTCGACGAGGCAACGAGGGTCTTCACTTATTCACTAGGTCGTGCGATTCCCTAAGCCAGTCCGGGTCCGAAAGGCTGCGGTCCGGGAACTCCGGCCGATATTTCATGGTTCGGAATTGGCTCTCGGAAAAGGGATTGTCGTCCGAGACGTGCGGCCGACTATGCGTTTTGGTGACACGTAGATCGGCGAGTAAAAGAGTGTCGCCTTTAGGTGACAGGGGAATGCGGCCTTCTTTTGCATATTCGTTCGTCTTCGCTTGTTGTTTGCCTTAGACCTATGCTCTTTGTATACTCCTGATTATGCGCTTCGCCTACAAATGCCCACGAATACGTAGGGTCCTTCGTGCCTTCGAAATCAAGCCTGTTTGCAGGTCGTAGACCCTGGCGCGGTCCGCAGCGACGGCAAGTGAGGTTTCGGCTTTAGCAGAAATGGCGAGTTCGATTGTGTCCCTCGATGAAAAGTTGATGCATCAAGTAGCCCGTCGCCTTTGAGCAATGCCGTCATGAAGCTCCTTCCTTTTATTCGTGCTCAGATCCCCCAGCATGGCTTCACGAAGCAGGGCATTTGCCCGGGTCTGATAGCCCCTTCCTTGTCGCCGAAGCCAGGCAATAATATCGGCATCAAGGCGAAGAGTCAGCTGCTGTTTCAAAGGTCGGTAGAAGGGATTGCGGACCGCGTTTTGCCAGAACTTCTCCGTCAATTCCGGGATGTCGGATGTATTGATCTCGCTGTCTGGCCGCCGAGAGAGCTTTTCCAGGCGGCGCTTGCGTCCGGCTGTCAGGCGGCTATCCGAAAGACTGTTTTTTACGATTTTCGTCATATCGTTTGCGCTCCTTCCGAACTGCTCTTCGAGCTGAGATGATGCGGATGATTTCGTCCTCTTGCTCGTTGCGAACTGTGTGGGCAACGAGGATTAGCACTATGCCCCCGACCAAACCGAGTGTTTGCCACCGGAGTTCGCCGCCTTCTATGCGATCTTGCTCGACCAGCGCGTAAGGGTCAGCAAAAACCAACATGGCATCTTCGAAACGTACTCCATGCTTTCGTTCGTTAGATTTAGCCTTGGCTTCATCCCACTCGAAGCGAATCACGGACGCGTAGTATAACTCCAAACATGTAGCTACACAAGAGTAGTCCTATAAGATAAAAGCTTTCGTGACCCGGGCGCATTACTCAGCACACTTAACATTCCGAAGTTGCACTTCGATTTTTGCCCTCTTGCTCGCGGTCTTTTCTTACGGTCTCGATTCATCCTCTGTGAGCCGTTGGTCAGGCTGAACCCCGCTGGGGAGCACTTTCGCCCCAGCGTAGGTGGCGTTGGGCGCGATGCTCGAAAACGGAAGGTTCTTGACCGCAAAAACGGCCAAAACTGTGTTGTAAGGGCCGTTTTGGTCCAGGCGATAACTGAGGTTGTCGAGAAGCGCATAATATGAGGTGTCCCCATGATCGACATGAACGAAGTCGGTGCATTCCCTTCCTTCGACCCTTCCGGGAATTTCACCGTCCGCATCGGTCTGTACCTTCCCGGCATTCGCGCAGTGGACGGCTTCTCCGTCGTGGTCCGCATCATTCACACGGACGACCGCTTCAATCCTGCGGTCCCAACGACAGATTGTCCACTGCACT
>WNEP01002001.1_pt1 | contig 10172 bp, 9 predicted proteins | sample 5399961 | NCBI WGS metagenome assembly WNEP01 (sample SAMN13153329, study PRJNA577476) | soil metagenome | isolation source: 20 cm grassland meadow soil pre-rain plot 5 | place: USA:California | collected 2015-09-08 | reverse complement strand
CCTTGCGGGCCCTCCCTCTCCCGTTGGGCTCCTCCCCCAGCCCGACCGACCGTACGCCCGGACCGTAGCGGTCCTATGGCCTGCCGGCAACCCAGCCTGTTAAGACCGTCCGGGTAAGCTCGGGGAGGGGTAGTGCTGCGATGAGCTGGTGGAAGCGGCACGTGGGGGAATGGATCTCCGTGCGCGCGCACGCCGAGCGCAAGCCGCCTCGACTGACGCTGACGATCGCCCTCGGCGAACTACCCGAGGGATGGGCGCGGCCGCGCCCGCATGCGCGCGCGTGGGTCGCCCTCCTCGGTCTCTTCTGCATCGCTCCCTTTATCGCCTTGCTCATGGCAACCCTTCTGAGGGCGCTCGGCTTCGGCTCGCCCTACGAGTGGCTGGCGGGCTCGTCGATCGCGATCCTCTCCGCCACCATCAGCCTCTTCATCGGCATCCCGATCGCCATCACCATCAACCTATGGCGGATCGCGCGACTCGGCCTTCACCGCAGCACCGGCGCGATCGAGGGACTCATCGCCCTCGAGTTCGCGCCGCTCCATCTACTGGTCGTTCTGATGGCGGTCCTGATCGGGGGTCTCTTCGTGGGCCACCTTGCCGCGGACTCGTACGCCTGCGTGAAGGGAGTCCGCTCCGCCTGCTGAGCGTTCCCTGCGCTTACAAACTCTTCACATCCGGCTAATGCCAGACTGGCTGCACAGGACTTCAATCTAGGTGTGAGCGTCACCCCTGCGGATCAACAGGCCGTGGCGCCGCGCGCAATCAGTCGCGGCATCACCCGCCGCCAGGCCCTCGCCGCCGCACTGGCGACGGGCGTCGGCGTCGGGGCCATCCGCCTCATCGGCGGATCGATGCAGCAGCTTGCAACCTCTCGCAGCGCGACGGCGAGCGGCTGGATCTCTCCCCTGAGCTCGGAGTCGGCTCGCGTGATGCATCTCCTTCGGCGCACCACCCTCGGCTATACGCCGTCGCAGCTCGAGGCGGCGCTTGCCGACGGTTTCACCAAGACCGTCGATCGCCTGCTCGAGTCAAAGCCGGCAGAGCCTCCGGCGTTGGCGACCGCGGACGCGCCAGGCGGCCGCTTCGCGATCGCGCAGCTGCAGCAGTGGTGGCTCGACCACATGCTCAGCACGGCGACGCCGTTCGCCGAGCGGATGACGCTCTTCTGGCACGGCCACTTCACGACCGACTACCGCAAAGCGGCCAACAACACTTTCGTCTACTGGCAGAACCTCACCTGGCGCCGGATGGCGATGACAGACCTGCGCTCGATGCTTCTGCAGGTGACGACCGACCCGGCCATGCTTCGCTACCTCGACCTCGCCACTTCGACCGGCCAGAACCCGAACGAGAACTACTCGCGCGAGCTCATGGAGCTGTTCACGATGGGGGCGGGCAACTACACCGAGGACGATGTGCGGGAGAGCGCGAAAGCGCTCGCGGGCTGGCAGCTGCCTCCACCAGACTCGGTTGGCACCGGGAACAACAATCAGCGTCTGCCTGTGTACTCGAGCCAGAAGGCGGGCGTCTTCAATCCTCGTCGTGCGTACCGCGGCAGCGTGACCTACCTCGGCAAGACTGGACCGCTCGACACCGAAGGCGTGATCGACCGCATCCTCGCCCAGCCCTCCACCGCGACCTTGATCGCGGGTAAGGTCGCGCGGCAGTTCGTCCACGGCCGCCCGAGCGATGACTATGTCGCGCGCCTGGGTGACGCGTTTCGTCGCAGCAAGTACGACGTCAAGGCATTGATGCACGCCGTCTTCACGAGTCCGGAGTTCACGGCCGACAAGAGCTACCGCGGACTGGTGAAGTCGCCGACCGAGTTCATGGTCGGCGCCGCGCGCGCGTTGGGGGCGTCGTCGCTGTCCAGGGTCATCGCCAGCTCCAGTTCGGGCATGGGGCAGAGCCTCTTCGACCCTCCGGACGTGAACGGCTGGCCCAACAACGAATCCTGGATCTCGTCCAACACGGTCGTCGCTCGAGTGAACTTCGTCACCGCGGCGCTCGGCCAGGTCAAGGGCACGCTGCCCCCAGCCGCGGAGGCGATTCACGGCCAGATCGATGGAGTGCTCAGCCAGCAGACGGCCTCGCTGCTCACCGGGGCCGCCGACGACCGCGGCCGCTGGTTCATCACCCTCGCCTCCCCGGAATTCCAGCTCAAGTAGGTGGACATGAAGAGAGAAGTCGGCATCAACCAGCTCAAGCGCCGCGATTTCCTGAAGGCGGGACTGGTCTTTGGCGCCGGCGCGGCGGGCCTCGCCGCCGGCTACGCGGCGGTGCCCGACGCGTTCGCGCGGGCCGTGTATGCGGCCAAAAAGGAGGGCGCCAGCAACGACAACGTGCTCGTGATGATCCAGCTCGCGGGCGGCAACGACGGCCTGCGCACCCTCGTGCCACTCGCCGACCCGGCGCTGCACGACCTGCGGCCCAGGCTTGCCGGACCGATGGTCTCGCAGGCGCTGCCCCTTAACGCTCAGTACGGCCTCAACCACAACCTCGGCGGCATCAAGGGTCTTTGGGACAAGGGCAAGGTCGCCATCGTCCAGGGCGTCGGCTATCCCAATCCGACGTTCTCGCACTTCGAGTCGATCCGCATCTGGGAGACCGGCGACCCGAGCCGCCGTCAGGTCGACGGCTGGCTCGGGCGGACGCTGGCCACCAGCTACGACTCCAACGGCCATCCTCTCACCGGCTGCGCATGTGGGGCGACCGACGCCCCGGGCGCGCTGCGCGACCTGCAGGCGACGTTGACTGTGATCCAGAACCAGAAGACATTCGGCTTCACCGGCGGCAGCGAGGTCGAGGCGGCCGTGGGCGCGCTGTACAAAGGGACGCCCGGGATCTACGGCGCCCTGTTCGACACCGCGATCGCCACCGCGAACGAGACGATGGCGACGCTGCGCACGTCGGCTTCGACCTACCAACCGATGGCGAGCTACACGGACAACGTCAGGCTCGTCTACCCGTCGAAGAACCAGCTGGCGGCCGCGCTGCAGCTCGCTGCCGAGCTGATCGTCACCGGCACCGGCGTCAAGCTCCTGCACGTGACCCTGGGCGGCTTCGACACGCACTACACGGAGCTGAGCCGGCACGACGACCTGATGGGCTATCTCGACACGGCGGTCTCGGCCTTCTACCAGGATCTGGCCGCGCACAACATGGCGGACAAGGTCCTGATCGCCACCTGGTCGGAGTTCGGGCGCCGGCCGAAGGAGAACGCGAGCGGCGGCACCGATCACGGCGCGGCGGCGCCGCTGCTTTTGATCGGCGACCCCGTCAAGGGCGGCCTGTTTGGGGCCGAGCCGAGCCTGACGACCCTGGACGACACCGGCAATCTCAAGTACGCGGTCGACTTTCGCTCCGTGTACCAGGAGATCCTGAGCGGCCATCTGGGCGCCGACTCGGCGACGATCCTTGGGGGCTCCTTCGACCGCGTGCAGTTCCTGAAGGCGCCGGTCGCGGTCTAGGTCGATGCGGCCTGCGCTGCTCAAGCTCGCGGCGACCGCGCTCACGCTCGGCGCGACCGTGGCGTCGGCGCTGTACGTGCCCGCGCACCTGAAGAACCCGGCCGCCCCGCTCCAGCCCGGCGTCCTGACCGCCCGCGACGGCGCGAGCTCGTCCGTGTTGGGAGGGACGGTGGTGGTGGGGTCCTCGGTGGAGCCGACCGACCAGCCGCCCATGACCTCCACCTACGCGTCCTGACATGACCTCCGATCAGTTCTTATGGGTGCTCGCGCGGGTCGCTGGGCTCGGTTCGTACGCCGCCCTGGCGATCGCGCTGCTGAGCGGGATCGCTATGCGCACGGCGGTCCTCGACTGGCTGGGCAGCAACCGGGCGATGCGCTCGCTGCACGAGTTCACGACGGTGTTGTGGATCCCGCTCGCCGGTTTGCATGTGCTGGCGTTACTGCTGGACTCGACCGCGCGCGTGGGCCTGATCGACGTGGTGCTGCCGTTCCATGCGAGCTACGGCACGCTGGCGATCGGCCTTGGCGCGCTTTCGCTGGACCTGATGGTGGCGCTGACGGTCGCCGCGTACCTGAAGCGGCGCATGCGCAAGGACGTGTGGTTGTGGGTGCATCGAGCGACGTATGTGGCGTTCGCGCTCATCTTTTTGCACTCGGTGTTGAGCGGGACGGATTTCAGCGACCCTGCGGTGTCGGCGATCACGTGGGGTGCGGCGGCCGGGCTGTTCAGCCTGGGCCTGGCCAGGGTGCTGGCCGGGCGCCTACCCGCCTGAAAAATACCCGTCCTGCGGGCCCACCCTCCTCCCGTCGGATCCCACCCCCAGCCGACGCACCGTAGCGCAAGTCGACCACAGCCAAGCGTGAAACAGAACCCAGCCTGTTAAGGCGCCGTGACCCAGTGCCGCAGGTGGATCACCCTCCGCCGCAGCTCATCCTCGGCCTCGAGCGGCGTGTCGATCTCCTTGCGCTCCCTGTGCCAGCGCTCCATGGCCAGGTCCAGCTGCGCCGTCTGCAGGCGCGAGATCTTGAAGTAGCCCCGCAGTCCCGCGCGCCGGAAGGCCTCCATCCGCTGCCGCAGCCGCTGCCAGGGGCTGGACAAGACCGGCACCTCCTCAGGCAGGATCGCGCCACGCCCGGTCGCTGCCTCCTTGCTCATCTGGTCCATCAGGTTCTGACCTTCGTAGCGAATCCCGAACAGCAGCAGCGCGATGAGAGCGGCTGTGAAGGGTCCGGTCATGATCAGGGTCCGCAGGTGGATGGCGACGATCCCGAACAGCGTCGGCGGGATGGGGAAGACGTTGACCCACGCATCCCAGGAGAAGTGGGCGGCGATCGCGACCACAAAGCCCGCAATCATGGCCAGGACCTTCTGCCGCCTCCCCCGCAGCTGGCGTGCGATTCCGATCCCGGCGCCGATGAACGCGGTGTAGGTCGCGTGGCCGAAGAACAGCCCCAGGACCTGGCGGTTGTACCACTGGATCCCGGCGGCGACGCCCCCGACTCCCTCCGGCTGGAAGATCGAGTAGACGTTGGTCATGTAGCTGACCGACTCCATGAAGTTGAAGCCCAGGCCGACCGCCGCGCCGTAGACGATCCCGTCGACGACGTCGTCGAACTCGTTGCGCATGACCAGGAATAGAAGGACGACGGCGAGGCCCTTGGCCAGCTCCTCGAGCGTGCCGGCCATGAAGGCGAGCGACGTGTCCAACCCCGGGCCGGGGACCAGCGCCCGCTGCGCCGACGTCTCCCACACCGTCTCGCCCCACACGACCAGGCTCGTGGCCACGATCGCGCCCCAGGCCGCCGCCACCAGGACGAGCCGCCACGGCTCCTTGTGATTGCGATCCAGCCGCCGCACGACGATCACCCCGATCGCGGTCGTGGGGAGGCATGCCAGCGCGCACGCGGCCGCGACACCTGGTCCGGCTGACTGCGTGTAGAGAAAGACGTCGATGACCAGCAGCCAGAGCAGCACGCCGAGCCCAAGCAGAACGCTCGCGCGGATGATGTGTTTCCGTCGCGTCGCCCGGTCGCGTTCGAACGCCCGGACGAGGATGAACGTGCCGAGGCAGACCAACGCCACCGCGAGCAAGCCGTAGAGCGACGCGCGCCCCGGGATGGTGTCGAGGTAGACATAGTTGAGGATCGAGCTCGCGATGAGCGCGAGCACGACAAGGCCCGCCAGCGCGATGGCGATCCCGTAGCGCTGGGGCCGCAGCGCCGAAGCAGGGTCGGCCGCCGGGGGTGTCGTGGCGTGGATCACTGACGATCGACCACCACGAAACGACGCCCGAGCACTTCCACCGGGACGCCGTCCTGGATGCGCTCGACGACGAACGTGTAGCGGCCCGGCAGGACGAATTTCGCGTTGTCCGGCACCTCCACCGGGATGATGCTGTCGTCGCTCAGATCGTTGGCGTGGGCCGGGCCGACCACGCCGCGCATGGAGCCGAAGGTGTCGTACCAGCGCGCGTCGACCAGGAGGTTTGCGGGCAGCGACGACCAGTCGACCACCGCCGCGAACACATCGCTGCGCGCGAACTCCGATCGGGCCGGGCCCGCTGTCTGCTTGCCCACCGGGTCGTATTTGAAGACGCCGACGATGTGGGCCTTGACGCCGGACTCCTGTCCGGGGCGCTCGAAGTACACGAATTGGAGCAGTCCGACGCTGAGGATGACCACCCCGACCGTGGCGAAGACGAGGAGCGTGCGGTAGAGAACGCGTAGCTGGTCGTAGGTGGTGGCGCTCAACCTGGCTCAGTCGAATGTAGCGGGCGGCGCGTTGTCAAGGACGAAGGAGGTCGTCAAATGCCACAACGCGCGTGGAGCCAGAAACGAGAGAGACAGTACGAACACATCAAAGAGGGCTTGCTGGAGCGAGGCACGGGAGAGGAAAAGGCGGAGGAGATCGCTGCTCGGACGGTGAACAAAGAGCGGGCCCGGCACGGCGAGGCGAAGGAGGCAAGCCGGACGTCCATCCTCGATATGTCACCAGGCCGCCGCGGCGGGATGCGGTCGCATCGCGGATCGGGCGGACGGACCTACGACCAGCTGCGCAACGAGGCCAAGCAGCGAGGGATCAAGGGCCGGTCGCGCATGAGCAAGGCCGAGCTGGAGGAAGTCCTGGCCCGCTAGGATTTCGCGCCCGGCGCCAGACGGTTGAGCATGTCGACGAACTCGTCGGGCGGGCGCGCCTGCATCCTCTGCGCCGATGCATCGATGGGGAAGAGCGTGAACGTGCGCTTGCGCCACCAGTAAAGGTCGGCGGAGATGCTGCCGGGGCCTTCTTCAAAGATCCGGCGGTTGGCTGCGTGCATGCCGCTGACTGCCTTGACGACACTGATGTCACGAATGGGAAGCACCACGAGCACGTGACGCGTCGGCACGCCGATAAGGGCGCCGTTCTCTGACTCGAGCTCGATGCGTTCGTCGAGCCACAGCGCGTTCGAGGTGACGTAGAGATTGTCACCGGTCAGAAAGAAGATCTGAGTTCCGTCAGGCCTGGTCTGCGGTATGACCTCGTATTGCTCGCGCTTGCTGTTCTCCTCGGCCGCACTCCATGCCAGCTCTGAGGTGAGGCCCCACGCTTTCAGCTCGTCACTCTTCAGCGACATGACCTTCTTGGGCAGGTCGAGGACGAGTGCGAGGACGAGACCTGGAGCCAGAACCTTGTGGATGACCTCAGGGATTTGCTCCAGGTAGTCCGAATGCCACATCCGGAGACGAAGCAGCTTGATGGCCACCTCACCGGACGTGACGGGTTCGTCGACCGTAAGCATCGCGTCGAAATGCTCGGCGACGAGCCGTGACCACTCCGCAGTCGATTCCAGGGCGAGGGTCTGGGCCAGATTCTGGAGCCCGTACGACTCCACGCTGCCGGCGCTGTTCCTGAGACGGAGCACACCATCCCGGACGGAGCCGCGTTGATCACCGGCGTGGATCCCATCCAAGGTTTGCCCAACAGTCGTCACGAACAGTGCGTACTTCTCAGGCGACAGCCGCCGCGCCCAATCCGGAACCTCCGCCGATCTCTTGTCCCAGAACGGCACGACCTGACCTTACTAGCGCTGGGGATGTGGTGCGGCGGAGAGGAGTTGAACCTCCACGACCTTGCGGTCACTAGCTCCTGAAACTAGCGCGTCTGCCATTCCGCCACCGCCGCTCGCGAGGGGAAAAACGAGTATACCCAGGCCCCAAATACAGCCAATCGGCGTTTTGCGCAGAAGGGCGACTGAGCGCCGCGCATTGAGCACGCTTTGCGCAAAACACATCAAGCGGTAGAAGCTAGGACGCGACGAACAGCGTGTTCCAGGCGGCCTCGACCAGGTCCGGCGTCAGCTGCGGCCGCACCCCTCGCGCCGACGACACGTCCACCAACCTCTCCAGCAGGTCGCGCGGGTGGTTGCCGCGCAGCGGCCGCCCGCCGTACAGCGACTGGATCATCTCCAGCGCCTCGGGCGCCGGCGGAATGGTCAGCCGGTCTCGCTCCCGCTCGAAGATCCGGCACCACATCTCCCATGTCGGGTCTGGCATCAGGACCTTGTAGGCGAGCCGGCGCAGGTAGGCCTCGTCGAGCAGCTCTGCAGGCTTGAGGTTGGTGGAGAGTGCGAGCTGGGCACGGAAAGGAACCTCGACCTTGCGTCCGCTGGCGGACAGGTTGAGAAAATCGGTGTCCTGCTCGAGGGGCACCAGCAGGCGGTCGAGGATCTGCTTGGGCGACACGCGCTGGCGTCCGAGGTCGTCGATCAGGAGCACGCCGCCGTTGGCCTTGGCCTGCAGGGGAGCGGCGTAGACGCGCGAGCCCTCCTCCCACGTGACGTCGAACATCTCGAGCTGAAACTCGCCGCCCACCTGGACCAGCGGCCGCGCCACGCGTCGCCAGCGACGGTCGGCCGGCTGGTTCGGCTCCAGCCGATGCACCGCCCCATCGAAGATCGTCATCACCTCGCCGCCGCCCACGTCCAGCGCCACCGGCAGCACGATCGGCCCACCGAGCAGCGAGGGGATGCGACGCGCGAGCGTCGTCTTGCCGTTGCCCGGCGCCCCGTAGATGAAGATCGACGAGCGCGAGTTGACCGCCGCGCGCACGGCCTCCATGACGCCGGGCGCCAGCTCGATGCCGGACAGAGCGAGCGACACCTTGACCAGGTCGAGGGTCCCCGGCTTGGCAGCCTCGGCCAGCACGGCCTTGTACTCCGCCATGGACACCGGCGCGGGGCCCAGGTAGCGGGTCGACGCGTCCGCGATCTGGTCGCTGCGCGCCCGGCCTTGCTTGGTGATGGCGTAGGCCATGCGCTCGGGCAGAGGGCGGCCGAGCCACGGGCCCTGCTCCTGGGCCAGGCCGAGGGCGTCGAGCAGGTTCTGACCGGTCAGGTTCTTAAGGATCGGCTCGATGGCCGCGAACGGCAGCGCCAGCGCCTCCGCGACCTCGTAGCCGGTGACACGCGTGGCCGAGGCGGCGATGCGGAGAACCATGCCTTCGATCAGCGTGCGGTTGATCTCGGGCGGGGGCGGAGGCTCGATCTGACGGCTCGAGCTCGACGGCGTCGCCGAGGGGACCGGCCGCGGCGAGTCGACGTGCTCCAGGATCGCGGCGAACAGCTTCTTGCCGAAGCGCGCGCGGTCGGCGTGGTCGGGCGGCTCGCCCTCGCGCCGGCGGCTGATCCAGTCGGGCACGTCCTTGAAGACCACGGTGTTGCCGATCAGCAGTTGCACCATGTCCGGCTCTTCGGCGGCGACGCGGACGGAGATGCGGACCATGTAGCCCTGGCTCTTGAGCGCCGCCCAGCTGCGCTCCCAGGCCACCTCCTTCTGCCCCGACCACGTCTGGCGCACGGTGCGGTCGCGGGCGATCGTCACGTCCTTGCGGTTCTGGTAGCGGCGCCGGATGAGCTCGGTCACATCCTTGTCCACGTCCTCGGCGACGAGGGCGGCGAGCGGGAGAGCGCGGTCGTCGACAGCGGGCCGGTTCTTGATCTCGAAGATCGTGTTCGCCGTCGGCGCCAGGGCTCGGATCACGCTCGCGTGCCGGGGGCAGAACGGCGTGCGCTCGATGAACTGGATGTGGCGCCGGCACCACCAGCTGTTGCACTTGCGCCCGGTCATGTCGGTGTAGGCGCAGGCCCAGCCCCGGCGCTCCTGGCAGTCGCTGTATGTGCATACGCCCGTCGGCTTGTGGCCGTCGGTGCGTGTGGGAAGGGGTCTCGGCTCCTCGACCTCCTCCTCGATCGCGCCGTCCTCGGAGATGGCCTCGGCGGGTGGATGGGCGACGGCGGCCTTGGGCATGTAGTGGAAGGCGCCCGCGAACTCCTCACAGGTCTGGAAGCGCTGGCTGCGGTCTTTGGCCGTCGCCTTCCAGATGATCTCCATGATCGGGGAGGGGATGGCGGTCGAGGCGCGCGGGCGGTCGAAGACCTGGGAGTGGAGCACCGCGGGCAGCGGACCCGTGAAGGGCGGCTCGCCGTGGAGGAGCTCGTACAGGATCATGCCCAGGGAGTAGATGTCGGCGGTCGCATCGACCGCCTCGCCCTTGACCTGCTCCGGCGCCATGTAGGCCGGCGTGCCGACCATGCTCCCCGTCGCGGTGAGGCGGTGCTTGTCGTCGATCAGCTTGGAGATGCCGAAGTCCAGGATCTTGGTCTTGCCGCGGTTGGAGATCAGGATGTTGTCGGGCTTCAGGTCGCGGTGGACGACCTGGTAGTC
>WNEP01004790.1_pt1 | contig 10184 bp, 14 predicted proteins | sample 5399961 | NCBI WGS metagenome assembly WNEP01 (sample SAMN13153329, study PRJNA577476) | soil metagenome | isolation source: 20 cm grassland meadow soil pre-rain plot 5 | place: USA:California | collected 2015-09-08 | reverse complement strand
CCGTGATCATCCTGTGCGAATCGGCCATCGATGCCATCAGCTGCTTTTTGCTGTACCCCACTTCTTGGGCGATCTCCACCGCCGGAGCTCGCCCCAACCCGCGCTGGCTCCCTGCACTCCTGGCTCAGGGCTGTATCGTCTACTGCGGCTTCGATGCCGACGACACTGGGGAGAACCTCGCTCGGCAGATGATGGCTCTCTACTCCGGCGTCCGACGTCTCCGCCCCTGTCAACACGATTGGAATGACGTGCTCCGATCCCATCCTCAAATCCCGCTGCCACTCCCCTCCGAATAAATCCCCCAGCCCCTTCTCAAACCGAAAAGCTACCTGGAAGAAAAAAATCCTTCTCCACTTGCTCTGAACGGGTGGATCAACGTTAATCCGAGGGAGGAGGGTCAATGCATTTGAGCGCTGTCGTTTCCCTTGCTGGCCGAAATGTTCATAAGAGCCTCCAAGGAGAGATCAAAAATAAAGGTGCACGGGACGAATGGGGACATGGTCGTCCGACGGGCTAGACTTGCGGTCGTGCATACTAATCTGTCCCTACTTAGCTGTCAACGTGTCAATGTCAGTTGATGTCGCATGCTTGCCGGGCAGCCTTCACGACAATCCGTTCGGCTCTCTTCGAGCCTTGGTACTATCATTACTTGAATTCGCACTTGAATTCGTGTTTGATGCGAATTTTACGATCTTTTTCTTTCGTATCGGTACGCTCTGTCGCGGAAATTTACGCATGGTCGGAAGAGCGATGAACAACGATTAAGGGTGGCCTCATGACGAAAACTCTGCGACGGAAATGTCTATGGCTTGCTGCCGTATCTCCGTTAACCATTGGGATTGTGGCTTTGGGGCAAAGCCGCAGTTCACAAATCGGGCGCGAAGTGGCGGTACCTGTACACCTACAGGACGGCGACGAATTCACCATTCCGCGAGAACAGTTGATCGAATTTGGAGCTCAATTGTTCAATGCGAAGTTCACGATTCAGGAGGGGGCTGGCCGCCCGCATTCTAAGGGAACTGGCGCACGTGGGGACGCGAGACTGGAACGCCGCGGCTCCGAACTCCCCGGGGTCGTAGAGGGTGGCATGTCAAGAAGGATTGATATTCGAAAGCCTGGAACCAGTCGTCATCGGCCTAGGCCGCGCCGAATCTATTGTTGCGGCACAGCAGAGACGCCACAAGTAGTCGCTGGCATCACGTTTTGTTGAGCGCGCTTACTGGACAAGCTGGATTTGGAAGATTACTCCGCAGGGAGCTGCCCTGTTCAGCGGCATGTTTCCAAAGCATATAGAATCGTATTTACATAACGGTTCTTAACGTTGTACTCTGTCGCTCCGTCGTAGACATGCGGTGACAGGGAGAACGAACCGTGACATGTAAGGCGTGCGCATCAGACCAGCAGAGCAAGTTCACTGCAGAGATCGCCATCCACTCTCCTGGACTGAAAAATCTCGACAAACCGGTCGTGTGGGTCTTTCCGGAGCTAATAGTTTGCCTGAGGTGTGGCAACACCGAATTTGCGATCCCAGAGGACCAGTTGTGCCTCCTTATGAAAGGCGAGGCCGCTGCGAGCGAATAACGCTGCTCGGGATGTCTGCCCAAAAACCCATCCGGGGATTGCGTGACTTGACACGTTCCGCTGTTTTGGGGAGTGGAGAGTCTACTGTTTCTCCAACTTCTCTTTCAGGTGTTTTGCACATGCCTCAGCCGTAGTTTGGTCCCCATGCAAGGTGTTCTTTTTTGTTGACGGCATAGGCAAAGACCACTGCGCTGGTTCTCTGGTCAACCATTTGAATGCTTGCAGCGTTATCGGCATGAATTTGACCAAAGACAAGCATCTTCATCGCTCCTGGCTTTTTTCCCTCGGACGTCCCCATAATTACATAGGCCGCCCGCGCTTGGTCGGCCACTACAGTCAGCGGAACTTTCTTTCTCTCGAATGCAGCCGCCAGGTAGTTTTCAAACCCGTTCATTGGTGTGATGAAAACCGAGTTGGGAAGGACTTCGGTGGCCGAGATGGCTTCGGTGGGTTCCTCCCACAACCGCCCTACTTCAGCGGAGGACCACGAAGAGGCTTTACTTTTGGGCTGCCCGCCCATAGGTCGTTCGGACAGAAATAGAGAGCAGTTCGGAAGGAAAAGAAAGAGGGGCCTTATATCCTCGGCCTAAAAACGCCGAGGCTCTTCGGCCCACCTGGTAAAAGCAGCGTGTGAGCATGCATCCGCCCACTGCTCTGAGTCTATCTTTGGCTGCTTGCGATTCCCTTATTGATGAGGACCTTGACCTCAACCCGACGGTTCTCGCCCCGCCCAGCAGCATTCTCGTTCGTGGCCGCCGGCTGGAATTCGCCCATTGCGCCCGGTGCCACGATACGCCACACCGGCACGGTGCACTCCCTCATCAAATAGCCGACTACGGCCTTGGCGCGATCTTCACTCAATTTCTCATTCATGGCCGCTCTGCCTGTCGAGTCGGCGAAGCCCTTCACCTCAACGATGTACCCGTTAAGGCCGGTGGCCGTTTCCGCCAACTTTTTCAGCTCCTCCTTGTCCTCATTCGAGATCGTGGAGCTGCTCACTTTGAATTTTACGGTTGCCTCAGCCTTCACATCGTAGTCGTCGAGCCGGTTGAAGCGATCAGTGTTCTCCTGGATGTCATTAATGTTCTTTTGGATCTGGTGAGAGTGGGAAGCGATAGCCTCCTTGTTGCCCGCAATCGCCTGTTGATTCGCCGCGATGTTCTGCTGATTGGCCGCGATGCCTTTTTTGTTGCCTTCGATGGCTACAACGTTGGCAGCGACCTGCTCCGCGGTAGGATGCAAGCCCGCCTCGATCATCGCAGACGTTTCTAGGTCGTCCCCGTCAACAGTTATCGTCTCGGCCACAAACTTGCCCTCGCTATCGGACGATCCTTCCACTTTCACCTTCAGCCCCGGAATCAAAATCGTGTCGGCCATCTCCTGCTTGTCGAGGCCGAAAAGCCCCTTGTCGTCCTTGACTCTTGTGTTCGTGTTCAGAACCACCGTCGTTCTCCCACCCGAGCCGGTCACGATCATCGTATCTCCCGAACGGGCCATGATCATTCCCTTGACCTCGTCGCCGCGGGTACCGATGGCGAACATCAATGCTGGCAAGAGCACCCCCACGAGCCTCACTCCAATCACTCGCTGCATAGCTGTCACTCCTTTCAGTTTTGGGACTCGAACGTCCATGCGCTTAAGTGGCATCCGCATCCGGCTGGAATACTGAAGCCAGGCGGCGCAAGATCCCACTGTCAAAATTACCAGGTCCCCTCCAAGAGGGTTTTCAGCAGAATCGTGGTGTTACGGGCTTGGCAGCGCGTCGGTGAATTCTTATATTTGTACCTACTGTCCTCGGTACCTGCCAAAATCGAAATTGCTCACAGGAGTGCGCATGCGACCTATAATCCTCTGTCTCCTAGTATTCGCTATGTTTTCGCCGCTGAGCCGAGCGCAAGGTCCCATATTCGAGGTCACACCGGTGCACAGCTCGATTAAGTTTCACGTGAAGTCGTCGGTGGCCATTGCGGGAAAATTCGACAAGTGGGAGGCCTCTTTAACCTTCCTCTCACCTGACGAAATAACGGGCGCTCTCGTGATCAAAATCTACGCTGACAGCGTAGATACCGGAAGCGGCATGAAGAACCGCAAGCTGAAAGGCAACGACTTCTTCGACGCCAAGAATTATCCGGAAATCACATTTGTATCCACCAAGATAGTCCAGACCGGCCACGAAACCTATGAAGTGGATGGCGACTTCACCATCCGCGGCGTATCAAACCCTGAAAAACTGACTTTGACAGTTTCCGGAAAAGGCACTGGCTCGGGCGAGCTCAAAGGAAAAATGGTGTTCAACCGTAAGGACTATGGGATGAACAAGGGTATCCCGTTTATTAAAATCGCTGACCATGTCGATGTCGATTTCCACCTCAAAGGGAAGCGAGTGGGCGGGCCTCCGCTGTCACTCCAATAATCACGGACCAGACTGAAGCCCAGCAGCATTGAAAAGGTTGTGACGGGAGAGGAGTGAACAAGCATGAGAAAAGGAGTCCTGGCCGTTTTGGCTGCAGCAATCGGATGCACGGCATGTTCCGGGTTCAGACGCGCGTAACGAACGACGAGGTACAAGACCAGGAAACCGCGTCTTATGCCTACGAGTGGCTCGAACGCCTGGCTTCGCTTGCAAGAACCCCGACCCACTCAAAAGGCAACCACGCTCGGAAGACGTTTCACCGAGCGCGGCAAGAACGCCGATCAAGTCACGCGCGAGGATTTCCTTCTCCTCCAAGCTTAGCTCCGGACTCTTTTGATTGACTCCACACGTTCGGGACAACTTCTGGACCATTGACGGGAATTTCGATGGGGTTTCCCACCCGCAACGACAGCCTTTGCCCGTGATCCACCCGCAATTCCGAGAGGCGCCGTCAGTTCAGGCCACGTTGATCAGTTCGGTTCGTGTTCTCTTCGAGCGTGAGTACTCTCATTACGCGATTTGATGCTTGACAAGTCTGCCGGAAAATCTTGTTCGCTGTTGCTGCGGTACTTCTTGTTGCTGGAGCAAGCATCGCAAGCTTCTATCTTCGCTGGAAAAGACTGCGCCTCACAGAGAAAGACACCATCGTTCTCGCTGATTTCGTCAACACCACAGGCGATTCCGCCTTTGACGACACGCTGAAACAGGGATTGCGCGTGCAACTTGAGCAGTCGCCTTTCCTGAATATCCTCTCCGACCAGAAGGCAAGCGATGTTTTGCAGATGATGAAACGGTCGAAGGACGAACGGCTGACCCGGGAGGTAACTCGCGAAGTCTGCCAGCGAGCGGGCAGCAAGGCGTTTTTGATTGGCACAATTTCGAGCTTGGGCACGCACTACGTCATCGGGCTAAATGCGTTGAACTGCCAGACCGGAGACGAACTGGCCAGCGAACAGGTGGAAGCGGATACCCGGGAGCACGTGCTCAGGGCGCTGGGTGAATCTGCAACCAGGATGCGAAAAAAGCTGGGCGAGTCACTGGCCACGATTCAGAAGTACGGCGCCCCCGTGGAGCTAGCGACCACGTCGTCGCTGGACGCTCTAAAGGCCTATAGCCTGGGGATGAAGACTTTTTTTGAGAAGGGTGTAACCGCTTCCCTTCCGTTCTTCCAGCGTGCAGTGGAGCTGGACCCGCACTTTGCCATGGCCCACGCCCGTGTAGCGATGGTCCACTGGAATCTTAACGAGAATGCTTTGGCAGCCGAGAACATGCACAAAGCCTACGGGCTGCGAGACAAGGTGACCGAGTGGGAGCGGCTTTATATCGTGGCCCACTATTACGACCATGGGACAGGCGAACTGGAGAAGGCATCCCAGGTCTACGAGCTATGGCAACAGACCTATCCGCGGGACTGGGTACCTTACAACAATTTGGCAACGCTCAACGCAGCCTTCGGTAAGTATGAAGAGGCGCTGGAGGAGGCACGCCAAGCACTACGCCTGGAGCCGGAAAACCAGGACAACTACGTCGTTGCCTCATTTTCATATTTTTCTCTCAACCGTGTGGATGAAGCGGCGGCCGTGGTCAAGCAGGCAGAAGAGCGCAAGCTGGAAAGCGAGGAGTTGCTTGGGATCCGCTACCAGTTGGCCTTCCTAAGGGGCGACGAGCGTGAGATGGACCGGCTGGTTGCGAGTGTCGCGGGCAAACCCGGTGCGGAATCCTCTCTGTGGTTCTGCGAGGTCGTCGCTGCGGCATACCAAGGACGGAGGACGGAGGAGCAAGTCGCGTGGACTTGCGCGGCAAGAAGGAGAAGCTGCCGAACGAAATGGTGCTAGGGAGGAGGGTGCCACCACTTGGGTAGCCACGGCCATGAACGAAGGATACTTCGGCGACGCGCGGCAAGCCCGGGCGGATGCACGGGAGGCATTGAGGCTGACCTCGAAAGGTACTGTCCCAATGTGGGCGGCGCAAGCCCTCGCGCTGGCAGGTGATGTCACGGGAGCAGAGAAGCTGGCCGACGAATTGAACAGGCAGCTTCCTCTTGACACTAGCGTACAGAAATACTGGCTCCCGATGATCCGTGCCAACGTTGCGTTGGACCTTCATAACCCTGATAAAGCGATCGACCTGCTGCGAATCGTGAGCCCCTATGAATTGGGCACTTTCGGGTTTCTGAATCCGATCTACACACGCGGGCAGGCCTATCTCGTACAGCGGAACGGCAGCGCTGCCGCCGCGGAATTCCAAAAGATTATTGATCACCCTGGCATCGTGTGGGCCGTCCCGCTGGGCGCGCTGGCCCATCTCCAACTTGGCCGCGCATACGCGCTCCAAGGCGACACCGCCAAGGCGCGCGCAGCATATCAGTATTTTCTGAGGCTGTGGAAAGACGCCGACCCAGACATCCCCATTCTCATCGCTGCAAAAACGGAATACGCAAAGTTGCAATAATCTCGCAAGGGAGAAACGTAGCAGGCTCAGCCAGCCCATCGTGCTGTCAATGCCTGGTAAGTTCTCGTCCATGTGACCGGCAGCCATTCACGATGGATTTCAAGTCTACGATTACGCTGTTAGCACGTTAATCAGGCGTTGAGATGCAATCGTCGTGACTCGAAGCGTGAAAGGCAGAAGCCGCCCGCCGAGTGCCCAGGCCAACCGCGTTTGCTCGTATGGCGAAACTTCTTGATAGTCTTAGGCGTATCTCTGGTAGACCCTTACGCTAGGCCCCTTACAACCAGGGAGGGAACATGAGCTCAACCCGCAACCCAGGGAGAGTCGCCGGATTCCTGTACCTGCTCCTCTTAGCGGCCCCTCTCCGCCTCATCTATATTCCCAGCAAACTGTTCGTGCATGGGAACGCGACCGCGACGGCCAACAACATCGCCGCGCACGAGTTGCTCTTCCGTCTGGGAATCGTCGGCGACCTGCTCACCGGGACCATGGCTATCTTCCTCACCCTGGCTCTGTACCGGCTGCTCAAGGGAGTGGACCAGGACCTCGCTCGACTGATGGTGATCCTGGGGAGTCTGATGGTGACGCCAATCTACTTCCTCAACACGCTGAACGACGTCGCTGCCCTCCTGCTCGTGCGTGGCGCCGATTTCCTCTCCGTGTTCGACAAACCGCAGCGCGACGCCCTCGCCATGCTGTTCCTCCGCCTGCATCACGGCGGCGTCGTTGCCAACGAGATCTTTTGGGGCCTATGGCTCTTTCCCTTCGGCCTGCTGGTGTACCGGTCACGCTTCCTTCCCCGGGTCCTGGGCGTCTGGCTGATCATCAACTGCTTCGCCTATCTGGCCGTCAGCTTCACGGGCTTATTGTGGCCGCAATACGAGGCGAGGGTCTTTAACAGCGCCTTCCCCGCCATGCTCGGAGAGCTGGCGATCATGCTGTGGCTCCTGATCAAGGGCGCTAAGCCGCAACCGCTGGGTGCCGCAGCCTCATCGTTGGCGGCCGCCTAGGGCCCGATAAGTCTTAGTGCTGTAAAGCGCGTTACCGGACATCTTCCGTACCAGGACTTTACTTTTCCGATTACGCTGTTTACCGGGACTTAGGTCGAGTGACCGGTATTCCGCAATCGAGCTGAGACCTCTCTCGTTAGGGAGAAGCTCCCAAGAGACCACGCTGGATTGTCGGGGTTCTTGTCTCGCTTGTGTTTGCAGTGGCGGCGTGGCTGTACACGGCCTTGACGAACCCTTCATAACATGACATAAAATGAAGGTATGCCAATGACCTCTCTAAACATCTCACTTCCCGAAGTCCTTAAGGCCTACGTGGAGGGCCAAGTTGCAACCGGAGATTGGGGCACACCGAGCGAATACATCCGAGAATTAATTCGCCAAGACAAAGAGCGTCGGATGACCAATCTCGAACAAGAGCTGCTCGCCGCTGCAAAGGGACCGAAGATTGAAGTATCGATCAGCCAGATCCGCAAGAAGGGGTTGATCTCGGCGCTACGTGAACGGGCTCGGCGCGCGTGAAAAAACCGCGGGTTGCTTTCAGTGATGCAGGCGATTGCAGATATTTTGGAGCAGTCTGATTGGTACGAAGCTCAAGCAGATCGGAGTCTGGCGCAACGTTGGGAAGAGGCGGTCACCGCTACGCTCCGCCGCATGCCGGTCGCAGGTTTCGCCAAACACTTGATCTTCTATCAGTCGAGCGAGCGTAAGATTCTCGTTCTGCGTGTAGTTCACGGTGCTCGTGATCTCGAAAGCTTGTTTTCTGAGTGATTGCCTGATTTGTGGGGTACTCGTAGAAGTGGCCGGCCCGTTTCCGCGACAGATTTGTCCGCAATCCGCGCTTAATCAGGCAAGTGGAACCTGCAAACTATCGCGGCGCAATCTGGATAGACAGACACGTATTTCATTTCACCGCTAGCCCTCCATCGTTCCTTCGACTGATTAGCGCATTCATTCCGCGATCCCAGCTCGATCGGTAATGCGGCTTGGAGGGTAATTCCGACGCCCCGACGCCAAGACACGGCACACGGCCGCTCTATGCTCTCGTGCGAACTCGAAACGAATTCGCCGCATCTATCGACGTTTCAGCATGTTGGGCCTGGTTAACCTCCCGTTCAATTGTTGGCTGTCGAAATGCCATCGCCTCCTCCAACGGCTATGGAGAAGCGCTTATGCGTCTCCGGCCCAAATCGTGACGGAGGTTCTTATGACCAAGCTGAAGTATTCCCTATATCTCGCGGTACTGACAATGACCCTCAGCTTGCCGGGCCAACCGGCGCAAGGGGCAGATCAACCGTTCCAGGAGCTGGGAACGACGCTGCCGTAACCCTAAAGCAACAAATCCCCAATGGTGCAATCCGCCAAGGAGTTTTTGGTTGCGCACCTTAACTCAATCGACAACTTCAGCATTCGAGTAATCACGCTCGATGCTATCGCTAACCCCTCAACCTGCGTGGCCCATCGCGGCGGTGTCAAAGACGTCGACAAGAGCGCCATTCTCCATGCTTTAATAGCCGCGGGTTTAGTGGACACACGTGACGACAACACTTTTCCGGGTGGCTTGAAAGCTGGAGTTTTTCCTCCGCTTCTCAATGACGGCAGCACCTGCCCGCAATTGCCTCAAACCTTTTTCTCTGCGCCGGGGAGCTTCTTTGGTGGCCACCACTCCTGGCCCGGAGGTTTGGCCGTTCACGAATCCTTCAACGACGTGAGCAGCCTCAATCTCGCCAACGGCTACAGGCGCGTCTACGGCCACAGCGAAGGTGGATTGCCTGTAATTGACATGAGCAACGCTTCTTCACTCGTGAGTCGCAAGCCCGTCGAAATCTTCCTGAGCGAGGACCTGATGATTGCGGCTCCCATCTGGCACGATTGGGCCAAGCCTATGGTCTTTCAATGGAACAGTGATGGCACCGAGTTCCTGGAACTCAGTTTCGGCGGCAACGGCGTCAACGACAATTTCGGTGCAGCCGGCAATTCCAAGACCGGCGCCCATCACATCCTTAGCGTCGCTGAGGCCATGAAGCGAGGCCTACCCCCCGACTTGGTGATCACTCAGGCCTCGGCCCACTCCCACTCGACGGCGGATAATGAGTACAAGGTCGTGAACTGGCTGCATGCCGCAGCCATCATCGCTCAGATTGACCCGGTTGCGCGGGGTTACCTCACCCAGGATTCCCAAGGCCGCCTGCGCCTGCCGCCGTTGCGTCATCTTGGCGACGTGAACTTGAATGCGGCTTCGCCATCCCAGTCAAACCTGATCGTGGAGTACCCATTGCATGCGGTCTCCGACAGCGACTTTGTCGCCACCGAGCCGGTGGTCAGCGTTGACCAGGTCATCCTGAAAGCCCTTGCTCCAGAATTTGGCTTCGACCCGAACCAAACCGCCGCCTACAACAATGGCTTCCGCAACCCGGTCTTCAGCTTCCTGACCGCTGAGCGGCTTTTCATCATCTATGGCAACAGTGGCCTGGACGCTGTGAGAGCGGAAATTAGCAATCTGCGTGGGCGTGGACTGATCTAGAGCCGGTTGGATAACCCAATTTCGGGCCAATCGAACCAATGGTCAGCCCATGCCGGGACGTATTGTTCATGTTACGCGGCGCACTGATGCAGGAGGTCATCTGCAGGCTGCTCCAGGGTTGAATCACACGGGGCGATGGGCGTGAATCTTTGAACCTTCCCTTCCCGTTCTACTCTAAGGGGCGGGAACGGAAGGGCGATGGTCTGGC
>WNEP01001994.1_pt1 | contig 10193 bp, 8 predicted proteins | sample 5399961 | NCBI WGS metagenome assembly WNEP01 (sample SAMN13153329, study PRJNA577476) | soil metagenome | isolation source: 20 cm grassland meadow soil pre-rain plot 5 | place: USA:California | collected 2015-09-08 | reverse complement strand
GGCCTGCGCGCGCAGCTCCGGACGCAGAGCTTCGTGACCGGCGTCCTCTACGTCGCGCTCGACGACTTTCCCGGCACGCCGGTCGTGCTGCGCGGCTTCGACACGGAGGTGCCGGAGCTGCCCACCGTCCCGACCGACATCGAGAAGTGGACGGCAAAGATCGAGAAGATCGCGGACGCGCTGGGGGTGCTGCCGCTCGACGAGATCGGGCGCTCCGTGATCGCGACGCTCGACGAGGCGCGGCGACTTCTCAAGTCGCCAGAAATCGCCAGCTCGTTGAAAAGCCTTGACGTGATTCTCGCCGAGACCCACGGGCTCGTCCAGAAGATGGACACTCTCGCCACGAACGTGAACAGCCAGGTCGACCCGCTCTCCACCGACGCCCAGGCCGCCCTCGTGTCCGCCAAGGCCGCGCTCGCTCAGGTGCCGGCGCTCGTGCAGGACGTCCGACGGGTCGTCGCGAAGCTCGATGCGCACGCCGAGCCGCTGCTCACGTCGCTGGAGAAGACTTCGGATACCGCTGGCGCCACCCTGGAGCGCGCACAGGTGACCTTGGGCGGCGTGGACGGAACGCTCAGCCAGGATTCCGCGCTCGGCTACGAGCTCGGCAAGGCCCTGCGCGAGGTTCGCGAAACCGTACGGGCCCTCGGATCGCTGGCCGACTTCCTGGAGCGGAATCCGGATGCGCTGGTCTACGGCATCCGCCGTCCCGCCCAAAACGGCCGATGATACGCCATCACGCGGTCTGCGCCGCAGCGCTGCTCCTCACCGCCGGCGCACTGGCCCTGGTTGGCTGCGCGGCGGTCGCGGACGCGACCCGGTACTATGTGCTCTCGTCGACACCCGCGGCGCCGGGCGACTCCGCGCCCACCGCCGTCTCGAGCGCCGGCGTGGGCATCGGTCCGGTGCTGGTGCCCAGCTACCTCAATCGGGCGCAGATCGTCACCCGCGGCGCCAACGACGTCGTCGAGATCTCGACGTACCACCGCTGGGCCGAGCCGCTGGAGAGCGGCATCGCGCAGGTGCTGGCCGACGACCTCGCGATGCAGATCGGCACCGAGCGGATCGCGGTGTTTCCGTGGCGCGGCCGGATTGCCCACGCGCTCGACTACCAAGTGGTCGTCGTGGTGCTGCGGTTCGAAGGCGCGCCGGGCCATCGGGTCACGCTCGACGCGCGCTGGCGCCTCGTCGGCCAGGACGGCCAGGAGCTCGCGCTCAAGCGCTCCACGATCGATGAGCCGGTCGCCGGGGACGGCTATCAGTCGCTCGTCCTGGGGATGAACCGGGTCCTCGGCACTCTGGCGCGTGAGATCGCGGCCGAGATCCGGTCACGCGCCGACGCGCGGGCCTCCGGGAGATGATAGCGTCCCAGAAGTCCACTTGCCGAAGCTCGACGGCGGTGCCAATTTACGCGGGAGAGGAGACATGCTGAGGATTACGGTTCAGCCGGAGCCAGACCGAATCCGCCTGAAGCTCGAGGGCGATCTTTCGGGGACGTGGGTCACCGAGGTGGAAGAATCCTGGCTCGCGACCTACTCGATCCGCGGCGATCGCCCCCTCTACCTCGACTTGACGGACGTCATGCATGTCGACCGGGCGGGAAGGTACCTTCTCGGTCTCATGCGGTGCGGCGGCGCTCACCTGATTGCCTCGGGAACTCAGATGACGGAGCTGGTACGAACGATGAAAGACAAATGGCCAGGTCCGGAGACACCACAATGAGGAGATCTAAGGGGAACGTTCTTGAGGTGCTCTTTGCTCGCTCCCGGTGGGCGGTCTTGCTGGTCACGCCGAGCCTCGATGCGCCAGTGTAGGAAAACTACTGGCGAAATCCAGGCTCCAAGAGCGTCCGAATCCCGCCGGGGTCACCACCGAACTATCGATCTCTGAGGTTTCGCGCCCGACTCTACGTCGCGCGTGTCAGCGTAGAACGCCGACAAGGACGAGGGATTCCGAAAGCTCTATCGCCGCTTCTCCGTGTGAGCCGGGCCGGCTTTCGTCGTCTTCGACCGGACCGGCAAGCGACTGATCCGCCGGCAGCCGGCGTCGTCGCTCCGGGCGCGCCTGCACACGCTGGTGGAGGAGCCGGGGCCCACGGCGCATCACGAGCCACGTCCTGGCCAAAACCCGAGGCCGATTGGGCCGAGCCCGTACAGAAGGAGCGGCACGCTCAGACCGTAGCGCCGACTGTCACTCTGGTGTCCGCGCCAGACCATCCCTGGCGGAGACGCCAGAGCCGGGGGCCCTGGTCGAAGCCCGCGCCCGCACCGGCTCGAATCCTGCCTCCTCTGCGAATTCAGAGGCCCCCTCTGCGATTTCGCGCGGTTATCGCATGAGGTCATCCCATCGCGCTCGCCGCCGTTCACGCTCGTCTCTACTGAAAATGTTTGGCACTTCATTTGCGGCCACAGCCCGCAACGCCCAAGTCCCCCGGCAAGGCCCGAAGACGCGAACGAGCCGAGCTATAAAGGAGGCGACTCGCCCGCGATCGTTTCGGCAACTGAACGAGATATTCATCCGCAGGTGCTGAGGGAAGGGACCGGGAAACTCTTTCTCCGTCGACGACCAGAGCGGGTCAAGGGGACGGGCAAAACAGAAGGGAGGTGACAACCATGAAGAAGCTGCTGTTGGTCATGTTCCTGATCGCGCTTGCCACGCCGATGTTCGGGAGAGTCCTTCCTGGACTTGGCCTAGCGACCGCCTACGCGCAGGACGATGACGACCAGGGGGACAATGACCAGGGGGAGAATGAGGATAACGACGAGCAGTAAGGCGTTGGACTGATCACCCACCGGGGCGCCGGGGCCACTCCCGGCGTCCCGGGGACTGTCTTGACCCGCGGGAAGGTCAGGGGGCTGAGTGCCGGTTCGATGGCGTTGCCACCAGGATATCATTGTGGCAGCTATGGCCCGGGTGGCGACGAACGTCAGACTCGATGCGGCCCAACTCCACCGGCTCAGGCGATTGGCCTTGGAGCGCGGCGTCAGCCTGTCGACTCTCTTCCAGGAGCTGATCGCCGATTACTTGGTTCGGGTCAGCACCCTCACGGGCCGAGACTGGCGCGGCGATCCCTTCTTCCAGGTCGGTCGGCGGCCCGGTCGTTCGGGGCAGGCGGGCGCCGCCGAGGAGCACGACCGCCATCTCTATCGAGCGCGGCGCTGAGTCCCTGCCCCGAGTCTTCGTCGACACCTGGCCAGTCTCGTCGTCCACGTCGTCCGCTCATGCCGAGCCCCGCTGCGCCAGTGCAGGGAAGTTACTGGTGAAATCCAGGCTCCAAGAGCGTCCGAACCCCGTCGGCGCGGTCGCGCGCAGGGCTTCCCTGGCACCGATCCACCGCCAGGGCTACGTGCCGATATCTTCCGCCCACAAGGAAGGGTGGGCTCGAATGAACTGCGTCATGAGCTCCTGGCATCGAGGGTCCTGAAGCACGTCCACCGCCACCCCACGGCTGCGAAGCAGGTCTTCCTCGCCAAGAAACGTTCGATTTTCGCCCACCACCACACGCGGAATGCCGTAGAGGAGAATCGCACCGCTACACATCGCGCATGGCGAGAGCGTGGTGTAAATGGTGCAGTCGCGATAGACGCGGGCCGGCTGACGACCGGCATTCTCGAGCGCGTCCATCTCACCGTGCAGGACGACACTGCCTTGCTGCACCCGCCGGTTGTGGCCACGACCAAGAATCCGTCCGTTGTGAACGAGCACCGAGCCGATCGGGATGCCGCTCTCGGCGAGACCCAGCTCCGCTTCTTGGATCGCCGCGCGCAAGAATTCGTCCATCGAGCGCTCCTGTCGGTGGCGGCGCGGAACGTCCTACCGCCTGGCGGCGCCCATCGGTCGTGGGACGGGCGCGGGCACGGCGCGCCGGCCGATGACCAGGTGTAACCCGCCCGCGACCACGATTCCGACCAGCCAGCTCAGGTCAGCGCCGCCGAGCAGCTTGGTCGAGATGGGACCCTGCAGCGCGGGAACGAGGCCATCTTCAACCGACCACCCGGCAACCAGACCCACGACGAACGCCACGATCGCTCCCCAGTTGATGTCGCCGTATGCGCTCCGCTCCGGCTCCCGATAGAGCTCGTCGACGTCGATGCGGCCCCGCCGCATGATGAAGAAGTCGGCCAGGACGACGCCGGCCCAGGGGCTCATCCACAGCAGAAGACTGATCATCCAGTTGTCGAAGGCCTTGGCGAACGAGGGCTGGAAGACGAAGTAGATCGTCACGAGATAGCCGACGACGCCGGCAATCAGCGCCATGGCCGTCCGGGACAGGCGAAGGCCCATGCTGAGCGCGGCAAGTGCCGCGGAGTAGACATTCAGGATATTGGTGGCGATGGGGCCGTGCAGCACCATCAAGAGCACCAGGATGCTCGTGACCCCGCCGAATACCGCGCTGACCATCTTGGCAGGATCGGTGTCCAGGGTCACGCTGGCGACGGTCGCGCCGAGAATGGCGAGCCACACCGTCGGGACGAACATCCCCACATAGCTGTACCAGAAGACGGCGGTCGAGGACACAGTTCGCGGGACGAAGCGGGAGTAGTCCGAGGCCCAGGTGACCCAGGAGATCCCCCATCCCACCCCGATCGCAGTCATGAGCAGGGTGATCATCGCCAGATGGGCTGCCGGCGGGAGCGTACTGGTGAGCTCCCAGTTGACCACCCCTGGGCGGGTCCAGGCGAGGATGCTCATCAGCACCATGACGGCGGCGGTCACCGGGACCGTGTACTTCTCGAAGGTGCGGATGGCGTAGAACCCGTAGAGGCCGATGAGCACCTGGATCACCATCACGACGGTCACGACGATAAAATTGGTCAGCCACGTGTCGCCAATCCCGAACTGCCCAAGGATCGCGACCGCGATCTTGACGGGGAAGTAGGTGTTGACCCCGATCCAGCCAAGGGTCATGAGGAACATCAGCGCGCTCGGCAGGTACGCCCCTCGGCGACCGAACGCGGAGCGACCGAGGACCATCTGATTGACACCGGTCTTGTGGCCCATCACGGTGAAGGCCGCGAAGATCGCGCACCCCACGATGTTGCCCAGCACGATGACCGCGATGGTCTCCCAGAGCCCGAGTTTGAGGACGATGCCCAGCGCGCCCAGGGCCCAGTTGATCGGCGCGATGTTTGCCCCGGCCCAGATCCACATCTGCTGCAGTCCGGTCGAGTCCCTATCCGCCTCCGGGATGGGCTCGATCGCATGGACGTCAACCCTGAGTTCGGCTCGGGCGTCAGTTGCCATGATTGCCCCCTGGCCTCCCGGTAGGTGTCCGGTGGCGTCGCGTTGTCGGAACGGACGCGATACTGCGCCGGCGACGGAGACATTGTCAAGGCAGACAGCCAGGCGCACACTCGGGAATCTGTAGGAAGGATCGGAGGGCACGGGTTCGTTGGTCGTCCTCGGCAAGGTCTGGCCTGGTGCCTACGTCGACTCCATCAGGCTGATGCAGGTGGCCGACGCGCTGCGCCGGCTTCCCGGCGTGAGCGCGGTGGAGCTCCTCATGGCCACGGAGGCGAATAGGCGCGCCCTCGCCGGATCCGGCCTGTGGCCATCGGACTGCCACGCGGCCGGCATCACCGACCTCGTGCTCGCCGTGCGGGCGGCGGGCGAGGCGCCGGCGCACGCGGCCCTGGAGGCCGCCGAGCGACTGCTGGCCGAGCGGCCACGGCCTGACGAGGCGCCCGTCGACGAGCCCTGCCGGTCCATCAGGAGCGCGATCCGGCGTGAGCCAGGCGCGCGCTTCACAGTCGTCTCCGTGCCCGGACCGTACGCCGCCAACGAGGCTCATCAGGCGCTAGCCGCCGGGCACCACGTCTTCATCTTCAGTGACGGCGTCACGCTCGAGGAGGAGGTCCGACTCAAGCGGCGCGCCGCGGGCGCCGGGCTCCTCGTGATGGGCCCCGAGTGCGGAACCGCTATCCTCGACGGAGTCGGGATCGGCTTCGCCAACCGTGTTCGCCGCGGCCCGATCGGGCTGGTCGGCGCGTCGGGCACGGGGCTGCAGGAGGTCACGTGTCTCCTGCACCGTCTCGGCAGCGGCGTCTCGCAGGCGATCGGCACCGGCGGCCGTGACCTCGATGCGATGGTCGGCGGGCTCACGACGCTCGAGGCGCTGCGCCGGCTCGCGCTGGATCCCGACACGCGGGTGCTCGCGCTCGTGTCCAAGCCGGCCTCGCCCCGCGTCGCCGAGCGCGTGCTGGCCGCCGCCGGCGCCACGGGCAAGCCCGTCGTCGCCTGTCTGCTCGGCTGGCAGGGAGCGGCGCCCGCTGGTGTCCGCTCGGTGGAGACGCTCGAAGCGACGGCACTCGCGTGCGTGGAGGCGCTGGGGACGCCGGCGCCCAAGCTCGAGCGTCCGGCGATCCCGTCGCGACCCCGGCGCCGCGCGGGCGGCGTGCGCGGCTTCTACACGGGTGGCTCGCTCTGCGAGGAGGCGCGCGGCCTCGTCGGCCCTGGCCCCCACCGCTTCGTCGACTTCGGCGACGCCGAGTACACGCGCGGCCGTCCCCACCCTATGATCGACCCCGCGCTGAGGAGCGAGGCCGTCGCCGCCGCGGGCGACGATCCCGAGGCGGCCGTCATCCTGGTCGACGTGGTGCTTGGCGAGTGCGCCCATCCGGATCCTGCCGGGGCGGTGGCCGAGGCGGTCCGTGAGGCGCGGCAGCGGGCCGCGCGCGCAGGACGGACGCTCGATCTCGTGGCCCACGTCGTCGGGACCGACGGGGACGCCCAGGGCCTGGCGGTCCAGGAGCGGGCGCTCGCCGCGCTGGACGCCGTGGTGTGCGCGTCGAACCGCATTGCGGCCGAGGTCGCCCGCGAGCTTGCGGAGGGCGCGGGTGGGCGCTGAGCGCCCGCTCGTCGGCGGCGCCGCGGTCGCTGTTGGCGCCGACCTCTTCGCCGATGCGCTGGCACGCCAGGGCGTCCGCGTGGCGCGCGTGGCATGGACGCCGTCGCTGCGCGCGGATCGGTTGGCGACCCTGTGGCGGGACGAGATCGACACGGCCAACCGCACGGCGCTCGAGCGCCTGCTCGAGGCTCACCCGTTCCTGGTCGACGTCCGGCCCGCGATCGACCTGATCCCGGGAATGACACGCGACACGATCCTCCATGCCGGGCCGCCGATCGCCTGGGAGCGGATGAGCGGCCCGATGCGGGGCGCTGTGGGAGGCGCTCTCGTGTACGAGGGCCTCGCGCGGACGATTGCCGATGCCGAGCGCGCGGCGTCGCGGGGCGACGTGCGATTCTCACCCTGCCATCATCACGGGTCGGTCGGGCCGATGGCCGGTATCATCACGGCCTCGATGCCCGTCTTCGTCGTCGAGAACCGTGCCCACGGCAACCACGCCTGGTCGACCATCAACGAGGGCCTCGGCAAGGCCCTCCGCTACGGCGCCAACGCTCCCGACGTCCTCGATCGCCTCGTCTGGTTCCGCGACGTGCTCGGTGGAGCACTCGGCGAGGCGATCCGGCGCGCCGGCGGCGTGGACGTGCGGGCGCTGATCGCCCAGGCGCTCCAGATGGGCGACGAGTGCCACAATCGGAACCGCGCGGCCTCCGCGCTGCTGGTGAAGCTGCTGGCGCCGGAAGTCGCGGCGCTCGATCTCCCGCCCGCCGAGCGCTCGCGCATCCTCGCCTTCGCAGCCGGCAACGAGCACTTCTTCCTGAATCTCGGCATGGCGGCGTGCAAGACGGCGACGGACGCCGCCCACGGCGTGGCGGGGTCGACCCTCGTGACGGCGATGGCGCGCAACGGCACAGACTTCGGCATCCGCGTGAGCGGCCTCGGCGATCGCTGGTTCACCGCCCCCGCCCTGACACCGGTGGGCCTCTATTTCCCGGGCTTCGGCCCGCACGACGCCAACCCTGACATCGGCGACAGCGCGATCACGGAGACGGCCGGCATCGGCGCGTTCGCCATGGGCGGGGCGCCGGCGATCGTCCAGTTCGTCGGCGGCACACCCGCCGACGCGCTTCGCGCCACGCGCCGGATGTACGAGATCACCGCCGGCGAGAGCCGCGCGTACCGCCTGCCCGCCCTCGACTTTCGCGGCACGCCCACCGGCATCGACGTGCGCCTCGTCCTCCAGACGTCCATTCTTCCCCAGATCAACACAGGCATCGCCCATCGCGAGCCGGGCGTGGGCCAGATCGGCGCCGGGCTCGTCACCCCCCCGCGGGAATGCTTCGAGGCGGCGCTCCTGGCACTGGCGGAGGCGGCAAGTGGCGAGCGGCGATGATGTGATGCCTTCGCGGCGGACTCGATGACGACGCGCCTGATCGGCGCCCGGGTCCGGCGCAACGAGGACAACCGTCTCCTCCAGGGCCGCGGCTGCTTCGTGGACGACGTCAACCCCGGGGTGTCCTTCACGCCGCCGGCGTGCGGAGCCCGCACGCGTGCGCCCGCATTGTCCGCATCGACGCCACGCGGGCCCGGGCCCTCCCCGGCGTGCACCTGGTGCTGACCGCGTCCGACCTCGGCGACCTGAACGAGCCCGGACCGCTCCTGATCCCGCACCCGGGCCTCACGCACCCGCGCACCCAGCGGCCGCTCGCGGTCGACCGCGTCCGCTACGTCGGCGAGCTCGTGGCCTTCGTGGTCGCCGAGGACCGCTACCTCGCCGAGGACGCCGTCGACCTGATCGAGGTCGAGTACGAAGGAGGGCCGGCGGTCATCGACCTCGAGCACGCGCTCGACCCCGCCGCGCCGCGTGTCCACGAGGACGTTCCCGGCAACCGGGCGGCGCGCGTCGTGCAGACCGTCGGCGACATCGAGGACGCGTTCCGGCGCGCCGCGCGCGTCTTACTTGAGCGGCTCACGATCGAGCGGAGCTGCGGAAGCCCGATCGAGGCGCGGGGCGTCGTCGCCGAGTGGGACGCGCGCGGCGGCACCCTCCGGGTGTGGAGCTCGACGCAGGCGCCGCTTCCCGTGAAGAACGGCCTGGCGAGGATCTTCGGGCTCCCCGAGTTCAACGTCGAGGTGATCGCGCCCGACGTCGGCGGGGGCTTCGGGACCAAGATCATGCTCTTCTTCCCGGAGGAGATCCTCGTGCCGCTCGCCGCCATCCGGCTCGCCCGGCCCGTGAAGTGGACCGAGGACCGTCGCGAGCATCTGCTCGCCGCGAACCAGGAGCGCGGCCAGCTCCACGACGTCGAGGTCGCGATCGACAGGGACGGCCGCATCCTCGGCCTGCGCGACCGGTTCGTGCACGACGCGGGTGCCTACACCCCCTACGGCATCGTCGTCCCGCTCATCACGTCCACTCAGCTCCCTGGACCGTACCGGCTGCGCAACTACCACGTCGAGTTCGACGTGGCCTACACCAACAAGGCCGCCGTCAGCCCGTACCGCGGCGCCGGGCGTCCGCACGGCGCGTTCGTGATGGAGCGGGTGATCGGCCTCATCGCGCGGGAGCTCGGCGTCGAGCCCGTCGAGGTGCGACGCCGCAACTTCATCCGGCCGGACGAGTTCCCATGGGACGTCGGGCTCACGTTCCAGGACGGCGGTCCCACGCGCTACGACAGCGGCGACTACCCGGCGGGGCTCGAGATGGCCCTCGACATGATCGGCCACCGGGACTTCCGGGCCCGGCAGGCCGACGCCCGGGCGCGCGGGCGCTACCTCGGTCTTGGCGTCGGCTGCTACGTCGAGGGGACCGGCATCGGTCCTTACGAGGGTGCGCACGTCAGGGTGGAACCGAGCGGCCAGGTCTTCGTCGCGAGCGGCCTCACGACGCAGGGCCAGGGGCACGCGACGACGTTCGCCCAGATCGCCGCCGAGGTTCTGGGCTGCGATCCCACGGCGGTGACGGTGGTAACGGGTGACACGCGGCGCTTCAACTGGGGCGCCGGCACCTATGCGAGCCGCGCGCTGGTCGTGGGCGGCACTGCGGTCCACGCGGCGGCATCGAAGGTGCGCGACAAAGCGCTCCGCATCGCGGCTGAGTTGCTCGAGGCCTTGCCCGACGACCTGGAGCTCCGCGATGGCATGGTGTGCGTCCGGGGCGTGCCCGGCCGCGGGCTCGCGCTCGGCGCGCTGGCCACGGTGGCGAACCCCATTCGCTACGCATACGGGAAGGAGGCTGCCGAGGCCGCGCTCCGCCTGGTCAAGCCGCGGACGGGCGCCGTCCTGGCCGAGGGCGAGGAGCCTGGGCTCGAGGCCTTCGGGTACTACGCCCCGCCGCAGTCCACGTTCG
>WNEP01003188.1_pt1 | contig 10195 bp, 7 predicted proteins | sample 5399961 | NCBI WGS metagenome assembly WNEP01 (sample SAMN13153329, study PRJNA577476) | soil metagenome | isolation source: 20 cm grassland meadow soil pre-rain plot 5 | place: USA:California | collected 2015-09-08 | reverse complement strand
GTTCGAGTTCTTTGCGGACTTCCGGTTTCTTGGCGATTTCCTCGGCGGTTTCCGTCTCAGGCATCAATATTAATTCGCACGCGCAAACACATTTGCGCGCCGAGCAGATGTCGATCGATGTCTTGTAGCAGCTTCGCTGTGCGAAGCGTGCGCGTCGCCCACAGGGCGGCGGCTACATATTCTAGGATAGTTAGGCCGTTTCCAGCCAGGCGCGTAACACTTCAGCAATGCTCCAGGCTTGCGCGATGCAACCGCCGGCGTTATGCGGCTCGCGGGCATCGAACACTTCACTAATCGTTCCGATACCGGCGTCGTTCAAATGTTCCGGAAAACGTTCGAGAAATTTGCGAGCAGCAGAGCGATCGTGCGGATGCACTTTGAGCCAGGCGTCAATGAACGGACCGATAAGCCAGGCCCAGACCGTGCCTTGATGATACGCGCCGTCGCGCGATCGCAGGTCACCGCCGTAAATTGGTTTGTAATTGGGATCATCGGGCGAGAGCGAGCGGAGTCCAACTGGCGTGACCATTTTTTTTTCCGCGATTTCCACGACCGATCGCCAGCGCTCCGGATTCAGTACCGGATGATCGAGTGAAATGGCGAAGAGCTGGTTCGGCCGGCACGAAATGTCGAAGGTGTTTGGCTGATTATCGCAGTCGACGACATCATAAAGATAACCGCCATCGCCGAACCAGAAGCGTTTATTAAAAGACGCGCGCGCTTTCTCGGCCCATTTGTCGTAGCGTTTCGCCGAAGTCTCTTCCCCAGTATCGCGCAGCCAATTCGCCAGCAGGCAAAGCGCGTTGTACCAAAGCGCGTTGATCTCGACCGCCTTTCCGCGGCGGGGTGTCACGACCCAGTCGTCCATTTTCGCGTCCATCCAGGTGAGCTGATAACCGGCTTCGCCTTGCGCGAGCAGTCCATCGTTGGGATCGACGCGAATATTAAATCGCGTGCCGCGCAGATGATGTTCGGCGATGTCGATCAGCGAGGGCAAAAGAAGTTCGAGCGTGTTGAAATCTTTTGTGCGTTCAAGGTAACGGCCGAGCGCGTGAAAAAACCAGAGCGTCGCGTCGGCCGTGTGATAAACGCCTTCGCGCGCGCCATCCGGAAACATGTTTGGAATCAGACCGTCGCGAATGTAATAAGCGAACGTGCGCAGGATGTAACCGGCTTCGAGCCAGCGCCCGGTGAGCAATGTTAATCCTTCAAGGCTGATCATCGTGTCGCGTCCCCAATCGGTGAACCAGTGATAGCCTGCGATGACGGTGCGGACTTCGTCGCCAGCGGCGTGCGCGCGCGCAGCCTCTTCGAACCTGCCTGCCGGCGTGATGACGAATTGATCGGCGGCAAAAATTAACTCCGCCGGAAAATCGCGTCGTGCTTTCGGCACGGCGCCTTGCAACAATCGCGCGCGACGTTCCTGTTCCGCTGCCAGCGCATTGTGGGGACCCAAGACTTCAACGATGTCCCATTCTTCCGTCGAGCCGACTAGAGTTGCAGAATCGGTTTCTTCAAGATCGACATGAAAAAAGCCGGGACTCCAAAGATCGCCTTCGTGAGCGTAGCCGCGGCTCTGTTCGGTCCGATAAACAACCTGGCGCAATTTTTTCGCCGAGATTGTAAACGCCGAGGCGCAATCACACACTTTCATCCGCAACGGTGGCAGTGCTCGCCCGCGCGGAGCCGCAATTTCATAACGATCGCCGACTGAGGTAAGCTTGTAAGGACCCGTAGTCCCCACGTCGACCGGCGCTTCGTGATGCCGAAAATGAAACGCCGGACGCAATTCCAAGCGCGCCCGTTTTTCTCCTGCCAGAACTCGGTAGTTGACGTGCACCGTGTTTTGCAAATGCGGAAGAAGGACGCTCTTCTCGAGCACGAGATCGCGAACGTGATACGTCCAAACCGGAAGTCCATCTTCGAGCCGGAATTCGCGAAGAAAATCCGCGCCTTGCAAGTCGAGCTGACCGCCGGCGCGTTCTTCACCGCCGAGTGAAACCACATCCTTGGGACCGAAACGCAGGAATTCCGAGACGTGACTCCACATCACCATTCGACCGTGCGGCGCGGGCAGAGCGGCGATAAGTAATCCATGATAACGTCGCGTGATCGCGCCCGAAATCGTGCCGGAGGCGTAACCGCCGAGACCGTTTGTGACGAGCCATTCGCGGGTCAATAAAATTTCGCGGGACATCTGAGCGCCGTCCCACGACATCGCGCGGACGATGGGCCGATCTTTTTCCAATTGCTTGTTCATCGATGCTTGCCGTCGATGAAAAATTGGGTCAGCCCCATTTTCTTCGCTTGGGTTGTCGCCGTGGGGTTTTCTCGGGCACGAGTCGCAAGGCGACCGTCGCTTCCGCCGGTAATGTCCAATTCTCCTGTGTTGCCACGGTCGCCGTTCCAGATCCGCCGTAGCGGGCGGATTCGCTTGACCACAGCGTCTCCCATTCCAAGCCAAGCGGCGGCGCAAGCAACGGCTCTGGAGCAGGATTGAGCTCGCGGTTTTCGCCAAAGTTTACCACCAGTAATCGGTCATCGGTGTTGCCGTCGCTGAAATAGCGGAGAACAAAGCTGGCCGGTCCAAGCACTGCGCCGTCCACGCCACTCGGTTTCTGCTCGCGAAAACGCGAGTCTTCCCGGCGCAGCCGCAAAAGATCGACATGCAGATCGTAAAGTTCTTTGTTCTTTTGGCGCTCGGCAAAATCGAGTTTGGAACTGACAAAGACGGTCGGATCGGAAGGGACCGGCAGGCGTTCCTGCACTTCTTTGGTGGCGAAGGATGGGAACTGAGCGAGAAATGCGAACCGTCCTTTGCGAATGGCTTCGCGCATTGGGCCGTCACCCACATCGGTGAAAAATATGAATGGCGTGGAGGCGCCGAACTCCTCGCCTTGAAAAAGCAGTGGCGTCCATGGCCCGAGCAGAAGCAAAGCAGTCATCGCGCGATAGCGCCCCGGCGAGCTTTGAAAACGCAGCCGTTCGCCCGCCGCCGTATTTGAAACTTGATCGTGGTTCTCAATGAACGCGACGAACGCTTCCGGACGTGCGCCCAACGCTGTGCTGCCTCGCGGTGCTTCCTGCCAAAAATGCGGTTGCCCTTGAAACAGATATCCGTACTTGGCGGCGGAAATAAATTCCTGCGGAGTGCCGAGATAATCGGAGTAGTAGGCTTCGCGCTTTCCAGTAAGGGTGACGACCGCGCTGTGATGGAAATCGTCATTCCAGACCGCATCGAGATCGTCTCCGCCCTTTTCGCGCGGCAAAATTAGTTTCGCTTCCTGCCGCTCGTTTTCCGCGATCAAAATAATCTTGCGCGGCCGCGCCGTTTCGCGCGCGGCCCGTCCGATCGCGCCGATGATGTATTCGTCCGATTCATCTTTCACTTCCTGCGTCGCATCGAACCGGAAGCCGTCGAAATGAAATTCGTCGATCCAGTAACGGCCGTTAGTGATGAAAAATTCGCGTACCGGGTCGGATTCTGGGCCGTCAAAATTAATCGACTCGCCCCAATCGTTTTCGAAGCGGGCGTTGAAATAATGATCGGAGAAAATGCGAACGTAATTGCCGTCCGGACCGAAGTGGTTGTAAACGACGTCGAGAATGACGGCCAGGCCTAACGAGTGCGCGTGATCGACAAATTGGCGCAGATCTTCCGGCGTTCCGTACAAGTGGAACGGCGCAAAAAGATCGACCCCGTCATAGCCCCATCCGAAATTTCCGGGAAAATCGGCGATCGGCATCATCTCCACGACAGTGACTCCAATCCGAGCCAATTCGGCCAATTGTTCGGCCGCGGCTTGCCACGTTCCTTCTTTCGTAAACGTTCCAATATGCATTTCATAAATGACGTGGCCTTTCATTTTCACGCCGCGCCATTTTGAATCGGTCCACTTGAACTGGGTCGGATCGACCACGCACGAAGATCCGTGCGGTCCGTGCGGTTGAAATCGCGATGCCGGATCAGGATGAAAATGCTCCGCCTTGTTTACGCGGAAACGGTAGAGCGCTCCGGCGCCAACATTAGCGGCGCCCGAGAAATAACCATTATCTTCGCGCTCCAGGGGATGAAACGTCCGCTTCGCCTCTTTTTTCGCGCTTTCTTCCAATACAAGATCGACGTCCTGTGCCTTCGGCGCCCAGATCCGGAAATGCGCCTGATTTGGACCGATTAGTTCGGCGCCGATCGGATATCGGCGAGAAGTCGCGCGCTTCATGGCTGAACCCTACACAAAATGCGCGGACGCGCAGTGCGAGCTTGATCAATATTTCCCGAGCCGCTCAAATCGTCCCATGAACGGCAGCAGCAACAAGATCGAGATCTTCACGCCATTCGGCGAGGCGTTCGAGCTGATGAAGAAAATTCTTTTTCAGCCGTTCGACTTGAAGAAATGGTTGGTGATCGGCTTCGCGGCGTGGCTCTCGAATCTGGGCAGTGGTAATTACAACTACAACTACCGCGGGCGTTCGGATTGGAAAGACGTTCCTTTTCTTCAAGACCTCGACAACACGTTCAATCAAATTCCGCATTGGATTCTGTTCACCGGCCTGGCGATAATCATCGCGCTCGTGCTCGCTCTCATAATTTTATTTGCGTGGTTGAGAGCACGCGGCCGTTTCATGTTTGTCGATTGTATCGTCAAAAACCGTGGAGCGATCGTCCAACCGTGGCGAGAATTTCGCGAGCAAGGTAACAGTTATTTCCTTTTAGGGCTCCTGGTTGGTGTCGTCATCGCCGTGATTGTGTCGGTGGCGTCGCTGCCGTTCATGCTACCGATCATAAGAGGAGTAACATTCGCGCATCCCGACGCGTACCTCATCTGCATCATCGCGGTATGGGGTGTTCTTTTAATCCTCTTGATTCTGGCGTGGTCGCTTATCTCGCATTTTATGGTCGCGGTGATGTACTGTCGCCGTTGCCTTGCAGTCGAAGCTTTTCGCGTCGCGCTTTCCTTGATCGCCAATTATCCGGGTGAGATCACGCTCTATTGTTTATTCTGGATTGTGCTGGGAATCGCAGCGGTAATTATTGCCTGCGCGACGATCCTAGCGACGTGCTGTATCGCGCTAATTCCCTACATCGGCACAGTAATATTGCTGCCGTTATTTGTTTGTCTGCGCGCGTTCGGGCTCCGTTTTATTCGGCAGTTCGGCCCGGATTACGATGTGTGGGCGGTAATGCCTGAGGCTTCGCCAACGCCGCCCTCAAGTCCGCCGCCGCTGCCAAGTTAAATTATACCTCGGTCACTGCCCAGAATTTTCGAAACGCAGTCGGCCAGGTGCGGTCAATCACACTTTCGCGCGCAAGGTCGCCCATTCTTTTTCGCCGCTCCGGATCGGCAACCAGCTCGCGAATCGCGCGGGTGAGATCTTCGACATTGTGCGATTTCGTGATCAAACCGTTGCGATTATTTTCGACAAGTTCCTTTGGTCCGCCCGAATCCGAAACGATCACCGGAACTCCGGACGCCTGCGCTTCAATGATCACGTTGCCGAATGTGTCGGTGGTGCTCGGAAAAACGAAGATGTCGGCGGAAGCGTAAGCGGCAGCCAGTTCTTTGCCCGTTAGATATCCGGTAAATAGAGCTTCCGGCAACGATTCGGAAAATTCGCGCGAATACGGTCCGTGGCCGACGACACAAAGTTGGATCGACAATCCCTCATCGCGCAGGCGCCGGTAAGCTTCCCCTAAAAGATCGAGATCTTTCTCGCGCGAAACGCGACCCACATAAAGCAATCGGATCCGACCGTTCCTGGCGCCGAACTTTTCGAAGAATCCTGAATCGCGCCGAGTGGGATGGAACAGCTGTGTGTCCAGTCCGCGTGGGAAAATTTTCAGTTTTTCCGGATCAAAACCGCGTTTGATCCAGCTCCCCCGATATTCCTCCGAGTTCACGAACACGGTATCGAGCTGTCCGTAAAACCAGTGCATGTAACGCCAGGTCACGCTTTCGAGAAAACTGTCTTCGGTCAGGATGCGGACGTATTGCGGAAAATCGGTATGATAAATGCCGCTGGTTTGCAGGTTGAGCATCTTGGCCGCGAGCAGGGCCGTGAGACCGATTGGTCCGGGCGTGCTGATGATGACTTCGGTGAATCGTTCTCGCTGGATGTAGTCGAGCATTTGCAAAATCGGCGGGAAACTCAGCTTTTGCAGCTCGTACTCGGGCAATTCAAACTCGCCGATCGGTCTGAAGTTCTTGATCGGGATACCATCAATCATCAGTTCGTTACGCGAGGTGATGACGATCAATTCCTTTCCGGCCGCCGCGCCGGCTGCGGTCATTTTCCGAATCGTCGTCGCCACACCGTTGACATCTTCGAGCGTGTCCGTGAACCAGGCGCGTTTCTTGTTTTGCAAAGCTTCCGGAATCTTACCGGTCATCTCCTGGAAAATTTTTTGCAGCCATTTGCGTGACGGGGCCTGGCTGTGAAACCCATAGATGTATGGCGCGAGAATGATCAGGATTGGTGCGATCGCAGTCAGGGCCTGCACGCTTTCAAGCATATTTCCGCTGCTGATTTGTTGGACAAATTTTTGGAAAAAGCGAAATGCAAGTTGCTCCGCGACCATGTTCGCCATGACAAAAGCGCGCCGCTCAGGCTCGGGAATTGAATCCAATCCCTGGGCCATTCTTGCCTTCACTTCAGGTCGCCCGAAATAACCGGAAAGTTCCTTCCAGAGAGAAACATTCGCCGGCTTGAAGAGCTCGAAGATCTTACCGGACCTCACAGCTTGCCCGAACAAACTCGCTTTCTCTGCGAGCGTGAATTCGGTCGGGTCCCGGCCTTCCATGAACCGGGAGAACATCTGTTCAACCAGAGCCGCACTTGGTCCCAGCTTCTCGTGGAAATGGTCCTGAATGAACAAGGCGAGGGTGTTATAGAATCCGTGCGACAGGGCCAATGGCGTGCCTCCTTCACCGCGAGCTTCACAATTGCCGGCCCGAATGTGCTCGAGAAATTTGTCCGTTGAATCGGCGGGCGGGGTTTCGGTGTAAGCTACGGCGATGAATTGACCGCCGTGATCGTCCGAGCCGCCGACTAAAATCTTTTTCCAGGGTTCGCGATGGGTTGGCTCGAGATTGTGTCGCTCCGCGAACTCTTCGATTTTCTTCTGAGTAAGCGAACCGAAGAGTTCTTGCGCAAGCTCGCTCAGAAGGGCGTCACGCAGGCCGTTGACGCCCTCGAAATGTTTGAAGAGCAAAATCAGCCGCTCGAGATGCGATGCCTCGAGCTTGCCGTTGATGCTGTAAAGCGGATGTGCGACCGCGTGCGCGATCTGTGCGCCCTGCAAATAGCGCTGGAGAGAGAAAATATTGTCCCGGACAATGACGATGTCCTGGTGCTGCTTTTCGGTGATGCCCCAGACCAAAAGGTGAATCTTGCAGGGATCTTGCGGAAAATAAGTCGTGACCTGCTCGCTGATAAACGTGTTCGGGAGATCGCGGATCTCCAGACAACCGTCGATTGTGTCGTGGTCGGTAATGGTGACGAAACCCATTCCGCGCTCGATAAGTTGTCGATGGAGCTCGCGCGGGTCGGAATAGGAATCTGGAAAATCAAGCCGCCGGAAAAGCCATTCTTCCGAGCGCGCACTAAAACGTGAGTGAATGTGGAGGTCACATTTGCTCATATCTATCTAGAGGCCGCGTCTGAGCCGCTGCTCAGCGATCCAGTCCTGGTACGTCGTCAATCTGCCGCCAGATGGCGGGATGGGAAAAGTCCGGCGGATGAATACTGAGACGCACGAGCGGTTTGCTCTCGAGGGCGCGGCCCAGCGCGGCGTTCCAAGCCAGACTGAGCGTACGTCGCCAACTGTTGCGAACGCTGTAAACGACCGATCTCGCCGGAAATGTTTCACCGGAGCGCAAATCGCGCACTGTTCGCAGCCGAGTCGTATATTCCATTTCCGCATCGCGCGCTGCTCGTTCCCCTTCGCTGTCCAGCAACCACGCCGGCGCGACAAAACCGCGTGGTTTTAACCCGGCGTTGCGAAATTCGTCCCGCGCACTTTTGATTCGCCGAAAAGCTTCGTCGTATCCGAGATCATAAAATTCGCCTTCGCCCTGGGTATAAATTTGCGTCACGAATCTTTCGACAAAGCTTTGGCGCGCGCGCGGCGGCCGTTCGTGAAAATATCCGTGAATGACGATTTCGTTCCCGGCCGCTTCTAAATTGCGCAGCCAGGAAACGAATTGTCGATCTTGCATGGACGCGCCCTGGTGATGGTAATCGGGGACAACCAGAAGCGAGCAACGGCGAACTCCTTTTCGAGTCAGCTCGGAAACAATCTTGTCAGCGATCGGTTTTGTTGACGGCGCCACGTCGTGAACGGAAACAATGAGATAATCTTTGGTCGCACTCGCCGCCGCGACGACGGGCAGAAACTGCGTGGCCACAGCCGAGGTCATTTTCCCAAATTTTCGACCCCGCTTGGGGTCGGAACAAGTACGAACTGTAACCGCCCCAGACAGGGAACATGTCAGCCGGTAGCGGCGCCCATACCGACGATTCTCCGAAACTCCGCCGCTTTCAGCGGCATGACCGACAAGCGCGATTGTCGAACGAGCGCGATCTTCTTCAGCGCTGGTTTTGCTTTAATTTCGCGCAACGTGACCGGTCGACGCAACGGTTTGATCGGCATCAGATCAACCGCGTTCCAATCGCCTTCTTTCGCCGTCGCATCGCGATAAGCGGTGCGCGCGACTTTTGCAATGCCGACGACCGCTTTGTCCTCGCCGCTGTGATAAAAGAGCACTTCATCTCCCTTGGACATGCGACGCAGATTGTTGCGCGCGGCATAATTACGCACTCCGGTCCAACTTGTGCCGCGATCGGCCACAAAATCGGACCAGGAGTAATCGGACGGTTCTTGTTTCACGAGCCAGAAATTTTTCATCGCTTCAACTTAACGCGGTTCGACAATTGTCGATCTTTGTTTGAAGATCAACATCATGGCGCGCTTGCCTTTTATCACGTTCGAAGGGTCGGAGGGCTGCGGAAAATCGACCCAGGTGCAAATGCTGGCCACGCATCTTGAGATATTGAGAGTTCCTTTTCTTATTACCCGTGAACCAGGCGGAACTGCGATTGGCGAATCGATCCGTGAGCTGTTGCAATTCGCGCCGCAAAGTGCGGGGATGACCCCGGAAACTGAGCTGCTTCTTTTTGAAGCAAGTCGCACTCAGTTAGTACGCGAAGTGATTAGGCCGGCGCTCGAAAGTGGCCAATGCGTCATCGCCGACCGTTTTTTCGATTCCACAACCGTTTATCAAGGGGTCGCCCGCAAACTGGACCGCAAAATTGTCCGGCAATTGAACGCGTTCGCCGTCGCCGATTGCGTTCCCGACATTACATTCCTGCTCGATGTTGATCTAAAAACGGCGCAATCGCGGATGCGGCAGCCGCGCCGCCCGGACCGGATGGAACAGGAATCGGGCGAGTTTTACGAGCAGGTTCGCGACGGTTATCTGGAGCTTGCGAAATGGCAGCGAGACCGAGTTGTCGTCATCGAGGGTTGGAAATCGCCGCATGATATCGAGAAGGAGATTTGGGAAACGCTTGCGAAACGGTTTCCGGAGCTTGCCGTGAAATCCGAAATCAACAATCAACAATCAACAATCTAAAGGATGGCTTTCACCAGGAAAGCAGCGATTGGACTTTTGCGGCGCGCCCACGATCAGAAACGATTGGGCCACGCCTATTTAATTTCAGGACCGGCCGGGAGCGGCAAACGGGAAGTGGCCGCGGAATTGGCCAGCACTGTTAATGGAACAGACGCCGGTGACGTTTTTTCATCAAAGGCGCGGGAGATTTTTGTGGCCGAGCCGGAATCGAAATCGAGAAGAATTCTCATCGAGCAGATTCGCGAGCTCGAGCACGGTCTGCAGATGCGTGGCGCGGAGGGCCGCCGGAAAGTAGCGATCATTGCCGAAGCGGACCGTCTCCAGCCGCAGGCGGCGAACGCATTTCTGAAAACGCTGGAAGAACCTCCAGGCAATTCGCTTTTGCTTCTGTTGAGCGCGTTGCCGGAAGCATTGCCGGACACGATCGTGTCGCGTTGCATTTCCATTCCGCTGGCGGCGAACGGCCAAAAAATTGAAATTCCGGAGCGCGCTGAACTGGTTGAGTTGCTCCGTGACGCTGCGCGCGAAAAGAACTGGAGTATCCAGCAAGCTTATCGTGTCGC
>WNEP01001991.1_pt1 | contig 10199 bp, 14 predicted proteins | sample 5399961 | NCBI WGS metagenome assembly WNEP01 (sample SAMN13153329, study PRJNA577476) | soil metagenome | isolation source: 20 cm grassland meadow soil pre-rain plot 5 | place: USA:California | collected 2015-09-08 | reverse complement strand
ATCGTGGGTCGGCTAGTACTGATGTACTATCCGGATCCCGTTGACACCATTCGCAAGTTGATGCGGCATGTTCGGCCAGAAGGATTGATTGTATTTCAGGAACTAGACATGGCGAACGCCCGCTCCCTGCCCATTGCTCCGCTCTTCGAGCGTTCTCTGGCGTGGATAAAACAGACGCTTAGTGCGACGGGCGCGCAAATACAATTGGGCTTGGAACTATATCCGGTGTTTCTAGCGGCGGGTCTGCCCGCACCTTCAATGCGGGTGGACGCCTTAATCGGTGGCGGTCCACAGTGCCCACTGTACGAAATTTTGGAGGAACTGATCCAAAGTCTGCTACCGCGATGGAGAAACTGAAGATCGCCAGTGCGGCGGAAGTGGGGCTTTCCACTCTCGCGCAACGCATGCGTGATGAAGTTGTTGCCCTAAGAGGGGTGGTTCGTTCTGGAGGGTTCATTGGGGAATGGTCGCGCAAGGGGCATAGCGACTGAAGATCATTCTCGCATCGCACTCGACGTGCGATGCTGGGTTTCGAGATTATTGGAAATAGAGAGTCCGCAAGACCTTGACCGCGAGGGTGCGGCCAAGGCGAGCTGGCACTCTGCCATGTTTCGCCTAGGTTCAATTCTGGAACTCGGATATACTCGGCCTGTCCCACACTCATTTCGCGAAGGCACCTGAAATGGCCGGACTCCCCTTACGCGCGATTGCGCCCGGCGCAGCCCGGTCTGCCGACCACACACGGCACTACATTGCCCTTCGGTTGCTTCCATTTGTTTTTGTCCTTTACATCACCAACTATCTTGACCGCACCAGCGTCGCCTATGCCGCGATTGGAATGGCTCGCGACCTTGGATTCGACGATCGCGTGTTTGGCATGGGGATCGGCATTTTCTTCCTCAGCTATGTAGCCTTGCAGATCCCTGGCGCGTTGCTGGTCGAACGGTGGAGCGCACGCGGGATGATTTCCGCAACGATGATCGTGTGGGGATCGCTGACGGCGCTGACTGCACTGGTGCACACTCCCGCTCAACTGTACCTGGCACGCTTTTTGTTAGGCGCTGCCGAAGCCGGTTTTTTTCCGGGTGTCATCGTCTATCTGAGCCACTGGTTCATCCAGGAGGACCGAGCGAAAGCGACGAGCAACTTCATGGCTGCGATTCCTTTGTCATTGGTCATCGGATCACCCGTGGCGGGCTGGATACTCGGTCACAACTGGTTCATGGTCCAAGGCTGGCGTTGGTTGTTTTTCCTGGAGGGTGTGCCTGCCATTTTGTTAGGTATCGCTGCGTTTTTCTTTCTAACGGATTGGCCAAGTGAGGCGGCCTGGCTGACTCCCGAGCAGCGGCAATGGATCTCGCGGAGGCTGGCAGAAGAAAAGCCATCGAACCGCCAATCGTTCACCCTGGGTCAGGCAATGCGTTCGCGGCCCGTCCTCTTGCTCGCCGCAGCGGCCTTTCTTGATTACTTCGCAGGCTACGCTGTAATTTTCTGGTTCCCGACTGTTCTAAAGAGGCAATCTGGATTTTCAGATGCGCATGTCGGCGTGCTCGCCGCCGTGCCTTACGCAGTGGCGCTCATCGCCATGCTGGTTAACGGATGGCATTCCGACAGGAGTCGCGAAAGACGCTGGCACGCCGCGGTTCCACTCTTCATCGCCGCAGCCGGGTTCATGTGTCTCATCAGTCTGCCCAGCTCAACTCTGATGACCGTCCTATTTTTCAGTATGATTTGCGTGATCCTAGCATTTCTGCCCGCATTCTGGGCTATTCCAACGGAAATCCTAAGCGAGTCCACAGCCGCGGTTGCGGTGGGAATGATCAACGCGCTCGCGAGCGTCGCAGGCTTTGCGGGACCCTACGTGTTTGGGTATCTGCATACTCGAACTGGATCTCTCATCGCCGGATTTGGGATCTTGATGTTCTGTACACTTGCCGCGGCGATCCTCATGTTATTGACGCCAGTCGCCGCCCGTCCGCGCGTTTCCGAATTTATCGCATCGTGACACGATATGAAAACTTAAATCGTCCTGACGCGAAAACCGAGCACTCAGTAGAACACTCTTGTTGACCGTAAGCAGTTGTTCCTTGGTTCTCTCAAAAGCGGAATCTCAATCTAATGCCTGTTCGCCAGATGCAGTTTCGTCTTAATTTCTTCGACAAGCTCTTTTGGTGTGCGCCCCAACTCGATCGTTAACACATGTTCATCGAGCTCCGGCTCTTCCAAGTCTGCAAACTGACTTCGCAGCAACGCCGGATTCATAAAATGATTGCGCCGCTGACGAAGTTGGTTTGCGATGAGCGCGCAGTCTCCGCGGAGAAACACGAATTTCACTTCTTCGCTGACGCGCAGATGCTCCCGATACGCTCGCTTCAATGCAGAGCAGGCAAGCACAGCATTTGCGTCCGCGGCAATGCATCGTTTGATCTGCTCACGCAAGCTGTCGAGCCAGGGCCATCTGTCCTCATCGGTTAGCGGAATACCACGCCGCATTTTCTCGATGTTGGCCTGTGAATGAAAATCATCTGCTTCATAGAACCGCCAACCGAGTTCGTCCGCGAGCAGCTTGCCAATCGTAGTTTTGCCCGCTCCCGAAACGCCGAAAACAATGACGATCACGACACATTAATTTGTCTGCGGCTGCCACGGCTGCCGACCTTCTCCACCAGAAATGCAACGAGAACAAAGAGCGTATAAAAGATCCAAACGCCCATGGCAGTCGCCTTATCGGTTAATGGAGCGCGAGGCACATACGTGTCCCCGATCTGAACGATAACCAGAACGATTCCAAAGCCGATTATCGCCGTATTGCGAATTGGCGGCATCACATTCCGCGCGAGGTAAACAATGATCCCACCCGCGAGAAGCGCGATTTCCAATGCAAACTCCGGGTCCCGATAATTCCACAAACCGAAACCAACCTTCCAAGTATCGTCGTAGATCGCGAGGTCACGAGGGTGTGCAATAAGATCGAGAATCCAATGCGAGAAAACAGCCAAGCCCACGATGACGGCGGCTGAGCTGGAAGCCTTCGCCCGCCAAATGGTTTTATAAAGGAGAGCCGCAACGCCTGACCACGCCATTGCGGTGATCAAACTGTGCGAATACGGATGGAAATACGAGTCGAGCATGCTGCCAGCGGTGAAACCTTTGATCACGCGCAGCTTCTCAATCCCCAGCAGCACCAGAGTCGCCCAGATAGTCGAGAAACTGGACAGCAACGAACAAAACCCAGAGCGGAATCCTGTTCTTCTCACTCTTGGCTGCGAACGCAACACTGTAATGTCCAACAAACATGAACTGGAGTTCCTCAAGACTGTAGGGGACGCTGTCAGCGTCCCGCCTATATTACTTGGAAGCAAACTGCTTCCGCTTCAGATTGCGGTCTATTATGAAGGGCGTAATTGTCATCGTCGCGTATCGGCCCAAGCCCGGAAAAGAAAGAGAACTGCTCGAGCTGGTGCGGAATCGTGTCCCGACCTTGCGGAAAGAAAACCTTGCGACCGATCGCGAGCCGACAATCATCCGCGCGCGCGACGGCACCATCGTCGAAGTCTCGGAATGGAAATCGCAGGAAGCGATCGATGCCGCGCATAAAAATGCGAATGTGCTCGCGATGTGGGACAAATTCTTCGCGATCTGCGATTGCGTGCCCCTAAATACACTTGATGAAGCAAAAGAGATGTTCGCTGGCTTCGAACCAATCGCCGACTGACAAAACCTTTTCTGCAGCTTCGGCTACCTAATCGCAGCCAATCTCATCGTCAATCTACGCACGCCCCAATCGCCGCGTTGCTTTTCGAACCGACCCGCGATGCTATAGCCGCAAAATCGCTTGAAAACCTCGTTAGTTTCGAGGCGGTTCAGTTCGCGCTAAATCGCAGCAATAAGTATTGGCACAATCTTCGTGGCAGCGAGCTCCGCCGTTTTGATGGTCAGTTTTTCCGCGCGTTCTTGCGCAGCGAGCGCCTGACTGGCCACGAAGTTTTTCGCCAGAATCGCCTGCGAACTGACCAGGTTGTCGAACTCATCCTGACTCATTTTTTTCTCGCTAACGTCAATGGTCCATTGCTCGAGTTGCTGCGCGCTGGATTGGATGAAGGCTTCCGAAGCAGCCTTGCCTTCGTTGATCAGTTGTTCGAACTGAGTCTTTGCGTCGGCTACGGTCGGGTCCTTGATTTGATTTAGTGCATCTTGAAGTTTCGACATAGGATTGAATTCAGCTCGATGTTTTCTGCAGGAGAACATCGTAATTTTGCTGGAGCTGCTTCTTTTTGTTGGCGGCGAAGCTTGGGCTTAGGCAATGCTGTTTCCGGACGAGTGCAGCATCGCGCTGAAAGAGCTTAGCGGAATTTTTGATGAACTCCTTGCGCGCAGGCACCGTTTTCGACTCAGCGGCCTCCGCATCCGTGAATTGCTGTGTAATCCTCGCCACTTCGCCGTCGAAACTCGCCTGATCCCACGTCGGCTTCGTACCTTTAACGCACGTGTAGTGGTCGATAAAGGCCAAATGGGCATCTTCGAGCTGTTGCACCCGGACTTGGCTCGAGGATTTGGTGACTGTAGCGCAGGAACAGAGTGAAAGAGCGATTGTACAGATCGCGACACCGGACGGTGTCAGAAAAAGACGAAGATGTTTAAACATAACTGATGTTTAGAAGCGGTTGTATCGAATTGAAGGCGAGACGTAAAGAAAAAGTCTTCATGGTTGACGGGAATGAACGAATCGAGCAGTACCGCTAGTCGGTGCTAAACATCGGAGGGCCAAGCCCGCACTCATTACCACCGCCCGCGCAACGGCCGATCCACCTTTCTGTAGTGCCTAGACCGCCAGCCTTACTGGCACACGTCGCGCGCCCCAATCGCCGCGGTCTTCTTCAAGAACGCCTGCGATTTTGTAACCGCACGATCGACACCTGCCGTCTTCGAGATTCCATTCGCCTAGTTCGTACCAATCGCGCTCGATCAGTAATTGGCCGCAGCCGCGACACCACGTGCTGCCGCCATCGCGATCGTGCACGTTGCCGGTGTAAACGTAATCAAGTCCCTTCGAGCGCGCGATGTCGCGAGCGCGAGTGAGAGTCGTCGCTGGTGTGTGTGGTTTGTCCAACATTTTGAAATCGGGGTGGAAGGCGGTGAAATGCCATGGCACATCAGGTCCAAGATTTTCCATGAACCAATCTGATGCGCGATGTAGCTCCGCATCGCTGTCGTTCTCGCCGGGAATCAACAGCGTGGTGACTTCGAACCAGACATTCGTTTCGTGCCGCAAATATTTCAGCGTATCGAGCACTGGCTGAAGCTGTGCAAAACAAAGCTTGTGATAAAACGCGTCGGTGAAGGCCTTCAGATCGACGTTGGCCGCATCCACATGCCGGTAAAATTCAGGGCGCGCATCATCAGTGATGTAGCCCGCGGTGACCGCGACGGTTTTGATCCCGCGCTCACGACACGCGTCGGCGACATCGATCGCGTACTCGGCAAAAATCACTGGATCATTGTAGGTGAATGCGACCGATCTACAGCCGAGCCGCTCCGCCGCGCATGCGATCTGCTCCGGCGACGCCGCATCGGCGAGCTTGTCCCATTCGCGCGCTTTCGAAATGTCCCAGTTCTGACAAAATCTACAACCGAGGTTACATCCGGCCGTGCCGAACGAGAGGACACTCGTACCAGGCAAAAAATGGTTCAGCGGTTTCTTCTCGATTGGATCAACGCAAAACCCGCTGCTTCGTCCGTAAGTCGTGAGCACCATCTGATCGCGGACTCGTTGCCGCACAAAACAAAATCCGCGCTGACCTTCATTCAGTTTGCAAAACCGCGGACACAGCCGGCATTCGATGCGCCTGTCCGGTAGCATCGCCCACCAACGACCGGGATAATCTGACTGCGTCAGCTCTGTGACCATTTGCGCAATATCGCTCAGGAAATCAGCAAGCGACCTTCAACTTGGAAGGGCAAACGAAATAATCCTGTTTTTCTCGCGATAATTAGACCAAAAGAGTTCGCCATCGGAAGTCAGTGAGCGACACGCAAACGGGACAACAGCGATATCTTCGATTTCTGGAGTTTCCTGTTGCGGATCGAGCCGCGCGATTCGCCAATTCTCATCTGGTTGTTCCCTTCCGCGCAACACGTAGATCGAGCTATCGACAAACGCGTGACCGGAAATTTCGGCGCCGACGTCGATCTCACGGATAACATTCCCGTTTTCGTCGAACTTCAGTATGCGCTGCTTGTACCATTGACTTAAGTAAAGATTTCTCCCGTCGAAGCTGAGGTACGATCCAGTAAATTCCGGACAAGCGAACATCTTTGAAAATCCACCTTCAGGCGTGTAGCGATAAACGTACCGATCGTCATCGGCACCTTCTCCAATGGTAAAACGCACCTCACCGTTGATAGCGACTGCTGCCCACGGGACGCCGGGCGCTTCCCTTTCTTCCACTACTGCCCAGCTCTCCGCATCAATTGCATAAATTCGCCGCAGATCGCGCGAGCCCATCCACAACACCTTCTTCTTACCGTCCCACGCCAGCGCCTGAGGCGTCACTGCCGGCGAAGCCCGCCGACGTTTTTCGATAATTTGCGCTTTCGCCATTTTGAAATCTAAATCACAGTCGGTTCATTTCCACCCGGCGCAAGAACGCGCCGCAATAAACTTGATAGCCTTTCGCTGCCTGTTCAGACTCGGAGGCGCGGAGGTTACAATGAGAACACTAAATGCTCTGTTTTTCCAAATATTCCGAATCGCCGCGGCTTTTGGGAAAAAATCGAGTAGCACAAAGCAGTAATCCGCGAATCTTATGCCACGTTGTCCGTGGGCCACGACTGAACCGGCCATTACTTATCACGATCAGGAATGGGGCGTCCCCGTACACGATGATCGACGGCTCTTTGAATTCCTGATCCTTGAAGGCGCGCAGGCTGGCTTGAGCTGGACCACGATTTTAAAAAAGCGACAGAACTATCGGAAGGCATTCGACGACTTCCGCGCGGAAAAAATCGCCCGCTACACTGCCCGAGATGTGCAGCGGCTACTCCGCGACGACGGCATCGTCCGGAACCGACTGAAGATCACGGCCACAATTGAGAACGCAGAGGCATTTCTCGCGGTGCGAAAAGAATTTGGAACTTTCGATGGTTACCTATGGAGCTTCGTCGGCGGCAAACCCATTCAGAATCGCTGGCAGAAAATGGCCGACGTGCCCGCGCGCACAGCCGAATCCGATGCGATGAGCCGGGATCTTTTGCGGCGCGGATTCAAATTCGTCGGCTCAACGATCTGCTACGCGTTGATGCAGGCGGTTGGCATGGTCAACGATCACCTCGTGACATGTCCACGACACGCCGGGCTCGGTGGCATGCGTCGTCGCAAATAACGTCATTTCGCTTTACGCGAATTCTTTTTTCGTTGAGCGCGCGAGTTCTTATCCTGACCTTGGCGGCAATGATCGCCTTCGCTAGCAATTCGCTTCTCTGCCGCGCAGCGCTGAAGCAAACAAGCATTGACGCCGCTTCGTTTACGTTCGTTCGCGTTTTTTCTGGGGCGGTTGTCCTCTGGCTCGTGACGAATTTGCGACGAATGATACGAACCACGCGTGACGTTGGAGTCGGTGGCAACTGGATTTCCGCGCTCGCACTCTTCCTTTACGCGGCCGGCTTTTCATTCGCCTATGTCGATGTTGCAGCAGGGACTGGCGCGCTACTGCTGTTCGGCGCCGTGCAGGCAACGATGATCCTTTGGGGTTTGCACAAAGGCGAACGTTTGCGCGCAATTCAAATTGTCGGCCTAGTCGTAGCGATGACAGGACTTGTCGTGCTTCTGTTTCCCGGACTTTCCGCCCCGCCCTTATTTGGTTCAATCCTGATGCTGGGAGCCGGCGTTGCCTGGGGTATTTATTCGCTGCGCGGCAAGAGAGAGAGAAATCCTGTCACCGCTACCACCGGTAATTTTGTACGCGCAGTTCCGTTTGCGGCTGCTGTCAGCATCATTTTCCTCCGGTGGTTAGACCTCGATATTGCCGGAGTCATTTACGCAATAATCTCTGGCGCGATCACATCAGGTCTTGGTTACGTGATTTGGTATTGCGTGCTGCCGAGCCTGAAAGCTGCCAGCGCCGCTACCGTCCAACTTAGCGTGCCGGTTCTGGCCGCCACAGGCGGAATACTGTTGCTCGGAGAACCAATCACATTGCGTTACGTACTCGCCTCAATTGCTGTGTTAGGCGGAATCGCGCTCGTCGTAGTAGCTCCCCATTCACAAGATCAAACCGCTTCCCCTACCGGGCAATCGCGATCATGATGTCGATCTCATGAACGGTGTTGTTGTGATCGTGGCCTATCGGCCCAAGCTCGGAAAGGCAAATAAAACCGTGGAGCTGGTGCGGAGTCGTGTTCCGACTTTGCGCAACGAAGGTCTTGTGACCGATCGCACACCCACTATCATGCGCGCACGCGACGGCACAATCATCGAAATCTCGGAATGGAAATCGCAGGAAGCAATCGACGCCGCGCACAAGAACCCAAATGTCCTTGCGATCTGGAGTAAGTTTTTCGCGGTCTGCGACTGCGTCCCGCTCAACACCCTCCCCGAATCCGCTGAGATGTTTGCCGGATTCGAACCGATCGCTGATTGAGTAACCAACTCTCAACTTCTTAGCGACGCAACGCTTCAACTTTTCCAGTACTCCATTTCAGTCTGGAAAAGTCTGGGTCGAACACAATATTACTGAGTCTTCATGAGCAGAGCTGCTATTGCGCGTACACGGACGCCGCACTTGTCTAGCGCGCTGATCGCCTGCGCACTTACGATTGCGATCATGTGCGGCGGCAGGTTGCTGGCAATTCATCTCGAGCAAAAAACGGTTCATTGGATTGCTCCGAGAGATTTCTTTATCAAAAATCAGGGGCTTGCGTTCGAGCGCGCTGCCGCACGCACGCCAGACATCTTCCCCCTTTACGGCAGCTCGGAATTGATCGACCCAATTCCCAACAGGGCGTCTGATTTCTTTTCCAGCGCGCCAACTGGATTTCAGGTGTGTCCGGTGGGCAAAGCGGGCACCACCTCGTTGATTATTTTGCAAAAGCTGGGCGCACTCGGCTCCGAGTTGCGCGGCCGGAAGGTTGCAATCTCGTTATCGGCCAGCTCGTTTTTAACGCCTGCCCTCAGACCGGAGTTTTATGCAGGAAACTTCTCGTTACCGGCGGCCAGTGGCATTCTCTTTGGAGATGGCATTGATTTGAACCTGAAGGCTGCGATCGCAAAGCGGATGCTACAGTTCCCCGACACCCTGGCAGAAGATGGGCTGCTCGAGCTTGGCGCCAGGTGCCTCGCTTCCGGTCGTCCAGTGGACCGCATCGTTCTCATGGCTATCTGGCCTGTGGGTAAGCTGCAAAACATCATGCTCGATTTGCAAGATCATTTTGAAGCGCTCGTTTACATCCTGGGCAAAGGCAGGACGATCCCAAATTGGTTGCGACCGATCCATCCGCACAAGGTGCATGTCCGCAGAGCGTCCGACGCCGACGACCAAGAGACCGAATCGTTCGACATAATTCGGCCAGCGAGGGATGCGGCGTTTCGCGCACGGATCGCTGCTGCAAGCGAATGGACTGACTTGGAACTCCTGTTCCGCACACTTGCCGAGCTTAAAGCTGAACCACTGATTCTAAGCATGCCAATCGACGCTTATGCCGCGAGGGGCGTCTCGCGATCAGCTCGCGAAGTCTATTACGAGAGGATGAGGGAGCTAGCCCAGCGATATCACTTCCCGATAATCGAGTTTGAACAGCATGATGCCGACCCGGCTTTCTTAATTGCTCATCGCGAACACCCCACGCCGAGAGGCTGGATGGTTTACAATCGAGCGCTCGACGATTTCTTTCGCAAAGCTAAATGAGCGACGCCAAAGACAACATCGAGCTGAGCGCGGTGGAAGACCACGACGGGATATTGACGATCCGCGGTGGGGGCGCCCGGCGGGATTGGAACGGCATTCACTACAAGCAAGGAATGTCGCGAAAAAATGTTGGGACACAGAGTCTGTCAGCAAACATCGCTACAATCCCACCCGGTGGCGTTGCCTATGCGCATATTCACGTCGGATTCGAAGTGATTCTGTACATCATCGAAGGAAAAGTGCGCCACGAATTCGGACCCGGGCTAAAGCAGACTGTCGAAAACGAAGCCGGCGATT
>WNEP01006304.1_pt1 | contig 10222 bp, 7 predicted proteins | sample 5399961 | NCBI WGS metagenome assembly WNEP01 (sample SAMN13153329, study PRJNA577476) | soil metagenome | isolation source: 20 cm grassland meadow soil pre-rain plot 5 | place: USA:California | collected 2015-09-08 | reverse complement strand
GCGTCGGCAGCGACATGACCGGCGTGTCGGCGCCGGGCGACGGCGGGTACGCGTCGGCCGCGGCCACCGGTGAGGCTCGCGTGAGGAGGACCAGCGCGGCCAGCACTGCGCCGCACGTTCGGGCGGCCTTGAATGCTCGGGCGGGCAACGACGGCCGCACCTGGGCGCGCCCGCACGTCATGCGGGACGTCATGATCGTCCCCGTCTCTGCGCCCCGTTCATCGCCGGGGAGACACAGCAAGGCCCTTGCCGGCCCGCGCCCGCTCGACGGGCGACAGACCGGCATCGGGCGCGGCGAGGCCTGCAATTCGGTGCAACCGGCCGCCAGGGACCGTGCAGAAAGTTGCAGGCGCCGGGCGCAGACCCTGTAGTGCTTGCGCTTGTGTCAGAGCGTGCGCTCACCGAGGCCGAGCAGCCGGGCTGACCATGGGAACACACCTCCAGCTCGGAATCGTCGCATCACCGCACGCGTGACCTACTTGCAAATTCTTGCAGGATGCTCGCCCCGCGCATGGCGCCTGCCACTCGAGACGAGGCGGACAGCTCCCTGGCATAGGACGTGCACCGCTCCCGCACCATGCGCGAGGCTCACTCGAGCTTGAGCACGACCCGCACGGAGTCGTCGACCTCGCTCAAGTCGATGTAGCCGATGGCGTTCCGATCCGTGGCCACATACCGCTTGACGGCGATGCAGGACGACAGCACCGTCGGCGGGAACACCCCGTCGAAGTACTTGTGGTTCCAGTACTCCTCGAGCTGCGCTGGATCGGCGCGCAGGACCCGGCGTGAGAAGGCCGCACGCGCGGCGGTCCCGGGCTCGCGGTTGAGCGCCACGATCGGCGCCCCGTCGTCCCAGAAGCGGCGCTTGCGCAGGAAGATGTGCGCCACGTCCTCGATGCCGAGCGCGGCGGTGCGCGCGGGGTGCACGACGATCGCCAGCGCGCGCTCCTCCGGGACGGCGGGCGCTGGCATGAGCAACGCCATCGCGGTGCAGAGGAGTATGCTGGCCCGCCGCATCTCAGAAGAGGATGGTGAAGGACGACTTGACGCCGGGCGGGGACTCCTCGGCGCGCCGATCGGCGAACAGGTACTCGCCCTTGAGCACGACGAACGGCCAGGGCTTGTAGGCGAGGCCGAGGACGCCGAGGTTGACCACCGGCTCCGGGGCCGGGTGATCGTAGTATTCGTAACGTTGGATCAGGTAGACCCTCCGGACCACCTCCTCGACCGCCTGCAGGTAGAGACCCCACTGCCGGCCCGGGCCGCGTGCCGGCTCCTGGAAGGCGAACTCGCCCATCAGCTCGAACGGGCCGCGCTGCCAGAGCGTGTCGAGGCCGGTCAGGTGGCGCCAGCCGCCCTGGTCTCCGGCCGCAGCTGCACCTCGTTCGGGTGCTTCGCGCTCACCGGGCAGCGCGGTGAACGCCAGGTACGATCCGCCGACCGACCATCCCCCGAGGCTCGCGTACTCGAGGCGAGCGCCGACGGCACGGTCCTGGGCCTGGGGGGGCGGCTCGACGTCGAAGTTGTTCGTGAACTGCCCGTACAGCGAATAGGTGAGCGTGCCGGTGCGCGGGAAGCGGGAGCCAAAGAGCATCGCCCCGGTGACGTATGGATCGAAGGGCAGCTCGGTCGCCAGCGGCCGCGACGTCGTCCACACCAGCGGCCGGGCGTGGATCTGGTTCCAGCGCCCGACCGGAGTGAGGAACTTGCCGACCCGCAGGTTGAGCCAGTCGTACCCCGCGAAGTCGCCGAACAGCCGATCGGTGAGGAAGTTCCGGCGTTCCTCGTGGGGGTCCTCCTGGTCGATCGTGTCGATCTCCGAGAAGAGGTGCACGCGCGCCAGCGGATCCCAGATGACGAAGAGGTCCAGGCTCTCGACCCTCAGGGTCGTCGGGCCACCTTCCTCGTGGACAAGGTCAACCGCGCCGTAGCCGGCCAGGGTCAGGCGGGTGTCACCGACGCGCAGGCCGCGGCCGGGCGTGTAGCCCACGTCGCCGATAGGCGTCGGCAGAGCCAGCGCAGGGGGCCTGTCGGCGCCGGGCGGGTACGGGCCCGCCGCGGCCGTCGGTGAGGTCCACGTGAGGAGGACCACGGCGGCCAGCATCGCGCGGCGCGCCCGCGCGGCCTTGACTGTGCGAGGCGCCTCGCGCATCAGACGTGGGACCGACGAGGAAACGCACCCTACGCCACGGGTTGGGGGCGTGCAAGAGAGAATGCCCAGGTTCTCACTGCGCTCGCTGCGCGCCAAGCTGCAGATCTTCTCGCTGGCGCTGGTCATCGTCCCGGGGGTGCTCTTCGCCCTGATCGCGCTCGCACGCGCGCGCGAAGCGCTCGAGCGCGCCGTCGGCCAGCAGCTCGGGGAAGTGGCGCACGAGACGCTCGACGAGCTGGCCGCCGCCCTCGCCGGCGAGCGAAACGACGTCCGCGCCTGGGCGCGCCAGGACGTCATGCGGGACGTCGTCATCGGCGACCTGGACAAGCGGGCCTCGCGCTTTCTGCGCTCGCTCGTCGACGGCGGCGCGCCGTTCCTCGAGCTCCTCTGCATCGACCGCGATGGCCGGGTGGTAGCGGCCACCGACCCGCGCTCGCTCGGCCAGATGCTCGGGGAACGCGACTGGGCCCACACCGCCCTGCGGGGCGAGGAGTTCCTGAGCGGGCCGATCCCCGCGTCGGACCGCGTACCTGCCGCGGTGGAGATCGCTGCGCCGATTCGCCTCCCCGAGACCGGCGCGGTGATCGGCGCCGTGCTCGGACTCTACGACTGGCAGGACGTGATCGCGCTGGCCACCCGCATTCGCCGGACCCTGGCGCCGCACGGGCTCCGGGTGGACGTGCTGCTGCTCGACCGGAGCGGCACGGTGATCGGCGAGTCGTGGCGCGAGGACGTCGACGGGCAGGCGGCGGAGGAGCTGCGCGCCGCCGGCGCACGGATCGTGCAGCGCTTTGCCACGAGCCCGCGGCGAGGGTACGTGACCGACGCGGGTGCCCTCGTCGGCTTCGCGGGGGCCGACGACCCGAAGCTCGGCTGGGCGACGCTGGTCATGGAGCCGCTTGCCGCCGCGTTCGCGCCGGTGCGCGACATGGAGCGCCGGCTCGCCGTGGCGCTGGCGGGCGTGCTGCTCGCCGCGCTCGCCGTCGCCACCTTCCTCGCGCGGCGGATGAGCCGCCCGCTGCGCGCCCTGACGCTGGCGACGCAGGAGGTTGCCCACGGGGGCGAGCCGCGCCGCCCCGTCGAGGTCCGCTCGCGCGACGAGATCGGACAGCTGGCGGCCGCCTTCAACACCATGACGGCGGAGCTGAAATGCGCCCAGGACGACCTCCTCACCGCCTCAAAGTTCGCCTTCGTCGGCGAGGTGGCCGCCGGCGTGGCGCACGAGGTGCGCACGCCGCTCGGCATCCTGCGCAGCTCGGCGCAGATCCTCGCCCGCTCGGTGCCGGCCGCCGATCCCGAGGGCGCCGAGCTGGTGCAGATGATCATCGAGGAGGTGGACCGGCTCGACCGCGTGGTGGGCGGGCTGCTCGAGCTGGCGCGGCCGCGCGAGCCGCTTGTCGAGCCGACGCCGCTGGCGCCGCTGCTGGCGCGCGCGCTCGACTTCGCCGACGGGCAGGCGCGCGAGAAGAACATCAGCATCGAGCGCGTCCTCGCCGGAGACTCCTCGCCCGCCCGGTGCGACCCGGAGCAGATCTACCAGGTGGCTCTCAACCTGATCGTCAACGCGCTCCAGATGGTGCCCGGTGGCGGTCGCATCACCGTGCGCACCCTCCCGCGTCACGACGGGCACGTCGGCTTCGAGGTGATCGACGACGGCCCGGGCATCCCCCCCGACGCCCGGGAGCAAGTCTTCACGCCCTTCTTCACCCTCCGCGAGGGCGGCACGGGCCTCGGGCTCGCCCTCGTCCAGCGCGTGGTCCGGGCGCACCACGGCACGGTGTCGGTGGACAGCACGGTGGGAGGGGGCGCCACCTTCCGTGTCGTGCTGCCGGCCGCCTGAGGTGTGGCGATGACCAAGGTGCTGGTGGTCGACGACGAGCGGAAGATGCGGCGCCTCCTGCAGATCCTGCTCGAGCGCATGGGGATCGATTCGGTGGCCGCCGAGAGCGGTGAAGAGGCACTCCGCTGCTTCCAGGCCGAGAAGATCGACCTCATCCTCACCGACCTCAAGATGCCGGGCATGACCGGCCTCGAGCTGCTCGCCAAGTTGCGCGAGCTGGACGCCGACGTACCGGTGATCCTGCTGACCGCCTTCGGAACGGTGCAGACGGCGGTCGACGCGATGAAGCTCGGCGCCTTCGACTACGTCCTCAAGCCCTTCGACCTCGAGGCGGTCGAGCTGATCATCCGCAAGGCGCTCGAGATGCGCCAGTACCGCACCGAGAATCGCTACCTGCGGGAGCGGGTGCAGCAGGCGCCGGCGTTCGAGAGCCTGGTCGGGAGCTCGGCTGCGATGGAGGCCGTCTACGACCTCATCCGCCGCATCGGTCCCACCCGCAGCGCCGTGCTGCTGACCGGCGAGACGGGGACCGGCAAGGAGCTGGTGGCGCGCGCGATCCACGGCCTGAGCCCGCGGCGCGACCGCCTCTTCGTGCCGCTCAACTGCGCCGCCATCCCCGCCGACCTCCTGGAGAGCGAGCTCTTCGGCCACACCAGGGGCGCCTTCACCGGCGCGCAGAGCGACCGCACCGGCAAGTTCGAGCTCGCCGACGGCGGCACGCTGTTCCTCGACGAGATCGGGGACATGGCCTATCCACTGCAGGCGAAGCTGCTGCGCGTCCTGCAGGAGGGCGTGATCGAGCGCATCGGCAGCAACAAGCGGATCACGCTCGACGTCCGGGTGCTGTCGTCGACGAATCGTGATCTGGGCGCCGGCATCCGCGCGGGGACGTTCCGCGAGGACCTCTACTACCGGCTGAACGTCTTCCAGATCCATCTGCCCCCGCTGCGCGAGCGGCAACAGGACATCTCTCACCTGGCCGCCTTCTTCCTCGCCCGCTTCTGCCAGGAGCTGGGGAAGCCGGCGCCGGCCCTCGCGCCGGGCACCTGCCAGCTGCTCGAGCAGTATTCCTGGCCCGGGAACGTGCGCGAGCTCCAGAACCTGATGGAGCGCGCCGCCGTCCTCGCCACCGGTCCGGAGATCGAGCCGGGCTTCTTCCGCCTGCTCCTGCCGCAGGCTGCCGCCACGGCCGCCGAGCCGGCCGGGGAGACGCTCGCGCTCGAGCCGGCCGTCGAGGAGCTCGAGCGCAAGCTCATCCTGCGCGCCCTGAGCGCCGCGGACGACAACAAGGCGGGGGCGGCCCGGCTGCTCTACGGGCTCTGAGCCCGGCCGCTGCAGCTTTCTTCAGGGGTCGCGGGGAACCGGCTGCACCGAATTGCAGGGCGTCGCCGCGCGCGAGGGCGGTGCGCCGCGTCCGTCGAGGAGGCGCCGGCTGGCAAGGGCCTTGCTCAGTCTCCCGGCAATGAGAAGGCGGTCAGGAGAACACATGATGCCGCTGCACGACCCCTTTTGGCGTCTCGCTCATTGCAGGAACCTCGATCACGCTCGTGCTCGGCAGTGGGACCGCGTGCTACGCGCCTGGCTATGAGACTAAGCTGGCTGCATGTCAAGGTACCTTTGGGACCGGATCGGCTCCGCCAGCAGGATCGGAAGCACACGACGGATGACTCTGCTGGGCGGCGCCCCGAACCACCACCGTGCACGCGGGGCAGGTGACCCAGAGTCCACCACACTCAGCTAGCTAGTTCGTCGAGTACCTCGTGCGCGGTGAGGCGCCGCTGGCCGCCGTCGCAGTCGACTCGTAAACCCCGATCGCATCCTTCGTCACCCCAACTCCGCGGTTCCCTCCGCGAGCGCTCCCGCTGAGCTCGCATCTCCTTCCGCGGGACCTTCCTGTAGTCGTGTGCAGCAATCGCGCGCGGGTATTTGCCAATTTACAGACTCCTTCCCTTTCTAGTAGAGCCCGGGCGTGTGTTGTTGCTTCGATCCGACCAACAGAACAGGAGGGAACGTTTCATGACGCATGCAGGACGTATCTTGGGGATCGCTTCCGTACTGCTTCACCTGGCGGTGGCTTCGGCCGCCCAGGCGCAGTCGTGCCCCCACCAGGGGCTGGCCAGCTTCGGCCCGATCAGTGCGGCCACGTTCGGATACCCGGCATACTACGTCGATCAGAACGGCCAGGGGCTGGGACAGTGCCTGGATCCGGCGAACCCGCTGTGCGGCCTGCCGCCGCTGCCCGATCCGGCCGCGCCCCTCGACATCGCGACAGGCAACTTCTTCGATGAGAACCTCTACACGTTCGTGACGGCGGACGTCCCGATGCCCCCCAACGGCCAACCTGGGGTCCCCATCGGGCTCGTCGTGTACTCCGTCCTGGGCACCTTTGGGGGCCCCGCCGCGGCGGTGGTCCCCGGCGACCAAGTGACCTTCAGCCGCATCCGGTTCCGGGTCGACACGCCGGCGGCCGGCGACTACACGATCACCCACCCCTTCGGCGTCCACGTCTTGCACGCGGCGGGCCCGGGGCGGCGGAGCATCAACTTCACCGATGACTGTCTCCTCTCGGTTCCTCCGACCTGCGGCGCGGCGTCCCCGACGGGGTTCAACGCCTTCACGACCCCGCTCGCCCCGTTCTCTTTTGTCAGCACCTGGCTCCAGTGGGACGCGACCCCGCCGGCGCCGCCCGCGGGGTTCATCGGGGATCCGGCGGTGTTGCATACGATCACGGGCAGCCCGTGCGGCACGAACTTCTTCCGGGTCGAGGGGCCGGGGCTGCCGCCCGGCGGCGTCGAGACGAACCTCTGGTCCGTCCTCGGGAAGAAGGCCTCGATCTGCGGAAACGGCTTCCTCGATCCCGGGGAGCAGTGCGACGACGGCAACACGCTGGACGGCGACTGCTGCTCGTCCACTTGCCGGTTCGAGCCGCCCGGAGCGCCCTGCGCGAGCCCGACCCCCTGCCTCACCGCCACCGCGTGTGACGGCGCCGGCGTGTGTGGCGGCGGTACCCCCACCCTGGCGGCGTGCAACGACGGCAACGCCTGCACCACGGCCGACACCTGCGCGGGCGGCGTCTGCGTCGGCGGCCCGGCGCTCAACTGCAACGACGGCAACGTCTGCACCGACGACGCCTGCAACCCGGCCACGGGCTGTGTGAACACGCCGAACACCGCGCCCTGCACCGACGGCAACGCCTGCACCACCGCGGACACCTGCGCCGGCGGCGTCTGCGTCGGCGGGCCGGCCTCCAACTGCAACGACGCCAATGTCTGCACCGACGATTCGTGCGATCCGGCCACGGGCTGCGTGAACACGCCGAACACCGCAGCCTGCACCGACGGCAACGCCTGCACCACGGCCGACACCTGCGCCGGCGGCGTGTGCGTCGGCGGGCCGCCGCCGTTCTGCCCGACCAACACGCCGCTCGCCGCGGTCACGGCCGACACCTACGTCCAGTCCGACCTGCCGACCACCAACTTCGGGACCAAGACCCAGCTCGCCGTGGACAATGGCGTCGCCGCGAATCCCGGGACCACCGGCGTGCAGCGCACCTTCCTGCGGGTCAACGTCAGCGGCGTCGGCCCTCGCCAGGTCACGGGTGCCCACCTGCGGCTGCAGGTGGCGAAGGTGACGAATGCCCAGAGCGTCAGCGGCGGCCGCCTCCATCCGCTCACGGACTGCGGGTGGAACGAACTCACCATGACCTGGAATACACAGCCCCCGATCGACGGCGCGGTGCTGGCGACGACGGGCGCGGTGGCGCAGGGTCAGGTGGTGGACTTCGACGTGACCAGCGCCATCCCCGGCGACGGCGTTTACTGCTTCGCGCTCGACACCCTCTCGACCGACAGCGCCCTCTACAACTCCCGCGAGGCCACGGTCGGCAAGCCGCAGGTCGCGGTCACGGCCGTTTGCCCGTGCGGGCCCGGCCCGACGACGACCACGACGACGGCGCCGCCGGCGCCCACGACCACGACGACGCTGCCCGCCGCCGCGGCCATCGGCACGGTGGTGGCCGATACCTACGTCCAGTCCGACCTGCCGACCACGAACTTCGGGACCAAGCCGCAGATCTTCGTGGACAACGGCGTCGCCTCCAATCCGGGCACCACCGGCGTGCAGCATACCTTCCTCCGCGTCAGCGTGAGCGGCGTCGGCGCGAGGCACGTCACCGGCGCCCACCTGAAGCTCCAAGTGGCGAGCGTGACGAACTCCGGGAGCGTCACGGGCGGGAGCATCCACGCCATCACGAACTGCAGCTGGAATGAGCTGACGATGACGTGGAACACCCAGCCGGCCATTGACGGACCGGCGCTGGCGACGCTCGGCGCGGTGGCGGCAGGCCAGATCGCCGACTTCGACGCGACCCCGGCGATCCCGGGCGACGGCGTCTACTGCTTCGCGATCGACACCACCAGCACCGACAGCGTGATCTACAACTCCCGCGAGGGAAGCCTGGCCCATCCTGCCGTGCTGCTGACGGTGGGGCCGTAGGGAAGTGGCCGGGTTCTGCCACGCGTGAGTCTCCGTACGAGGAGGAAATCGCAGCCCATCTCGAGGGCCTAGACGAGACGGGAGGCCGGAGGGCGAGAGCCCTCCGGCCTCCCGCGCGTCCGGGATCCGAGGCCCGCGCCGCCCTCGCGCCGGGGACCTGCCAGCTGCTCGAGCAGTATTCCTGGCCCGGGAACCTGCGCGAGCTCCAGAACCTGATGGAGCGTGCCGCCGTCCTCGCCACCGGTCCGGAGATCGAGCCGGGCTTCTTCCGCCTGCTCCAAGCTCATCCTGCGCGCCCTGAGCGCCGCCGACGACAACAAGCGGCCCGGCTGCTCGGCGTCAGCGAGCGCACGCGCTGGTACAAGCTCGAGCGCTACGGGCTCCGAGCCCGGGCGCTGCAGCTTTCTTCAGGGGTTGCGGGGAAACCCGCTGCACCGCATTGCAGGGCGTCGCCGCGCGCGATGATGGTGCGCCGCGTCCCTCGAAGAGGCGCGGGCTGGCAGGGACCTTGCTGTGCCTCTCGGCAATGAGAAGTCGGTGCGCAGACGAGGACCCACTTGGAGGAACCATGATGGCCGTGCTCGATCCCTTTGCAGTCTCGCTCATTACGGGAGTCTCGATCGGACTCGTCGCCGGCTGGGGGACCGTCTACCTGCTCGACTGGCTCAGAGACTGATCTGGGGCATTTGACCCAGCGCGACCGCGGCTCCCTAGTCCATCGGCACCGCGGCGCACACCAGTCGCGAGTTCCAGCATTGGACGGAAGGAAAACGAGGAGACCCATGAAGATGACGAAGGCGATGGCGGCGAGGGGAGTTGCACCCATCGTACACCCCGCCGTCCCGCTGGCGAGCGCGGGTCGCGCGCCCGAAACGGGAAGCGAGGAGCAGCCGACGCATGTCCGGACCCGCGTCGTGCCTCCCAGCGGCAAGCCGGGCACCATACTGCATCGCAGCGCCTTGCTCACGCCCTACACCGCCGAGACGATCGCCGAGGACGCGCTGCGGGCCGGGCGCGGTGCAGGGCTCGACCTCACGGTGGCGGCCGACGCCACCGCCGCCGACGTCGCCCGCGTGCAGGAGCAGTTTGCCTGGCTCGGGAATCGGGGTGTCCGGGTGAACGTCCGTCGCGACGATCGGCCCAGGGCCGAGCGCGCGGGGGAGACCCTGGGGCAGCGTCCAGCCCGCCGCGGCACGGCAGGGCGGTAGGGAGAGCCATGGTGACCGACCCGAAGGTCTACGTCGTCGAGGACGACCCGGGGGTGTGCGACTGCCTGCGGCACCTGCTCGGCTCCGTCAACATCCCGGTCGAAACGTATGCCAGGGCGGAGCACTTCCTGGAGACCCAGAACGGCGGGCGTGCCGGCTGCGTCGTAGCCGATGTCTGCCTGCCCGGGATGAGCGGGTTCGATCTCCAGCGCGCGCTCGCCCGCCGCAACATCCGGCTCCCGGTGATCATGATCACCGGATACGGCGACGTACCGGCGGCGGTGCGGGCCATGAAGGCGGGCGCCATCGACTTCATCGAGAAGCCCTTCAGCGGCCAGCTCCTGCTCGACAGCATCGCTTACGCCCTCAAGGTGGACGGCCAGGTGCGCAGCGCCGAGGCGCAGCGCGAGCAGCTCGGCGAGCGCTTCGCGCGGCTCACCCCGCGGGAGCGCCAGGTCATGGGCCTCGTCGTGGCGGGGAGGACGAACCGGTCCATCGCGAGCGAGTTCGGAGTCTCCGAGAAGACCG
>WNEP01001981.1_pt1 | contig 10245 bp, 14 predicted proteins | sample 5399961 | NCBI WGS metagenome assembly WNEP01 (sample SAMN13153329, study PRJNA577476) | soil metagenome | isolation source: 20 cm grassland meadow soil pre-rain plot 5 | place: USA:California | collected 2015-09-08 | reverse complement strand
CCGGCACAGTGGCCGGGCGCGTCGCGGGGCTTCTCACCGGCGGAATCCTCGCCCTGGCCCTGGTATCGGCGAGCGGCTGCGCCACAGCGGTGAAGTCCGCGAGTGTGCCCGAAGCTGCAGTCGCGGCTGGACCGGCGGCCGCCATCTTGCACACGTTCGTGGACACCAGCGGGAGTTGCGTGCGGCCCGCGCTCACCGAAGCTTGGGACACGGTCAGGCAAGAATTGCCTGAAATCGTTGAGCAGCATGGCATCACCCAACTCAACATCTGGCAGTTCGACGTCGATGGTTGGTCACCCCGGCGTCTGCGCGAAATCCCACTGCCCGCCAAGCAGGCTGCATTCCGAGTTCAGATCCCTGGCACCGAATGGGCAAGCTTCGCCAATATCCGTATGGCGGTCCATGACGCTGAAGAGCGGGAGTGGCGCAGGCAGGCGATCGAGGCGCAGCAACACTATCGCGAGGGCATTGCCAGTGCTCTCGGAGCACTGGACAGAGAACCCGTCCTGCCCGCAGCCAAGCACGAAACACCGCAAAGCGACATTGTGGGCCTCTTGCGGCGCCTGTCGCAGGCGAGTGAGCGGGAACCGCAATTTGTTGTGATACTCACGGATCTCGCCGATACCAGTTACCGCAACTTCCCGAAGCTGCCGCCGCCCCAGGGCAAAGGGCGAGTGCTTGTACTCCTGGTGCCTGCGCAGCCGAAGGATGCCAGGCTAACGTTGGGGAAGCCGTTCGCCGGGCCGGAGCAGTTCGCTATCCGTGCGCGCCAGCTCCGGGAGGCAGCGCCCTGGATCACGGTGGCTCCCTACTTCGCGCATAATCTGGCTGAATTACTGGGGGGATCCTGAAGCGTCGTTCTGGGTGTGTTTCCTTTTGGAGAATTGCTGCGGCCTCGCGGCGTTGAGACGCCGATCAGATAATTCCTGTCCGCCTAAGATCTGTGAATAGCCGTGGTTTTGGTTTACTACCCCACATCCTTCCGATACCGGAACGCTATCCGCGAAGGGCCCAGAATGAGGTTGTTCATTTCCAAAAAACGGTGGCATGAAATTTTTCGAGTGCTCGCGCGGCGAAAGCGAAAGCAAATTTGCCTGTTTGGAACCAGGGCTAACGGGAGATACCACGTTTTGTGGGCCGCAGGCGCACGGGGGATACGTACTGCCGGTCGAGCGCTTGCTCGCGGCCGCCGTATTGGACACGGCAAATCTTCGCGCAACTCCAAGAGTCGCTTCCTGGGCGTTCTTTTTATCCACCCTCCTGGCAAGTATTGGCTGACCTGGGAAGAGCTCGGAAAAATTCGTAAGCTTCTCGGTAGGCATATGGAACTGGTCAGCGGTGTTTTGGTTTCTTCCGACAACGGTGTCGCCCCCTACCCCGTATATTTCAGAAAGATCGGATCAATAGGAACGGACATGGAAATGGAAGACGACGGCGGCTTCATCTACTCGCAATCCGAATCGGCGTTGGCCTTGCTGTTGCGGCGCGGACACGGGTGAAACAGTTGCTGCGACTGGAAATCAAACCGAGATGCGATGCCCTGAGCTTCCGTTACATCTGAATCAACTGAATCAAACCTCTCTCCAAAACCCTTCTCAACGAAGGGCTTTTCCTTTTCCATCTTTTTTTCGTCAAAAAGAGCAGCTTCCCGACGTCCTAGCCTGTAAGTCGCACACCCGCCGGCTCGTAAGACCGGGTCACAGGTTCGCGAACGTGCGCCGCAATATGTCCTGATTCTTACCGATCTTGCCGATACCCAATACCGCGACTTCCCGAAGCTGCGGCCACCTGGAGAGCAAGGTTCGGGTGCTCGTGCTCCTCGTCCCCGCTCAGGCGAAAGACGCTAGGAAGACGCTGGGAAAAACGCTTGCGGGGCCGGAGCAGTTCGATATCCGTGCACGCCAGCTCCGGGAGGCAGCGCCCTGGATTTACGGTTGCACCGTATTTTGCACATAACCTGCCAGACCTACTTGGCAGCCAGTGAATAGGCCGGTGGACGTGCTCGTCAAGATGAGCCAGCGGATCGGGAAGACCCTCCGATTGCTGGTGCTTGGAAACTAGAATCGACGGCTACTCGTTGCAACCTTGGCGCCTGCTTTCTGATGCGACGATAGGATCCGTCGGAGTAACGTTGAAATACTTGCCAGACCACATACGTATCGTTGCCCACCCGGACTAAACCGTCGTAGGCCCAGTTAGTATCAGGGTCAGTTCCGAACCAAACCTCTCCGACTTGCTTGCCGTAAGGATCAATGATCCGAATCAGCCAATGGCGGCGACCCTTGAAGTCACCGAGACCCGCTTTGCATTTAGGCGGTATGTGGTCGCCCAACTGATTAAATAGCCTTGTCTCGATTTCCAGCCTCAGTTCATCCCACGGGACGAATTCGTCGGCTGCACTGCTGGTTATGCAAATTCCGGCGGGCTTACCATTATTCGGTCCCCAGAGCGTTTCCTGGGGTTCAGGATGTCTTCTGCGATTCGGGTGAAGGATAGGTTTGTTTCCGGTGTCCGTTAAGCGGTCCTGTGCGAGACCGTAGCGGCCCCTTTCCTCTAAGGTGAGCGCCGCATAATCGGCGCTTTGCAGGACTCGGTTTACGATCTCGGGATCGGTCTGTTTATAGACCCTGACCACGGTCAAAATCAGTAGGGTTCGCCTCGGGCAAATTTCACCACTCTCGTATCGTCGAAGGGTTCGTACGTCATAGGACCCATATTTTGGTTCCAGAGCCGCTACTGCTTCTACAACTTCTTCCTGTGTCAGGTCTCTTTTCCGCCTGAACTCTCGAAGCATACTTCCTAATTGCTGGTGGGGCCGAGGTACCATATTTCCTCCTCAGCCATGCGCGCAACTATTAAGACGCCAATATGGCGTTAAAGGTGACACCTCAAGCTAACTTTCTTGTTTCCTTTCGTCCGCTAGTTGCCCTACTGCCGCCCTGGATCGTGAGCCGCGTGCGTGTCACGATCTCCAAAGTCGCAACTCAAGGCCTTGATATTCGGTGGCAATCGAAAGGAAGGTCCTCGACATGTACAGCCAGCTTCCCGGCTACGTAACGACTAAGACCACCAACATGATCGGATGGTTGCTGGTGCTCGCGCTCATTGGCGCGGCGGCATTTGTGGTCGTGTGGTACGCACCAAATTCATTCGAGATTGCTTCACGCAATCCGAAGATACCAGCGCCAACCGTCCACTACTCGACTGACGACATGGATGATGTCCTACGGCACCTACAAAATGCTGCTGCCGCTCAGGCGGACGCTGCCGAGGCTTTGCGAGAATCACAGGATTGGCTCGGTCGCGCTCTGCCGTATCGCGATGACGATCGAATCGCCGTGCGCCGCCTGTACCTGGCCCACTCTGCCCAAAACTCCGCAGCCTCCGGCTTAGCCCGGTCTCGCGAAGAACTAGACATTGCGAAAGGCATCTTGGCCCAAAGGAGCAAAAACAATGAGACAGCAAACAATCGTTAAAGATGAACAGGGTCACAGTCTTGTGTTGCTAGACATGGCGAAGGTGTATTCGCTCGTGCAGGCACAGGAGGCTCGCCGCGAGTTGACTCCTCCAGATCTCGGGCTGCACAAGATTGGCACCCGGGTCGCCGCGCTGACCCTCAGCCGGCTGTCGGCTCCGCCGCTAGCGCTGGAGCTACTGCCACTCCAGGAACGACGGCTACCGGTGCGCATGCCGAAGCTTAGCCCACTGGGCCGCCAGCCGCTCCCCATTAGCTTGCGGCAGCTCGACCGCGAAACGTACCAAGTGCTGATGGCACCGCCGCACGGGATGACCAACCCGGTGACTCTGGATGTCCCTGTGGGCCTGCCGCGCATCATCAACGTCGCTACGCTGAAGGCCATGCTGGGTGCAAACTCGCGCGATGTTGCCTTCCGGAAGTCTGTAGACGAAGAGCGCTGGGCCATCTGCTCCGACAACTACCCAGTAGACCTGGAGGACCGAACGCAGGTGTTCAAGATTCGTGAGTGGGCGATCCTCTCATAGCGAGCTGCCGTGGCATGGCTTTTCCTCATCCCGCTGGTCGCTGTGGCGCTGCTCTTCGGGCTTCTGGCCCTGCTGTGGCTAGCAGACATCGGCTTTTCGTACGTTGCGTGGGCCTTGAACACACTAGAAGAGGACCTCCAGGCAGGCGTCGCCGGAGCGCGGGAAAAGCTGTTCCGAAGAGCAGCCCGAAAACACGTCGAGCGCCGCTTCGCCGTTGCCGCCGGAGCGGCCGGCACCGTAGACCATGACGCCGTCGAGGCGGCGAAGCAGATGCCAGCGCTTCGCCGCCTGTTCGACCAAGCGCTGCCGGACGCGGTCGTGCATTGCTTACGCCTGCACCAAAAGTCGGCAGGTGCCGTGGGCGCGCGGTACATCTTCGAGGTCGCATACGAACCGGAGTGTTACGGTTTGCGCCAGCGGGTAGTCGGGCTCGCGGCCGCTGCGATGGGCATGCTCGAACGGTATCCGTACCTTGTAGAAGACGAGGATCTGATGGCCTGCCTCATCGTGTTGCGCACAGAGGTGGTGCCGGTGTGCAGCAACTGCCCGTACCTGCAATACCGGCTGGATACGGCTCCCTTGCTCTGCCCCACGGCAACCACGCTCAAGATAGACCCAAGGCGGATAACTAAAAAATGACACACACGAGTAGAAAAACAATTCCCTATGACGAAATTTTTGCCGCGCAGTCTCCGGCACTGTGCGACGCCGGCCAGGAGCGTTTGCGCGAGGCGCGAGTTCACACCGTGGGTGCAGGACGCGCGGGCGGCGCATTAAATTTCTTTCTTGCGGGTGCCGGCGTCGGTGCGTTGTCTAGCAACGATCCCCAGGCGGTTGAACCAGACAACCTGAACACCTTCGCGTTTTCGTCTGCGGATATCGGTGCGAAGAAGGTGAAAGCACTCAAGCATCAAATGGCGCTGCGCGAGCACTCCACTTTCCGCTGGCTTGCGTTGCCCATACAAGCGGACGAGGTTGATGCCTTTATCGAGGCTGCTGACCTGGTCATCTGCTGCGCGAACACCGTTTCGGGCAGACTGGTGACTGAAGAGAAGGCGATCCGATATGGCAAGCCAATGATGCAGGTCGCGGCCTTCGACGGACGAGATTGTCTCGGCGGACTGATTTCGGTACGCCTTCTTGAGAATTCCTGGTCTGCCTGCGCCGGGTGTTATCTGGACCCTAACCGAAATTGGAGTCCCGCTGGGACCCTGCTTTCTACCGTCACGTCCGCCCTAGCCGCCCTGGCCGCCAACATGGCCGTTGCCATTCTCAGCGGCGTGCACACGCAGGTCTTTCGCGAGAAAAATCTGTTCTACGTTGATTTAGAAACGTATGCGATCGAGGCGCTGGCTGTCCAGAAGCGCGACGGATGTCCGTTGTGCGGGAAATCGACGGAGATGAGCAATGACTGAGATGCTGCATACGTTGACCTGCATCTTCGGCGCGCTGGCGCTGCTGGCGCTCGTCTCTGCCGGACTGGTGATGATGTTCGCTCCCGCGACAGGACGTCAGATGCTGAAGAATGCTTTTATCGCCCTTGGCCTGTTTGTTGTCGCCAGCATGCTCCTGCAAGCGTCCTGCAGTGCGCTCCGCAATGCCAAACGAGATAACCATTTGACTGCGCGGCGTGGAGGTTAGTAAATGAAGTTATTGTGTATCGTGTTGTCCTGCATTTCCGGGCTGTTGCTCCTGGCTGCCGCGTTTCTTTACCTGGTCGATTCCAAAGAGGGCAAGCAACTACTCCAGCGATTTCTCCAGCAACTGCGCGTGCTGTTCTTCATTCTGCTCGCGGTCTACGTTGTCTCTGCGCTGGTTGCCGCTGATTCCGTTTCGGTGATCGTGGGCTTCCTCATCATGAGTGTGGTGGCGTACTTCGTTCGCGAATATCGCCAACCCCAGCGCGAGAAGAGACATGGCCTTGGCGGGGCAGAGCGCACGCCGGTGGTGCCCATTGTTACAAGGCGTGCTAGCGGCCACGATGTGGAGGGCGGCAGATGAATCTGCTCTTCGAGTACCTCTTCGGACCGCAACTCGCAAAGGAAACGGCGCGATACCTCGAGACGCTCGCCGAAGCCAACCTGACGGCATCGCGCCGCCAGACGGATACGCTTCTTCAAAGCTTGAACCGTAGTTCCGAGCCGAAGATCACGATCGGCCGGACTCTTTGGGGAACGCCGATAATTGTGCCTGTCTCGGAAATCGTAAAGGCCCATGGCGTTGTGACCGGTGCAACCGGATCGGGAAAGACCAGAATGGCTCTTGCAGTTATCAAAGCGCTGCTGGATTCCATTATTGAGTCACTCATTGCCGAAGCGTCTAATCCCGGCGGATTTGGCGCGCTTGACGCCAAGGGGGACCTCTTTCACGGGACGTTGTTCTTGATTGCCAAGCATCTGCAGGAACTACAGCGCGCTCACCCCCACGCGGCCCGCGAGCTTCGCCGGCGCATTGTGATTATTGATTTCTCCTCACGCGATCCGGTGACACCCTATAACATCCTCGCCCGCTGGCCCGGTCTCGAACCTGATTTTTTTGCGGCCAATCGCGCCGACGTGCTCATGGACCTGCTTTCCGGGTCAGACAAATTAAGCCTGGGAGCAAGCGGCGTGCTGAGCAAGCTGATTCTCCTGATGTCCGAGCATGGGGTTCCTATCACTGACCTCGATGAGATTGTAGGGAACGAAAGGCGACGGTCCAGAATGGTCGCGCAATGCCGTGATCGTTCACTGGCGGCGTATTTCACCCGACAATTTCCGCAGGTGCCAAAGTCCACCTTGGCGGCGCTGCTGCGCAGGATTGACGCGCTTTTTACTGCGGACGGGGTTCGCCTGGCGCTTGGCGGTGTTTCAGCTCCGAATTTCCGTCAGCTTCAGGATGAAGGCAAGATTGTCGTCATCACCACATTCGGAAAGACTATTGCACGCGGTGTTCGCCGTGTGCTTCAGAAGCTGGTTTTTTCGGATATCACGCAGAGTGTCTTTTCCCGCCAAAAACCCGAATCCCCATTTCTTTGGCTATGCGATGAGGCGCAGAACTTCTTCCACACCGAGAGCCTGCGGGACAACGCAATTGATTTGCTGACTACTTCACGCAGCTTTAGTACACATTTCCTGTTCCTTACGCAGGATCTGCAGACCGCCGTACACGACCCCAGAACCTTGCGCGTCTTGAACACTAACACCCGCTGGTGTATGGCTATGCGGGGCGATCCGGCTGACTGCAGCTTTCTCAAGCCAGCCCTGCCGATTACCGGCAGACGGCCCAAACCGCGCCCGCATCCGTTTGCCGAACAGAGCTTGTATTCACCGGCCGAAGAGCGCGTCCTCGTCCACGAGGACATTGCGAGTCTTCCCGACCGCGAGGGATACCTGTGGCTAAAGAATCGATCCGCCGAAGCGATCCGTGTCGTAGTAGCGGATGTGCCGGTTCCAGACGGCAACGCACTAATGCGGGCTACTTCCGCGATCCGCATGGACGCCAGCATCGGGGGGCGCATGTCGCGCAAGCAGTACGACCAGGCCATTGCCCCGCGCGATCAGGAGCGATCTGACCAGGTGCCAGACCTGGCCACAGCGCTGAAGCAGAGATACCAGAGCACGCGGGAGGAGAGAGGAACGTGAATCAGTTCATATGGGACGTAACCCTATGGATACTCGCCAGCCCCATCTATCTGGTTCAGTGGCTTGCGCGGCTTATCCGGCGCTGGCGATTCTGGCGCTTCGCGTACGTTCCCGCGACCACCTGCAGCGTCTGCGGCTCCGCGATCTCACTGGTGGGGATGTGGCGATGCCGCTGCGGGTTCCAAGCGGTTGGCCACTTACTGCGGGTTTGTCCAGTATGCCAGAGCCTGCCGCGTATGGTCCGGTGTTTTGTCTGCGGTGCTACGGTGAAACTGCCTGAATTATGAAACTTACACCACGCTGTAACGAGCTCTTCCGATTGCTTCGAGGCGCCCGCTGGCTCTCTACCGGACAGATCCACCGGCGTTTTTTTCCGAATGCCTCTCTCGATGCCGCACGCAAGCGACTGCGCAAGCAGGTTGAGACGCGACACTTGGTCGCTTATAGAGAGCACCGAATGATGGAAACGCTATTCACGCTTGGACGGGAAGGGAAACGAGTGCTCGAGCAGGTCAGTGCGGGCGAAATTCGCCTAGAACGACAACCGCCACAGCAGCTGGCGCATTTTGCCGGCATCAATGACATTCGGATAGCCGCGGAGCTCGCCGGATCATTGTCGTATTTCTTCGCCTGCTGGGAGCTGCCCGCATTCGGCTGGCAGCATCCGCTTATACCGGACGCGCTATGTGCATTCTCGGACCGGACGTTTGCCATTGAGTATGACCGGGGCATGGAAGGCGTTAGGTTTTTTGCCGAGACGAAGATCGCCTTATATGACCACGGCCTTGACGGCCTGCCGCTCACGGCGGTGTTGGTCATTACCGACGGGAAGCAGCGTATGAAAAACCTGGCGCAGGCCGTGAACGCCGCCCGGCAACCAATACTCTTTAGCACGTTGGACGTGGTTCGGACGCAGGGATTATTGGCTCCCGTTTTCAACCGGAGTGGAGAATATGAACCGGTTCGGCTTATCTAGGTTCTCTTGTCAGGGTCTCTTCTCGACAAGAGGGGCATTGGCGCGCAAGAGATTGCAAACACGGCTGCAACCTGTTCAGCTGCGTGGGCCTATTAAGGACATAAAAAATAACTGTAGCTGTGACATCGCTCACCCGCCGGGCGCACAACGTCCCGGATAATCATTAATCCTTCAACCGATATGGCTTGGCGACCCTATGCAAACCTTATCGATGGAGAACTCAACAACGACACGCCAGGGAAGGTCACTGGCTGGATGCGTTTTTTTCGCCGCGACATGACGCCGCTGCGGGTCAGTTTTGACCTCGTGGGCGACTTCCGCGAGGACATTCACGGCAGACGGATCCGGCTCACGAACCCCCAGCCGTCCGACGAGAACATCGCACTCGATCGGCAGGGTACCTACATGGAGAAGTTCTCACCCGTTCAAAGCGGAGTTGCAGGCGACATCACCGCCGGCCTGCCGCTTGGCACCTGGTCCGAGGAACTCGCCCAGAGACTCATTGCGAAAAATGAGGTCATCTGGAACGAGATCGGGATTCCAGCAGCCGAGCGGGAAGAGCGCCGGAAGGTGTGGACCGAGCTCTACCGCAGACACATCGAATCGGGCGACCGATACTTTGCCTATGTGGACTATCCCTACATCGAGTGGTACTCGGAAGAGAACGGTCGGGTGGTACTGGAGCTGGACCCCCTACAAGTGGAGGTCCTCAATAAGGAAGGACAACCCATGAGGCGCGAGACCCCAAGCGAGCTTCACCCGGTGAAAGGCGAAGCAGCCATGTTTGACATTCTCGATCGCGTGCTGGATACGAGTCTCCGCCGGAGAGGTAAGAGGCGCGACCAGTGCACATCTCGGAAGAGATGAAGGTTTTGCCGTCGGGGCATCGCGCCCCGGCGGGTGAGCGGCCAAATTTCTGGGATCTATGAGGACGCTTAGATCACTTCCATCGCAAGACGTCGAGGATACTTGCGTCGCGCCACCCGATGATCAGCCACCTGGTCTTGCCGCCCCGGAGCGGAATCCAGCAGCACTTCTCACCGTGCCTGAAGTCGCCGCATTCCTGCATGTTCCAACGTCCTGGGTCTACGACCACGTGCGCCCAGGCTGCAGCAATCCGCTGCCGGTCATAAAAATCGGCAAGTACCTGCGTTTCCAGATGTCTGACTTAGCTGTGTACATCGATTCACTCGCCACGAATGCGAGGCGCGGTAAAGATCTATGAGTCTTCGACCCGAGCGCATTGCCAACCGTCTTGCCACTGGTGTATACGTGCACGATGTCTGCATGACGGGCCAAGGAGAAAGGAACAAATACATGGCTCGTCGCAAGTCGTATCAGAAAGGAACTGTGTTCAAGCGCGGCAAAAAAGGAAATGCGGTATGGGTCGGACGCTGGTGGGAATACGGTCTCGCCAGGGACGGCTCGTCGCGGCGTGTGCGGCGGTCGAGAGTGCTCGGCACACTCACCGAGCTGCACAGCCGGCGCGAAGCCCAGTGCTGTCTGGATCGCGACCTTAACAAGGCCAACTCCGGGCGGCAGCGAGTCGAATCCAAGATGAAGTTCCGCAACTTTATCGAGGGCCGGTGGATTAACGACGTTCTGTCGGCATACAAACTCTCCACCAGGCTGCAGTACCGGTAT
>WNEP01001979.1_pt1 | contig 10249 bp, 10 predicted proteins | sample 5399961 | NCBI WGS metagenome assembly WNEP01 (sample SAMN13153329, study PRJNA577476) | soil metagenome | isolation source: 20 cm grassland meadow soil pre-rain plot 5 | place: USA:California | collected 2015-09-08 | reverse complement strand
AGCTTGGTTGCCTCATCAGCGTTCATGCCAGGAGCCAGATCGGTTTCTTCTAGGAAATAGCGCCAGCCGTTGTATCGATCTTCTTCGCTCTGGCCGAATTCGTAGTCCCTCATAAGATTTTCTGCCGCAGTATGGGCTTGCAGGACGGCCATAACGCCGCCAGACTCGTACGTACGGGAGTTGAAGCGAATAATGGCGAACGAAGATCTGAGATGATCTGCCATGCTCCCCTCCCGAATGTCTGTACCGCCAACCATAACGGCTTATCTGGAACAATCTGAATGGCTCGAAAGAGCCACCGTGCGGTCCTTGGCTGGCATTCTTGCGTGTTGGCTTGTACGAAGTTGGAAGAAGCGAATGCTTAAGAAAAAGTAAAGCGCCTCGCATTTAACTGGAGGCGCTTGAACTTTGAACGCCCCTCCCCCGAGTGCGTTCAACATCAGATTAGGACATCGGCTGGGTTCTCGAACTGGCACGTGAGAGTGCCCGCTCTGGCACGTGAGTGCTATCTCGTCGATTGTTTATCGTTTCTATGCTGTTTCGAGATTTCCACAGCGCAGCGGGCGCGCAAGATACAACCGGCCAAGTTGCAACTCTAGGACTGCTGTGCCCTTAGAGCACGCCGAAGCTCGACTGCACAGTTTTCTGGCACACGCGTTTCGACAATCTGCAGGCCGCTGACGATAAACCACATAGCACGGTGAGAATCCCATTGACGACTGAGCCAGGACGGTCTAGAGAAGCGTGTGCTAGCAAGAACTAATGGTGGCCTTGAGTCGCGAAGATGGCGCATCTCCCGACGAAATCTCCGCTCCGGGGGCCCGTAATTGAGGAGTGCAAGCGAAGGAGAATTCCGTCGTGAAAGTTCAGCTCGAAAATCTCGTACTGCATATGTACAAGACTGGCATAGGGTACTCTGAAGCCGTGCGTGAGTTTGAAAAGGGTTTCATTCTTACAGTCTTACAAGGGCAAAAGGGTAATCAGGTTAGAGCTGCCCAAGATCTCGGCATGCACCGTAATACGTTGCGTCGTATGATCCATTGCCTGCAGATAGATATTCAGCCCATACGTGCTGTGGCGCGCCGCCGACCACCCCAGCACGCACTGCTTGATTCCCCGAAAAAGACCGAACGTGCGCTGTAGAAACGCATAAAGACTGTCGAGACCCAAGTCGGACCTAGGCCTTGCGCGGGAGACGCCTCGTTGAGTAAGGCTCTGGCCTAAGAAACGGAGAGTTTAGCAACGCTGGCGCTTATGAAAGCCGCTTGCGGACGACGGAGTTGGCCAGATCGTTGGCCTCGGAGTTGTGCTCACGGCCGACGTGGGAGATGGAGAAATTGAAGGAGCGGGCCAACTTGCGGCAGATCCAATTCAGAGAATAGAGCCGCGGACTGCGGCAGTTGTACTCACCCCGCATCTGCCTGACCATCACTTCGGAGTCGGAGTAGACGTGTAGCGCCTTGGCTCTAAGCGACAGAGCACACTGCAGGGCTTCTAGCAATGCCACGTATTCAGCCACATTGTTATCTTGGTGGCCGATCCATTTGGCGATTCTGATTGTGCCTCTCTCAGATCCTTCGATCACCACCCCAATGCCAGAAGGCCCCGGATTTCCCAGAGAGCCGCCGTCCACGAAGGCTACGAGATTTAACATCCGCTCCTGTCTGGACAAACATGCCTAAGAATGTTTCTGAGGTCAAGATATTTATCTGGTTCTTTAGCAAAGGCCACTCTGGGCTTTCCCCCGCGCTGTGGAAGTTTTGTGGAAAACATTACAATGTGTTCTTCACATTCAGCAAGTATCAACCATTCAATGAATTGCAACTCTAACTGTGCACACTGGTCAGGTTGGACATTGCACCGAAAAGCGGCATTGACAACAAGCGATAGACCGTTTACGGTGCGCAGCGTCGACGATCGAAAGGATTAGTTCAAATAAAATTAGCCAATCCGAAGTAGATTGAGTGATCCGCTCGGTAGGGCAACCTGCCGGGCAACCAGACCCGAAAAATCCGACTGGCTCTGCGAGGACCAGTTGGGGTTTGGGACTGCGAAAGCAGTGATCGCATCAGAGGGCTGTGATGGTGCGTGCTTCCACGCTGCTGGCTCCCTCGCAAGAGTTGGCGGCTAGAGCACAACCAATGTCACGGCCCTTTTCATTTCTGTTGTTCTTCTCCTTCGACTTCGCGTTCGCCAGAAAAACGTTTCATGCCTTCTCCAGCATTCTTGTCCCGAGTCACGGGACAATCCACAGTGTGCGAATGGTTCCAAGCACGAAGCCCGCTCCGAATACGAGCTCGAAATAGAGCACGCCAGTTTTCAGAATCGGCATAACATTTTGCTGTCTCTCAGTGGGCCGCCCATTGTCGCTAGGTTGCCAAAGGCTACGAGGCGTACCATTGGACATGGGCAGAATACATCCAGAATGCCCCGACTCAGACCCTTCTGGTCGGTAACTGCCGATGTCCTCCTTCGACAAGGGCCAGGCGAGGAAGACGAAGAGGAAGACGAAGGCGACGGCAAAGAAGATGACGACAAAGACGACGGCTACTCAGAGTGAGCCTGCCCTTATTTATTTCAGTGGGTGAAGGATGAAACGTGAACATTTCGTCAAGGTAGTCGAGGACGCGCTCGATTCGCTCCCACAGGAATTTCGCAGTCGCATTCGTAACGTTGCTGTTCTGGCAGAAGATATGCCGCCGAACCAGCCATCATCGCAGTCGGGGCAGCAAGGGCGGCTGCTTCTGGGTCTCTTCCTGAGGTGCCCACGACCAAGAAGAGCATATTTGACCTACCGACAGGTCCCGATTACATCGTGCTTTATCAGAAGAATATTGAAGCGGTCTGCTCCAGCGAGGCCCGAGTCCGCGAACAAATCCGCCTGACGGTCATCCATGAACTTGGCCGCTATTTCGGGATGGATGAGACCCAACTGAAGGATGTTTAGCTAAAAAAGGCTGGACTAGGCTCGTAGTAACAGTCCGAAGCGGTCGATGAATAACGGGAAGTTGAACTTCCTGAGCCTTGTGACCAGAGTGTTATTTGGCAATTTGCTCGACGGAGGGTAGCGCAAATGGGATAAGCTCTAATATCTCCAATTAGGGCTGGTTTGGGGGTGATGAGTTTGGCAGAAGTTCGGCTGCAAGAGGGCGAGTCGTTAGAGAATGCCCTCCGTCGGTTCAAGCGCAAGGTTCAGACGGAAGACATCATTAAGGAAGTGAAGCGCCACTCCTACTACCTGAAGCCGGGCGAGAAGCGCCGACTGAAGCAAGCCTTGGCGCGAAAGCGTGCCCGAAAAAAGATTCGCAGAGAGCCGGATTAAGTTGCAACAATTAGCGCCGCTGCTGCCAAACAGCGGCCTTCCGTTTCGCCGGATGAGGTTCTCTGCTGGACAATCCGTCGAAAGGTCGGTTTCTAGGCGAGTTCACCTGACGACCTGAACTCCTCTAGTTCCCGGCCTTCGCGCCAGAAGAGGAATTGTTCACAAAACTCACCGTTGGATGGGAATTGTCACGATGCGCCGCTAACGAAGTCCTTCCGCGATGTATAACTGCGAGAGCAAACGATAGTAGCTGTAGCCGTACGCTTGTGCCTCGGGAGCAATGTAGAGGTCGGCAATCAGCCGAACACCAGCCGGGTCGGAAGGCATCAACCGTCGCCAGAGCCTCCGCTGCCCTGTGGTTGGGTCCAGGCGGAAGAGGTTGACAACAGAGCCTCCCCGGGTGGCCACATACAACGGCAACGGTGGGGTTCCCCATGCCGCGACCCGCTCACGCTCTGATATGCCCTTAATCGGACGCGGCGATCCACCGGCCAAGTCGTAGATTTTGTCGGACCGGTCAGAAACACTCGAACCAACAACATACTTACCATCGGGCGAAGCCACGATACCGAACACACCTTCTGGTAGCGCTGGTTTCACTTTACCTGTATTCAGCGTCATCATGTACATGCGGTCGGAATCGCCTGCCGTCACGTCAAAGATTATCTGCTTCCCGTCCCCCAAGAACGTGGCATAAGAGATGTCGCCGTTGATCGGAGGATATCTCTTTGGTTCGCCGGGCCCGATAGGTAACAAAACGAGCTGAGGTGGAATACTTTCCGTCGTCACCACCACCCATTTCTTGTCTGGTGATATGGACCAAGGCCGCCCTTCACCGAGGCGCACGGCGGACGCACCACGGATGCTGCGAACGTATGAATAGGCTTTTCCAGCCACTGCTTCTCCGCTTTCAGAAAACGCGACCATTTCACCATCCGCCGAAATGGCACCCATGAGGGACAGGTCGAACCATGATAATTCACGCTCCTCAGTCGAGCGCGGAGCTAGAGCCTTCATACCCGTGCGGAAGTCATCACGGGTGAACAGCACCCGCCCGTCCTGCGCAACGTCATGGACGGTAATAGAGCCTATCCCTCGAGTAACCAACCGCTCCTTGCCGTGGCGAGAAACTGCCAAGAGCTGTTGCGCCGTCCCACCGCGAACTGCGCTGAACCAAATCTCTTTCCCATCAGGCGTCCAAGCGACACCGCCCGCCGAACCGAAACCGGATGCGAGAACCTTTGCCGTGCCTTTCGTGTCACAAACAACAAGGGAGCCGATGGTTGTCGCTGGCGGATGATCAATGAAGGCAATCGTCTTCCCGTCGGGTGAAAAACGCGGGTGGCTGAGCACGCCAGCGGACTGAAACAGCACGTTGCCAATCGGAAACTCAAGCCTGCTTGCATTCTTTACAATGGCCAGACCGGAACCATCGGGCGCCCAGTCAGCCGCAGTCACGTGTTCCGCGATCTCACGTGGCGTGCCCCCCTCCAGCGGAACGGTAGCCAGCGTTCCGGAAGCATGCCAAACATAGAACTGCCAGGTCGGTTTCAGGAGCACTGCAAGTTCCCCATTCTTAGAGATTGCAAGCAGCTCACTAGATCCGATGCCAAGTGGCCGAGCGTCGCTACTGTCGACACGACTGACAAAGATCTCGCTTGGGTTGTCTTCCCATGCGGCACCGTAAACGACGGTTCGCCCGTCACTCGAAAATCTTGCCGTGCCAACGGCACCTGACCGGAACGTCAGTCTTTTGTAGGCTGGCGGTTCTCGTTTTGCCGAAAGCCTAGCGAGAAGCAGAGGGAGAGACAACGCAATGAGCGATAGTGCGATCAGCAGCGCCATTAGCCACCGCCGACGAAATGGAGAACCATAGGCGCGTGCGGTTTCAGTTCCGGAGTACAAACCCTCTGCCGCCATTTCCAACTGAAATTTCAGGTCGCGCGTCGACTGGAAGCGTTCCTGTGGATCCTTTTCTAAGCAATGCCGGATGGTTCGGTCGACGGCGGGGTGGACCGGTGGAGTTGCTCGGATGAGCTCGGGCGGCTCATGACGCAGGACGGCGCTCATTATTTCCACATTTGTGTCGCCGTTGAACGCCCTCCCGCCCGACAGCATTTCGTACAGCACTGCGCCGAAGCTAAAGATGTCGGATCGGTGGTCGATGCTTTCTCCACGCACCTGTTCCGGCGACATGTAGCCCGCCGTGCCCATCACCACGCCCAGTGTGGTATGCGATAGTACCGTTGTCCCATAGAGGGTCGCCGCCTGAGTCTGGACTTTCGCCAGGCCGAAATCCAAGATCTTCAATCTTCCGTCTTTGGTGACGAAGATGTTCTCCGGCTTGAGGTCGCGGTGGACGATGCCTCTGTCGTGCGCGGCTCCCAGCCCTTGTGCGATCTGCAGCGCGTATTCGATTGCCTTGCGCGCCGGCAGGGCACCGTTCGCAAGCTGTATACGCAGCGTAGTGCCTTCAAGAAATTCTGAAACAAGATAGGACGTCCCGTCCTGTGTGCCGATGTCGTGGATGGCCAAGATGTTCGGATGATTTAGCGCTGCCACAGCGCGCGCTTCCTGCTCGAAACGCCGCAGTCGCTCGGGATCGTTCGCGAGGGATGCCGCCAGAACCTTGATGGCCACCGAGCGGTCGAGCCGGGTATCGCGGGCACTATACACTTCGCCCATTCCCCCTGCGCCGATGAGAGCCTGGATTTGATACGGCCCGAGTTTGGTGCCAGAGATGAGGGCCATCCGCGCGCCATTATAGTCTCCATGGAAAGGCCTTGCCCCAGGAAGTAGAACGGGGCAACCCGATCATCGCGTTCCTGAAGAAACGCAAGCTTCTTCATCCTGCCAAGACGACCGAGTCGAAATCCAATCAATAGGAGACCGCAACTGACGCGGCCTCTTTTTTCTTTATGGCCTTCTTTGAGTGGACTGTAGCGCGCAGCAGCTTCACTGGATCATGGTGATTGGTAACCGCGCAATCGGACACACGCACGAGTACGCCTTCCAGCGCGCGCTGCCCATCAGTTGAAACGAATCGTTGAAAACATGACGCGTCCTCCCACCTCCAATCCAGGTAGTCGGAAAACTTGTTTTCGTTATCAAACTTGCAAAATCCTCATTGTTACTGGGTTTTTACGAGGCTTGCAGTAGACCTCTCTCTTTTAGAAGGGAACGGATCGGATCGTCGTGTTGCCCCATGTTGTCGATTACCGCTTCTCCAATGAGGAACCGCACCGTGAAGAAGGTATCGAAATCCACTTCTGTTGGCATTGGCGGTCGCCATCTCTTGAAAGTGAAGAACATGGCCCTATCTACAAAATCCTTCCCGTAAATACGGCGAATGTCCCACAGCGCAGTTTCCAGTTTCGCTGCCGAGGATTTCGGGTCAACACTGTGCTTGTTCACGAAGCTTGCCCGATAGTAGTTGGCGAAAATCCAGACCGACCGCATGATGAGTGTCTTGGCCGCCGGAACGAGGTCTACGCGCTGGAGCAGATAGGAGAACAGGAAAAGCGAGTATGCATTGGTGACGTTGTCGAGGTTATCGATGCCATCCCCCGGAATAAACATCGAGGCATCGTAGACTGTGCCCGGAGTCACGCTGCCGAAACTCACTCCTGCACTGACTCCGAGGGGCGGTGCATCTTTTGGAAGGTCAAAACCAATGTCAGTGAGATAGCGATAGAACGCATTCACCTGATTACTGAGCCGAACTTTGCGCTCTGTAGTGAACAAGGGAGACTCTTTGAAGATCACAGCCACATCGGGCTTGGGTGTGGCTGCTCCTGCGGCGGCCGATGCGATGTCATTCGCGATTCTCGCGTGTAGTTCGCTTCGGAAGTGCCAGACTTCGCTTTTCCTGAGCCCCTTGCTCTGGCTGGTCGTGCTGTCGTATTGGTCGTGATGAGTCAAGCACAGGAAAGCGACGTTATCCTGATCGTTGTTGGTGTTGTCATGATCCAGATGAGCGATCTGCCCCGACTTGACACTCAAATCTCCATCCAAACCGAAACAAATGCAGCACCGCCGTCTGCACAACAGCAACACTTGTTTTTCAATATCGTCAGGAACAGATTTCCGGGACATGTTTGGAGTCAAGGCTTACAGCAAATCGCCGTACGGTTTCTAGTTTTCTCCTCTCCGTATCCTACAATGGCGGACTTTGGAGGAGTGCGATGATTCGACTACTGTCGAGTGACTTATGGAAGCATCTTCGAAAATTAGGGTCGCGAAGTCGACAACGGATGGCTGCAGTCGCATACTTGACCGATACCTCTGGAATTCGCTTCCGGCGGGGTGACACGCTGGTCGTGGATGCTTCGGATGGTGCCATTCGAAGCGGTGAGACCTCTAAAACCGCTCTGGACTTGCTGGCTAGGCGCGGTGTGCACCTATACTCCTACGCGGGCCTGCACGCGAAGGTATTCCTACTCGACCGGGTAGCTATCGTGGGGTCGTCAAACGTTTCCACACTCTCGCGTACCCATCTCCTGGAAGCCGCAGTTTTAACCGATCAGCCGACGGTCACATCGCAGGTACGCGCATTTATTGAGGCGCTGCAAAATCGCTCTCTGCCGATTGATGACCGGTTTCTTCGGCGTATTCGGTCGCTTCCCGTAGACCGCAGACCCCGGCGTTTTCCGCGCGTACTCGCCCGCCGAGTGCTGCCGCTGCGGGATTCTTCGCCGCAGACGTGGTTGGTGGGAGTGAAGGAACGTGCGGACGATCCCCGGGAGAAGGAATTTGTCGAACAAGGTACAAAGGAGGCGTTAAAGCACAGGCATCGCCGATCTAGTAACGTTCCGTGGCTCCGATTTACCGGGCCGTCCAATTTCCGAAAATCAGCTCGTGCCGGCGATTCCACTGTTGAGATCTTCACTGCACTGAATGCAAAGCGCCCGACCGAGGTGTACAAACATGCGCCGATCTTGTGGCGGCAAGAAGAAGAGGGAAAACGCACCAGACTTTTCACCGAGTATTATTCAGATGCCGAGCGGCACGCCCTCTCGTGGGGCGAGTTCAAGAAATTAGCGTCGCGAGTTGGGATAGGAAGATTCGGCCGGTACAGCCAGCGGCTTTTCTCGGAGGATCAGTCACAGGCGCTGCATTCGCTCTGGGGAATTAAGACCTAAAGCGGGGGAACGGAAGACTGCCCGCTTTTCGCACAGCAGCGGTGCAGTTCTGCAGGATTAGCTGCGCATTTCAAAAAGGTGAGCAGTTTCTTGGCTGGAAACTGTTCTTCTGTCCGTAGATCATGGCGTTCCCATCGCTGCAGGCGTCTTCAGAAGAGCAGATTCGCCCCCGAAACTGTGTTTTGCGCCTGATAGTGAGCTGACCGACCAGGCAGAACCACCCACCCGCGTACGCAGGAATCCAGCCCATGTACTGCGAGCGGTCAAATACCAGCCGAGATTACTGTGCTAACGAAACTGTACGGGACAGGGTTTGGAACTGCGGGAGCGATGCTGAAAATGTGCGGGACGTTTCGAATACAATCGCAGGTGCTCGAGGAGGATCTATGTCGGCCGCTCCATCTCCCCAGGGTATCCTGTCCACGGCGCCAAGGGGTGCGGCGCGTCGGTGGCTCTCGCGCACGGTTGCCATCCTTTACGGTCTCGTCATGTTCGAAGTCATCATCATGATCAGTCCGTTCGCCTTCTACTTCTACGCCGCCTATGGGCCTACGCTGAAGTGGCTTAACCACTCGAGAGCCACTGCGTGGTTGACCGGATTTGTGCTTCCGCACGCGGTGTTTACGACGAGTCCGTTTCTGGAGTTTCTGCGTTGGGACTTGGGCCGTTACGCTTTCGGCTTAGGCCTCGTGGGCTTCTTCTTTTTCGCTGTCCAGATCTACGGCTCGCGTCTGTTCCGGCGAAAAGTGGTGACGTCCGGGGTTTACCGCTATATCCGCCATCCCCAGTACCTTTGTCTGAATATCTCTGCGTTTGGACTCTTTACCATGTGGCCGCGGGTGATCATATTCCTATTGTTTGTGGGCATGCTCTTTGCCTACTACTTCCTCGCTCGGGTGGAAGAGCGGCGAATGCTAATTCTTCATCCCGGATACGCCGAATACATGCTTCGCACGGGCATGTTCCTGCCGGGCAATCCCGGCGGGCGCGTCTACGCGTTGCTATTTGGAGGCATGCGCAATCGGTCGCTCGCCCATCGACTGGCGATTGGAAGCTTGGCGTTGGTGCTCCTTCTGACAGGCATTGGGCTGCGTGCGTATACGCTGGGGCATATCTCGCGCTCGATCGATGCAGCGAACATGGAAGTCATCTCGGTATACCCGATGACCCTTGAAGCGATGCAGCATGTGGTTGCGCTGGCGCTTGCCGATTCCCGCGTGGAGGAGGCGTTGCACCGCGAGCCATACGCAACTTTCGTCGTCCACATTCTCCCCCACAACTACGGCATGATTGGCATGTTTGCAGATGTCGAATCGCACCACATGAGACCGGGCAACATCCATCTGTCTCGCTTCAAGTACCTCGCCGGCTGTCTTCTGCCTTTCCTTGATGTGCATCAGCGGACCGATCTCATGGGCTCGGACGGACAGGAATATCGGCTTGTTTTTTCCCGGGTCGATGGACCGGGCGGAAGCCCTGTGCGTCCCGGACGCATTCTTGACCTAAGCGCCAAGATGACGCCGGTATGTATTGCCGATGTGAATTCGGCTTCCGGCCAACTCAGCGAGACTATTGATCCGCCGCGGCGCAGTTTCTGGGGTGATGTGAAGATGCCCATTTTTTGAACTTTGGCAGTCTTCTTCGGTAAATGCCCGAGAGCGGCGCAACCACAGCTGAGCTTTTTCAATGGTGCCTTCCACCAGCGAAGTGCCGCAACCGAGCTCCCTCGCGTCTTGTACTCGTTGCACATTGACGATGAAGAGCCGATCTCTTGTGTAGTGAGGAT
>WNEP01001976.1_pt1 | contig 10252 bp, 10 predicted proteins | sample 5399961 | NCBI WGS metagenome assembly WNEP01 (sample SAMN13153329, study PRJNA577476) | soil metagenome | isolation source: 20 cm grassland meadow soil pre-rain plot 5 | place: USA:California | collected 2015-09-08 | reverse complement strand
TGTAAATACCACCGCCGAGTCGTGCAAACACGCTGATGAGACTCCCGCCCAACGCGAGCCCTACCAGGCTGCGTATTGCCGCATCACTTCCGATCATCTTCGCCGCGATGGTGTAAAAGATCGACACCGACAACAACGCAAGTCCCACCACGAGCAAACCGGTTACCGCGCCACCGTTGAATCCCATGCGCAATGCATTGAGCCGCGCGATACTCGCGGCCTGCGCTGTGCGGACATTTGCCAGCACGGCGACACGCATCCCGATAAAACCGGCCGCGAGCGAACAGAACGCCCCAATTACGAATCCAATCGCCGTTGGATGATCTTTAAAAATGAAGAGCAAAATGAAAATGGCCACTGCGATCACGCTGATCGTCTTGACTTGCCGATTTAAATAAGCTTTTGCGCCTTCCTGAACGGCGGCCGAGATCTCTCGCATTCTTTCGTTGCCGGATGAGTGGCGCATGATGGCAAGGATCAAAAAAAAAGCGAATGCCAGTCCGATAACGGCACATAACATCGACAACGGCACGCCTGAATTCAGAATAGTTAGGCCAAATAAAATCATTGTGCGTGATCCCGGCTGAAAGTTGGGGACTTTAGTGGGTTTTCCCCCACTCGCAATTGGTTATTTGTGGCTACGCCAACGCGTTTTGCGCGAATATTTTAAGAGCCCGCTAAAGCTCAAAAAAAGTCCGCAGACGGTGCAGAAAGGTCGCTGTGTATTCGCGCTCCTTTTTCTGGTTCTGAGCCTGTGACGCTGCTTCTTTCAGGACGCCCTCATTTTCCAATTTGCGCCTGGCCAGCAACTCGCTCAGCCGCTCAAGACAATCTGGCGAATCGCGGATCACTTCCGCCATTGCCGGCTTGCCGATTTCCAGCACGTAACAATCGCTCTCGGCCTGCACCGTTGCCGTCCGGCTTTCACCAGTAAGAAGGGACATTTCCCCGAAGCAATCGCCTGCGCTCAATGTCGCGACGGGAATTGAACTTCCGTTTTTTGAGACCCAAACCCGCGCGGCGCCTCGCAGTAAAACGAACATGGAATCTCCCTCCGCACCTTCCTTGATCACATTCTCGCTACGACCGAAGTAGTTGAGATGTGCCTCTTTAACTAGACTGTCGATCTGGGCATCCGACAAACACTCAAAGAGCGGTTCCTCCCGCAGAACCGCGCGTGCCTCGTCGTAGTCTTCATACACGGCCGGTGCCGCTCGGCGCTCGACGTGCAATGTGCGAATTGGGAAGGGGATTGTGATGCCCTGGCGCTTCAGTTCATACCAAACATTCGTGCGGACGGCGTCGTTGATCTCGTTGATTCTTGAATGATTGCCCATGTAGAACTTGATCTCGTAGATGACAGCGAACTCGGCGAAATCGACCAGAAAGACTTTTACTTTTGGCTCCGCTAGGACACCGTCTGCGCTGGAGGCTGCGCGAAAGAGCGCATCCTTCACGCGATTGGGTCGGTTCTTATACTCGACGCCGACGCGAATCCGCATCGCATGGACTTCCGTTGGATAGTGAAGATTGACGATCGCATGGCCGACCATCTCGTTGTTCGGGATGTCGAGATAAATGCCGTCGTTTGTGCGCAGCCGCGTCGAGCGCCAGTTAATCTCCATTACTTCGGCAAAGCGCTCGCCGACTTGCAACCAGTCGCCAACTTTATAAGGCCGGTTAATCTGGATTGATATTCCGCCTATAACCCCGGCAAAAAGATTCTGCCCGGCGAATCCGACGATGATCGCGACTACCCCGGAGCCGGCGAGCAGTCCGTTTAATTGCGCTTGCGCATGATAGCCGTAACTCAGGACAAAAAGAAGTACGACCAAAAAAATGATACCGCCGACAATCTCACGAAGAAAATGCGGAATTGGTGTTTCCCGTTTCTTTTCGAAATAGAAATCCCAAACGTACCGGTTCACGAGCGCGACTACGAACGCCGTGCTCAATAAGATCACCGCTGCGCCGACATGATTTCGCCACGGTGCATGGACTCCGTAAACGGCGAGCGCCGCGTAGAACGCCAGCGTCAGGCAGAAAAGCCGAAACAGCAGACCAAGTCTCACTCCTGCCCGCCTCTTTAAAAAGCGGCCGATCCCGAGCGCGACAAAAAACGTGCCGATGAACGCGATCACCGTGATCGCGTCTCGCTCTGCTTCAGGCAACGCGTTAAACATCAGGCCCTCAGTATATCAGAAGGGAATTCCCTGAAACAAGTTCTCTCGCAGTTACAAGGCGCGTGCGTTGGCGCGCAAGCTTTCGAGGGCCTTCAGGCACTTGTTTGTCATTCCGAGCGGAGCGCAGCGCAGTCGAGGACTCTCCTACTGCTAATGAATAATGAGAGATGGTCTCGACTCCGCTTGACAGTGCTCTATTTCGGCGGCGCGATAATAAGCCATCCCCAGGCGACTAGGAAACACAGGCCGCCGAACGGTGTGACGGCTCCTAGCCAGCGAAGATTCGTCAGCGCCATAAGGTACAGACTGCCGCTAAACAGAAAAATGCCGGCAAAGAACAGCCACCACGCACCGCGATTGACCGTGCCGTAAAGCGCAAGCACGAGCAGCGCGATCGCGTGAATGAAATGATAAAACACAGCTTTGTTCCAGACGTCCATCATGCCGCGTAGTTCGAGTGTCGATCTTAGGCTATGGGCCCCAAACGCCCCCAGCGCCACCGCCAGAAAGCAGAGAGCCGCTGCGATTCGAATCATTGTCATGTGGAGCGAAGTCGAGACATCTCTTTCACTGTTTAGCCGTCAATTTAGGCAAATTCATTTCCAGCGTCTTCGGCGCATCTCCAACTGGTTTTTTAAATCATTCAAGAATGATTGCCGGCTCTGGCGGATCGCTTTCGCATAAAAAATTGTTCCAACAACTCCCATGGTTGCCGCGCCGAGAAAATTCGCCGCCGGTCCCACTTTCCAAAGATAAGCGCCCAGGATTGCACCGGCGCTGACGATTAGATCGCGGACAAGATAGTACGCGCCAACCATTTGTCCGCGCCGGTATGAGTCGGAATATCCGATGATGAGCGCCTTGCGTGAGGTGTCTCCGAATTCTTTAAAGCCGCGAATCATGAACGCGATGACAAGCGCGGAAAAACTTCGCGACATCAGCAAACTTACCGGAAAAAGCGTGAACATGATGAAGGTCACGATCACGAAGGGCTCGCGGCCATGTCGGTCAGCGTAATGCGACGCGGGAAGGATGCACAATGTGGCTGCGAGCATCTCCACGGTGGTGAGTACACCAATCTCTTTCGCGTTCACACCGATGTAATCCATCGCGAAGATCACGACCCAGGCGTAGGGGATTCGCTCACAAAAGCGGATCAGGATGTCGCTCAAGAGCAACCGGCGCATTGGCGCGTTGAATTCGCGCAAGCTTCGCCAAAAATCCCACCGCTCGTCGACCGCAACCTCTTGCTTCGGCTCCTCGCGCAATTGGCGTTGCACGAGAATGGTGAGCGCCGAAAGAAAAATGGAGAGCAGGAGCGCGATGCGCACGCCGCCGATGATTCCGAAGCGGTCTATCAACATCCCACCGAAAACTGGCGCGATCATGATCGGCAGCCGCTTGATCACCGATTGAATACCGACGCCCATCGAGTGGCGATTTGCTTCGAGCGTGGCGCCGACGAGTGAAAACGTCGCAGGCAGGGAAAAGCAGGTCCATGAAAGGAATAGAAACATTCCCGCGATCACTGCGCCCCAATGCGGAATGAGCAGGACAAGCCCGTAGCCGAGAATCGATATCAAATTAAATACGAGAAATGCGCGGCGATGTCCCCAAGCATCCACGAGCAATCCGCCGGGATAAGCGTAGATCGCCCCGAGCAAGGTGCGCAGCGCATCGTATAGACCAATGACAAAAACAGCCGCGCCGACCGCTTGCAGGTACTTCGGCACGAAACGCATCCAGAGTTCTTCGCCCGCGCCGATCACAAAAATCGCGACGAGAAGAACGACGAGATTGCGTTTGAGCCCGAAAAAATCAGTAAGCCGACGCGCAAGGCTTACGCTTTGCTGACTCGGCGTTTGCATTCTGCGTAAAGCGCGTCGTAAACGACAAATTCGCGCTCGAGGATTTCATGATCGCTAAGACCGAGCGCGCCGAAGCCACTGGCGATCCAGCGTAAACCTTCGCCGGCTTCATGTGGATCGTTCGGATGGGAATCGGCTGCGCGCACAATTTCGCCGAGCAAAATGAGCGCGGGATCGGTGAGACTGTATTTTTTCAAGATTGAATTGAACGAAACGTCTTCACCGTGATGACCGAGCTCACACTTCGGCACATCGAATACGACACCGTTGTCGATCTTCTCCCACTTTGTGTCGGGTGGCAGAAAGACAAACTCCGCATCAGGGTCCACAAACTTTTTGATAAGCCACGGGCAAGCAACGCGGTCTACTTTAATTTTCTCGCGAGTGATCCATTTCATAAGCTAGATTCTTGTTTCGTGGCAGCGTGGTTCTGGTACGCAGTCGTCGCCGCTATTCTTTACGGCGCGCATCAAATCTTTACCAAGCTCGCGGCGAACCGCATTGGCGAAGGCTTGGGCGGATTCGTTGTCGAAGCCACGGCCGCATTGTCGATCTTAGTTTACCTCGCGTTTCTTTGGTTGGCGAGCCGTTGGAATCAGCAATCCAGTGCGCAAGGAATTTTCTATTCTGTTCTCACCGGCGTCTGCGTGGGTGCAGGAACAATTGCCTTTTTTCTTCTCTTTCAACGCGGTGGTCCGCTTTCCGCAGTGCCCGGCATTCTGGCCGGTGGCGCAGCGATCATGGCGATCGCCGGGATTCTGTTTTTTCATGAATCGCCTTCGTGGCAGCGACTTATCGGCGTTGTGCTCGCCATCGCCGGTCTGTTTTTGCTGCGCAAATAACGTTAGTTCGGATCCGACAAGGAATCTTTCACGCGCACTTGTTTTCGCCATAACGATGTCGATCTTGCCACGATTGCCGAGTGCGCTGCGGAATTACTTGTGTGTTAGCTTCACGATGCGCCCCTCAGCCGGATCGATTATGTATGCTGTCCCGCCTTTGCCGGCAACAACGCCGCGCGCTCCTTTGACGGTTGGAACCGTCGCCTTCGGATGAAATCTTCCACGGTCATCCACGTCGGCAATGGTGAGGGTGGCAGCAAGAGACGCCGCTGCGTAAAGAAGTTTTTGGTCGGGCGAGTAATCGATGTTGTCCAGACCAGGACCGGTTGTGATGGAGTCGACCACTTTTCCGCCATGACCAGCATCGATGCTCACAACGTGATCCCCGCACGCCACGAATAGGAAATCGCGTTCCCTGTCCAGCGCTAATCCTTGCAACTCGCGACTGCCGGGATCCCATCTCGCGATGACTTTGTGAGAGCGCACATCAATCGCAATTGTGTTTCCGGTCTCTTCGAGATTGGTGTAAAAGACGCCGCGCTGATTATCGACCGCATAGCCTTCAGCTGAAGCCTCCAATGGAATTTTTGTCTTTCGCTCCAGATGGCGCGGGTCGGAAGCATCGAAAACTTGGAGGGACTTCTCCGCCGATGCGATGCCGAGCGGTGGTGCACCGGTCGTAACCCATAATTCGCGTGTCGCTGCTACGTAAACAACGCCATCCGGCGCAGAGGCAGGGCCAGCCGAAGGCGGAGCAACCTGCAAGCACTCTCCGCTCTCAAGGCTGTGAGCGTCAATCGTGCACAAGCTCGAATCGCCACGATTACCGATATACACAACGCCATCGCCAACACTGACCGCCGTGGGCCCGAGCGTGACTTTTCGCCCACGCAGCTCGACCTCACCCGTCTTAAACCCAGTCACTTGCGACACAGCGTCGGAACTCTCGTCGATTACATCTACATTGCCGGTGTTGCTGGCTGGCACCCACAATTTTCCTGTCGAACGATCGTATGCGAAGTAGTCCAGCGTTACGACGCCGGTTGCGCCCGGCAAAGACAACGGCTTGAGCTCATAATTCGAGGCGGTTGCGCTGCCGGCCATCATTATGCCTGCTGTCCAAAAGGAATGGACCAACGCGATGCCGCAGATTTTCGCAAGGTTCCCGCTACAAATTGACGAATCATATCTGCAGTTAAAATTTGATTTCATCGTGCGATTAATTGCGTGCGACGACGCAGCAGAGAATGAGATTTCGCAAACTGTCGCTTGCCTCGACGTAATTTTCGAGTAGCCACAAATGCTGATCCAAAGCCAAATCCACGTTCGTAGAGTGGTGGCAGGCAGTTATTCGATCTGGTGAGCGCGAATCTCGGCTTCCTGCGAACCGCGATGTGGGACAGCGACAAATATTGTGTCTCGCTCGGGTACAAAAAGTCCGGTGCGAGCGCCATTTGCCGTGTCGATCTTAGCTAAAGCTTTATAGGCGTCCGCGCTCGTTTGCTCGATGATGTCGATCTTGCCAGCGCCGCAAATCGCATAAATGCGATGACGCTTGCTGTCGTAAAAGATGTCATCGGTGTCGCTCGAGATGCCGATGCTCGCAACCAGGTTGCCCGATTCTGTGTTGAGCACGACCAGCTTCGACGGACTTCGGCATCCGATAAATAGTCGATGGTTCGTTTCATCGAGCGCCATCGGGAAGTTTGCGGAGGCGTCACCGGTTTTCCATGTGGCAACGACTTCGCCTTTGTCGCGATTAATCACCGCTACATGCCGGGCGTTGGGAACATTTACAAAGATTCGTTTTCCGCGTTCTTCCAACGCGAAGGCCTCGGGATGAGCAGCAAGTTTGATCAAGCCGACCTGCTCGCCGCCCGCGGCGTTTATGATTCCGATTCCGCCGCTGCCAAAGCCAACGTAAATCTGTTTGGTGGCACTGTCGTAACGAACATTGTCAGCATCATCTTTGAAGTCTAGTTCTCCAACCGTCTGGTAAGATTTTCCGTCGTAAATCTTGAAAATACCGCCTTTGTCATTTGCAACAAAGAAGCGGTTTAGCTCAGGGATGTAGGCAATTCCTTGCGGCGCGCCGAGGCCGATGATTGAATGGATTCGTTCGCCTTTCCGCAAATCGAGCACTTCGACGGTGTTATTGCCAAGCGCGCAGACGAACAATCGCTCACCTGCGGCATCGAGCGCCAGATGATCGATGCGTCCCTCGACGTCCGGCAAAGAGACCGTCTGCTTTAATTGGAGGGCTGCCTCCTCGCCGTGCGTGGCGGTTGGATAAATGCAGAGCGCCACCAAGAAGGCGCTTTGGAGAAGGGAGCGTCTCAATTGCCTGCGTAGGTAAAGTTGTCGAACTCAGTGACGCTGTCGGCCTTCGTCCAAACACCGACCTTGCCGGCGTCGGTGAAGGTTTTGTCTTCGACATTGAACAGATGCTTGCCGTCGTAGTAGGCTTTGAAAAGGTTTCCCGCGAACTCGACGCGCAACGTGTGCCATTCGCCAGACGCAACTTGCTCTTTCACGCCGTAACCGCCCTTGCGGCCCACGATGTCGAGTGGACTTCGTTTGCCGTTCACAGTCTTGTAAAGCACCGCGTTGTTCTCGTTCGCGTTCGCGCGGAAGATGTAGAAGTTGTCCTTGTCTTTGCATCGCCAGGTCACGCCGCCGGCACGGTCCTCTCTGCCCGAGATCGGCTTGAACTTCACTTCCACGAATCCGTCTTTGATGTTCGTGGCGTTCTTAAAGCAGACCGGGAACGTCGCCTGACCGGATTGTTTCAACACATTTGGCTTGCTGGGCGCGGAGTCGTCTCGTTCGACGGCCCATTTCGCCGTGCCGCTGCCGGTTAGCGTCGCGGTCCAGCCCGGAGGCGGCGCGCCGGTTTTCATATCGTCGAAATTGACAGTCTCAGCGATGACCAGTCGTGTTGCCATGGTCATCGCCATTATCGTTAAGCTGAATGTTTTCAGAGTTTTCCTTTCTCATTGACGCGAGCCTCATTCAATCGGTGAACTGACTTTGAGCAGTCCACCGACCAAAAGCCCGCCGTTGACAGCTTGCGCTAAATCTTTGGCCGAGCCTCGCCCCCAGTAATGGAAAAACATGATCCGCGGTTGTTCGTGCGTCATGTGCGAATGAATGGCGACGATGTTGATCTTGTTCTTGAGCAACGATTTCAAGACCGGTTGCAATTCGTCTTCGGTCACCGCGAAATCTCCATCGACCACAGCGTTCTTGTCGTCGCCCGCAAAGGCCGCCCACGTATTCACGCCCATCTCTTTGTCGATCTTGACGCCGTGCATTTTCGCTGGACGACCGATAGTAAATTTGACCATCCCGTCTTTTGATTCGCCCTGCATGCGGAAGATCTCATTCAGCGGCGCAGCGGTAATGGAGCTTTTTTCCGGCAGCGAAAGTTCCCCAACTTCCGCGAATGACTCTGCCGGTTTCGCGTTCGGACCGCGGATTGCTTTGACTGTGTCGTACATTTTCTTCACGGCGCCGGCCAATTTATCAACGGTGCCCTCGCCTTCGATGTGCATGAAAAACACTTTGGGTTGATCGAAGAAGAAATGATTGTGCAGCGCGGTCACGCTGAGCCCGTTGTCGAGCGCGATCGACATCGCGGGATTCACTTCATCCTCGAAAAGAACGGTGTCGCCCATCACCATGGCCCCATTTTTTGTTTCGGTGAACGCGGCCCAGGTGCCCAATCCCATGAACGGCGGCATTGTCCATCCATCGACAACGACCTTCACGTCGTCGCGTGGGAAGGTGACCTTATAAACGCCTTCCTTCTCGTTCATTTTTCCTTTGAGCCCGGTGAGATTGTCGATTTTCGCGGTATCGAGCGCCGCCAGCGCGCTGACGCCCATCGCGGCAGAAATCGCCGCCAAGATAAAAAGCTTTTTCATTGGTGAAGCGGTTAGTTCTGGAGCGATTGAACGCTCCAGAACCGTCGCGATTCGATTAGTACTTCTCGCCTTTCTCTTCCTTTTCTTTGCTCTCCTGGTACTCCTTCAGGAACTTCCCGTTTGCATCAACTTCGATGCTCCACTCCTTGCCCTTTTTGTTTACGACAGCTTCGTAAACGGTTTCACCTTTTTCCGTCTTCTTCTCGATCTTAACGATCTCGTTATTGCCAGCTTTGTCTTTGATTGTCGTCTGCACCGCGGCGGGCAGATCGGACATTTTGACGGTCTCTTCTTTTTCTTCTGCAGCCGTCAGAAAAACCGGACAGACCAAACTGCCGATTACGGCGATTGATATTGCTGCGATTGTCTTTTTCATTGGGTTTCCTTCTTTAACCTCCTGGGTTGATTGTTGCGTAATAGTTCTTTCGCGTACGAAACATCGATTGGATGTAAGCGCAAATATAATTTGCAATACGTATTTCATTACACAGCGTGATTCGTGATGAAAGCGACGTCGTGGCTCCTGCTTCTCTACAGTCTGCCGACCAATCGCAACACCGAGCGCGTCGCGGTCTGGCGCCGATTGAAAAAAATAGGCGCGGTGCAGATCAAGACCTCCACATATCTGCTGCCGGATGAGCCAGCCCAATATGAGCAATTTCAATGGCTCGGGCAGCAGGTTCGCGACTACGGCGGCGATTCGACACTCGTTCGGGCGCAGGAAATCGAAGGCCTGACCAGAGAGAAGGTGATCTCTCTTTTCAACGCCGCACGTGACAAAGAATATGCCGATCTGAGAAAGGCGTTGCAGGGTTTCATCTCGCGTCGCCGAAAATCAGACGCCGAGTTTGCCGCAGCTGAGCTGGAGCGATTAACTAAGCAGTTCCGCGAGCTTCGGCAGATTGATTTCTTCGACAGTCCGCGCGGACATGACGTAGCGATGTTGCTCCGTCGCGCTGAGGGGCCCAGGCGCTTGGCGAAACTTCAAACGCTCGACGTGAGGCAATATCGTGGCAAAACTTGGCTGACTCGTCCCCGGCCTGAGATCGATCGGGTGGGATCAGCGTGGTTGATCTCCAAATTTATCGATCCCCAAGCCAAATTCGTTTTCGCACCAACTGCGCAAGCCCTGCCAGAAGCAATTCCTTTCGACATGTTGGACGCAGAATTTTCGCACCATGGCAATTGCTGCACATTCGAGACGCTAGCCAAACGTTTTGCCATTGCCGATAAAGCTGTCGCGAAGATCGGCGAGATGATTCATGACGCCGACTTGGACGACGCGAGATTTCAACGGGTCGAATGCGTGGGAATCGATCGCGTCCTCAAGGGTTGGGCAAAAGAAGGAGTGCCCGATGATGAAATTCTGCGCCGCGGTTTTAAGTGCTTCGACGCGCTCTACGCGTTTTTGCAACGGCGATGAAGGCGACGTC
>WNEP01001973.1_pt1 | contig 10256 bp, 6 predicted proteins | sample 5399961 | NCBI WGS metagenome assembly WNEP01 (sample SAMN13153329, study PRJNA577476) | soil metagenome | isolation source: 20 cm grassland meadow soil pre-rain plot 5 | place: USA:California | collected 2015-09-08 | reverse complement strand
GTCCCGATCGTGGGGAACGGGTCAGGCACGGAAGTGAGCAGCCTCACCGCGGACTACCAACGCTCGCGGGGGTGCGGGACCGAGGACGCATCCGGGTCACCCGGCGTCGGAGCTGAGCATCCACCTCGATGGCCTAGCTCCGCCCTCATCGCTCGGTCAGCTTCATCTGCTTTGTCTCGAGGACGAGCGCGCCCATCCCGAACCGCTTGACGACCAGATCATACAGGATCTCATCCCGGAGCTCGTTCCGGCGTTCCGGCAAGGCGTACGCGGGTTCGTTCGTCGGGACCGGGAGGCCGAGCTTCACGAGTCCCCGGCGGGCCTCCTCTCGTTCCTCTCGCGCGGATTGCGGCGCATCGATCGCCCCGCCGAAGCCGCACTCCCGAAGTTCTCGCAGGAAAATCGGACGACGAAAGAGCTTCTGGAGGACCGCCACGGCGAGCCGCACTTGGTCGGCCTCGTCCCGGGTGGCCTCGCGACATCGGGAACCCACGAGCTCGTACAGGTTCGGCTCCCGGTGCGCGGACGTGCTGTACACCTTCGCCGGCGGGATGTCTTTCTCCCGCAGGATACCTGTGTCCGCGAGGGCTTTGAGGTACCCCGTCACGAAGAGTCGATGGAACGGGTATCCGTCCTGACGGAGTTGTTTCGTGAGCGAGCTGATCGACCGCTCCTGCTCGCGAAGGTACGAGACCACGAGGTCCTTGAGGTTGCGCTCCGGGACAAACAGACGGCTCCCGCCCGGACCTGGTAACAAACCGGATAACAAATAAACGTTTCCAGCCGAAACGTTGCTCACAGACCGAGTGCAGAAATCATCTTATCCTCGATCCTCTGTCGGATTTCAGTTCGCGCTTACTCCCCCTTTCTTTTTTGTTTTCCTCCATGAAGCGGCGACTAGCTCCCGGTGATAACGGCCTCGGAACGGTTATACGCGCTCCTTCCAATGGAATGCCTTGCTATGGGCCAAGGAGACCGTATCCGCACGTTCATCCACGGTTTTGACGACAAGCTCGGGGGCGGCATCCCGGAGGGCCACGTCGTCCTGCTCGCGGGAGAGCCGGGGACGATGAAGTCCACGATCGCGTTCAACATGATCTACCAAAACGCGCTACGCGACGGAAGGCCGGGCACGTACATCTCCCTGGAACAAGGTCGCGAGAACCTCACGCGCCACCTGGACCAGATGAGCCTCAGCCCGCGGGATGTCGAGAACAAGGTCAGCATCGTCGACCTCGGCATGATCCGCCGCAACTTGGACGGGATGGCCGACCGGACGTGGCTCGAGATCTTCAAGATGTATGCGCTGAACTTGAAGCGCTCCCTGAACTATGACATCCTGGTCGTCGATTCGCTGCCGGTCCTCGAGGTCATGTCGCGATTCGAAAACCCGCGCGAGGATCTCTTCCAGCTGTTCGAGTGGATCCGCGAACTGAAGGCGACGACCATCCTGATCAGCGAGATGAAACCGGCCAGCGAGGACTTCGGGAAGAACGGCGAGGAGTATCTGAGCGATGGAATCATCCACACAAAAATGGAGCGCGTCGACGACGCGAACATCCAGCGGCGGATCCGATGCGTGAAGCTGCGCGGAACGAATCACTCGCCGAACTACTACACGCTCATCTTCCAGAGCGGGATTCTTCAAGCGACGCGGATCATCGCCGAGTAGCAGTGGAACGGATCTCGGCTCGATTCCGAATTTGGGCCAAAAGCCTAATCTGCGCCGCGTCGCATCCGCGACTCTGAGGTACGGGTCAGCCGCCTGCATCTCCACGGGAGGCACGGCCACACGGCCAGTCTTGTCTTTCGAGTTTTGGTGACGTTCGCGGTCGCGCTGGTCCTGGTCATCCAACTGCCGTCCTCGGACACGCGCCTCGGGCCGATGCCCGCAACTTCCGTGCCGGCCGGGAGCCCGACAACATTCCGCACAGACGCGACCGAGGCGGAACTGACGGCGGCGGGTGCCCAGCTGCTTGCATCCTACGGAGCGTTCGCCGTCGCGCACGGTCCCAGCGGAACCCTGGCGGTCCTGCGATCCCACGGCCGGTACGCGGAGCCGATCGGCCAATCATCGGCCCTTCAATTTGCGCCCGGTCGGGTTGACGTCGCGGCACCCGCATCTCCGGTCTCGTGGTCCGTGGACTATCGGGGGATGGCGGTCGGCGTCGTCCATTTCGTCGGACCGATCAAGCCCGAGTGGCAAGGTGAGCTGGCGTCTCGCGGGCTCGCGCTCCTTCGGTACGTCCCGCAAGACGGGTTCGTCGTCCGCGGCCGCCCCTCTGACCTCCAGAGCGCCTCGTTCTTGCCGTACGTGGACTGGGTCGGACCGTATGAGCCCATATGGAAGGTCCGACCGGGGACGGCGACCGACGGCCTCGTGAACGTTCGGATCGTTGTTCTCCCAGGAGAAAATCCGGAATCGGTCGAAGCGTGGCTCGGCCATGCAGGAGTCCCGACGGCCTCCGCGAGCCGAAGCGGACCGGCCATCCTCGGCGCATTCGGGATCGGGGACTTCCGATGGGTCGCTGCGCGAATCCCGGCCGGACTCGTCTCCTCACTCGCCGATCAACCGGCGGTCGAATTCATCGATCCCGTCCAACCGGTCCACCCCCTGAACGCGGAGACGGACTGGGTCATTCAAACGAACCTCACGGGGAACGACCGCTACTGGACCTTCGGCCTCAACGGCAGCGGTCAAGTCATCGGGATGGCGGACACAGGTCTCGATTATGACGGCGCCTCGTTCCGTCAGTCCGCATCGACAATCACGTTCGGAGATATCTACAACACGACGGACCCCGCTCGGCGGAAGGTCGTGCGGTATGTGAACATGGGCGTCCTCACCGGACAACTCACGTGGCCCGGAGGGGGCGGCTTGTGGGACCCGTTCTCGATCAAGGACTGCGCGGACGGTCACGGCACGGGCGTCGCGTCAACACTGGCGGGGAACGACAACGGGATCGGCGCTTCACCGAACGACGGGAACGCGTTGGGCGCGAAGATCTACGTCCAAGACGTCGGCGGCTTCCAAGGCATCGCGATCTGTCCAACCGGGGAGGGACTCATCTACATTCCGGAGAACTACGATGATCTCTTCGGTCCGGCCGGGCTCGTTTACAACGATCCGCTCGCGCCGGTGCGGATCCACAGCGACAGCTGGGGCGCGGACACGAATCTGTACGACGTGCAGGCGCGCATGGTCGATGCGTTCGTGTGGGCCCACCCTGACATGACCATCCTCTTCGCCGCAGGGAACGCCGGGAGTAACCCGGGAACGGTCGGGACACCTGCGACCGCGAAGGACGTCGTCGCGGTCGGCGGGGCGTACAACCCGGACACTGGCGGCGGCCTCGATCAGAACGATTTGGCGCCGCAGGCAAGTCGGGGGCCGACGGTCGATGGCCGAATCGCCCCGACGATCGTCACGATCTTCGACGGCGACTCCGCGATGTCGGATGGCAACCCGCTGAGCGGGACGGGGCTTCCGGATGCCCACTGGGGCGGAACAAGTTACTCGACCCCCGCCGCGGCCGCGGCCGCCGCAATCATCCGGCAGTACTTCGTGGATGGCTGGTATCCCACCGGCGCGCCGGTCCTCGGCGACTCCATGAATCCGAGCGCGGCGCTCATCCGGGCGGTCCTCATCGCCTCCGGGCAGCAAGTGACGGGCAGCGGGCTCGTCGCTCGTTCTCCCACGGATACGTGGCCGAACAACGAGCAGGGATTCGGGCGGGTCCTCCTGTCGAAGGTGCTGCCGATCGCCGCGGCCGGGGACACGTTCCGAACGCAGGTCGTCGATGGGACGGCCGGGCTCCTGACCGGGGACGAAGCCGCCTACACATTCCATGTGGGAATTTCCGGCCCCGCGAAGTTCGTCCTGACATGGAGCGACTACCCCGGGACGATCGGAACGACGAAGGCACTCGTGAATGATTTGGACCTCGAGGTGACCGCGCCGGACGGGACGGTGTACCGGGGGAACCATTTCGCGCCGTTCGCGCAGGGGCAGTCCCTGCCCGGCGGGACGTTCGACACGACGAACGTCGAAGAGGCCGTGATCCTGAAGAGCGCGATGGCGGGGAACTGGTCGGTCCGGGTGATCGGCTCGAACGTACCCGTGGGCGCGCAGCCGTTCGCGCTCGTCGCGACGGGCAACCTCGACGCCTCGTATGGTCGGTTGACCTTGGACCGCGTCGTGTACTCGGAGGCGGACACGATTCACGTCTCGGTCGACGACTCCGACGCGACCTCGGTCGTCGTGCACGTCGCATCGAGGACCGAGCCGGCGGGGGAGAACGTCACGATGAGCCGGGGCGGCCCGGGCGAAACATGGCACGGCTCGATTGCCACCGCGTTCGGGACCGCGACGCCGGACAACGTGCTCCAGGTGCGCGAACGAGATATCGTCACGGCGACGTACCAGGACGTCTCCCCTCCGCACACGGCCACGGCAGAAGCGAATATCCTCGCGAGCGGCCCGACGATTCATGACGTGACCGTGACGTCGATCGGCTCGACCACGGCGACGGTTCTGTGGACCACGAACGAGCCTGCGACGACGGAAGTGAGATACGGCACGAGCGTCGGCGCGCTCCCGTTTGGCGCGAACGCCTCCGACTTACGAACGGCCCATACGATTACACTGATGCGTCTCCGCCCTGAGACGCGCTACTACCTCGAGGTCACCTCCCGCGGACGACTCGCGAACGTGACGACGGATACGAACGACGGGACGGACTACCAATTCCAGACGTCGGCTCTGGGCGATGTCCTTCTCGTCGTGGGCGGAAGCTCGTTCCCTCCTGAGGGGGAAGCCTCCTACGCGGCCGCGCTCCGCGATGACGGATGGACCTGGTCCGTGTGGCGGGTCGCGGAGCTCGGGCTCCCTCCCCTCGGAGTCCTGCAAGCGCGTCGCGTCGTGATCTGGCAGGTTGGATTGGAGCAGTACCCGCCGTTCAACGCGTCCGCACGAGCGTTGGTGCAAAGCTACCTCGATGGTGGCGGGCGCCTGATCGTCTCCTCTCACGACACCGCGTGGGCGCTCGGGAGCTCGTCGTCTCCATTCGCGACCGCGGAAACAGAGTCGTGGGTCCGGGCCGTGCTCAAGGCGACGTTTGTGTGCGACCCCTTGACGATCGGCCAAGTGAAGGGCGTTTCGTCGGACCCGATCAGCGGTGCGTACACGGGGGGAGGCGTCGTCTACACGCCGCACCGGGCTGGTGGGGCGGACGACCAGATCGCTCCAGGTGCGACGGACGGGACCGCCTCGACGGACTGGACGGACGGCCTGGTCCAGAGTCCGACCGGAGGTCCGATGTGCGCCCAAAACCAGCCGATCGGACTGCGTTGGGTCTCCTCGTCGACAAACGGCACCGCTGGCCAAGGCGTGTGGGGCGGGACTCCATCGCGCCTCGCATACTTCGCCTTCGAGATCACCGGGATCGACTCGACGGCCGCGAACCTGAACCCGACGAGCCCGACGCGGGCGGCGATCCTCGATGCTGCGCTCCGCTGGCTCGTGAGCACATCGTCTGCCGGACTGGACCGGGACCACCCCGATGTGAGTGTCACCGCACCGAACGGGGGCGTCTTCTCGGGCCCATCGATCCCGGTCACGTGGACGGCGACCGCGAATGGGTCGGGTGTGGCCATCGCAAATTTCACGTTGTCCTTCAGCGCGGATGGCGGCGTGACTTGGAATCCGATCACCTCGTTGTTGGGCTCCGCGCGATCGTACACCTGGGACGTGAGCGCCCTCCCGAACGGACCGCGCTATCTCGTGCGCGTTGCCACCCAAGACGACGGGAGTCCATCGCTCGGCGGCTCCGACGTGTCCGATGGGATGTTCGTGATCGCCCGCCCGGGAGGCGACTCGCAAGGCCCGATCTTGTGGGCCGGAAGCGTTCGCGTGGGTCCGAGACCGCCGGGAACCGGGTACCTCGCGACATTCCGGGCGACGGCGGACGACCGGACCCGGGGCGGAAGCACGGTCGCGGCGGCGGAGCTGTTCCTGCAGATCGCGCCGCCCAATCCAGGGGACTCGGGGACGGGTCTTCCGATGGTTGCCGTGGACGGCCTCTTCGATGGTTCCGTCGAGAACGTGTCGTGGCTATCGCGCCTGACCTTGCCGGAGGGCAACGCGTGCGCGTGGGTTCACGCGCGAGACGGTCCCGGGAATTGGGGTCCGTTCATGTCCACATGCTTCGTCGTGATTAATGCGACGAACCAGCCTCCGATCGTTTCGATCGGATCTCCCGTAGAAAACGAGGCGTTCCCTGCGGCTTCCACGATCACATTCACGTGGACCATGGCGGATGAGCTGCTCGAGTCGGCTCAACTGCCCGTGTGGGCCAACCTGACGGTGAACAAAGTGACGACCGCGCTGCTCGTCGGGTCCCTGGGCGCGACCTCCGTCGTGTGGACCGCGCCGGACGTCGCCGTGGACCGGGGTGTGTTCCACGTCGACGTCGTCAATCCGGCCGGCTTGCGGGGGTCAGTCGAACGGACGTTCATCCTGACTCGCGAGTCTCCGCCGCCACCGCCGGCGCCACGGTCCCCGCTCGTGTTCGTTGTTGCTGCGCTGATTGTGGTGGTCCCCGCAGTCTTCCTCCTCGTTGGATTCCTGCTCGATCGCCGGAGGAGGGCGGACCAACCGTCACGGACCGCGCCGCCGCCATCGCTCCCGCCGCCACCCGCCGGAAGCGCCTCGGCATCCGCCTACGTGACAAAGGTGTGTCCGCGATGCCACACGACGGTCAACGCAATCGACGTGTCATGTTTCTTCTGCGGCTACCGATTCCCCGGTGAAGGCCGACCACCTTCGGGAGGAGCGTGACCCCCTTCCGACTAGCCTTCGCGAATTTCGAACACGTCGGATTCCGGGATCGCGTAATAGAACAACGACTGTTCGATCTCTCGCTCCTTCGACATCTCCCGGTCGATCCGCTCCCTCCATCCGGGCTTCAGTGCGACCCGCAGGCGTCGTCCCTCTTTCTCGAACGTGACCGCCGGGTCCGTCGAGGACTCGAGCCCGATGTTCCCCTTCCCCATCGTGCAGCCGCTTGAGAACTGGATCCCGTCGAGGACGCAGCGCATCGGCGGCTCGGGCTGGCTCTCCACGCGCGCGTGGAGGCCCTTGTAATGTCCGAAGCGCCGCTTCCCGATTTCCCCCATGCGGAGCCCCAGGGTAACATACACACCCAAGTGGCCATGGAAGCGCTGGAGGTCGGCGAGTTCCTCGGGAAGATCCATCGCGCGACGATAGCTACGCGCCCGCAAGAACCTTCGTGCACCCTCCAGACCCATGGCACTTTCGGCCACCCCTCCCCTTCCTCCTTTTAGCGCGGATCGCGTCTCCTGACCCACGGGGCGAAGCCGTGCGCGTCTCTTCGGTCGACCGCGAAGCCACATCCGTCGAAATCGATAGCGGCCTCCGTCTTGGGTGTCCTGAATGCGGCGCGAACCTCCAGCACGCGGGCGGCTGCACTCGATGCGCCGAGTGCGGGTACTCGCAATGCGAATGAGTCCGCGGGGCACGCGCGCGTTCCAGTGGAAATGGTCTGACCTATACCCACGGCTGAGAGATGGACCAGTGGAAGGAGGACTCAAAGAGATATGAGCATTCCCGATGCTGCGCTGCCTCCGAGCCGGGGGAAGGAAGTGCTCGTTGAGTTTCCGCAAGATGAGCTGATCGCGAAGTGGGAGGAGTTCTTCGAGGAGATGGGTTACCTCTCGCGGATCATCGCGGTGGCCGACCGCTACCCGGAGTCCCGGAGCCTCGAGGCATCGTTCCTCGACCTGAATCGCTTCGACACGGACATGGCGATCTATCTGTTGCGCCATCCGCTGAACGTCCTGATGGCGGGCGAGGAGGCGATCCGTCGCCTCGTCCCGCCCGGCGAAGAGGCTCCACAGATTCATCTCCGGATCAACGGCCTACCTCGGGACCGCCGGGTCCAGATTCGAGATCTGCGGGCGAAGCACCTCGGCCAATACATCTCGGTGGAAGGGCTCGTTCGGAAGAGCACGGAAGTTCGCCCGAAGGTGGTGGGGGCGCTCTTCCAATGCCTCCGCTGCGGGACGATCATCAAAGAGGAGCAGGACGGCCAGACGTTCCGGGAGCCGCTCGAGTGCTACGAGGAGCAAGGCGGATGCAAGCGGTCGGCGAGCGCGACGAAGTTCAAGCTGCTCACGGAGACATCTCTCTACCTGGACACGCAGAAGATCGAGGTCCAAGAATCGCCGGAAGGACTGCGGGGTGGAGAAGAGCCGCAGCGGTTGAGCGCCTACGTGGAAGACGACCTGACGGGCCGCATCACGCCGGGGCAGCGCGTCATCCTGAACGGTGTCCTCCGGAGCGTCCAGCGCGGACGACCGGGTCAGCGGTCGACTCTCTTCGACATCTTCGTGGACGTCAACTCCGTCGAGATGGAACGGGTCGAGTTCGAAGAAATCGAGGTGACGGAGGAGGATGCCCACCGGATCCGGGAGATCGGTTTGAGCCCCGATATCTTCCGGTTGATCACCGCATCGATCGCGCCCTCGATCTATGGGATGCACGTGGAGAAGGAAGCCCTCGCGCTCCAGCTGTTTGGCGGGGTGGCGAAGGTCATGCCCGACGGGCGGCGGATTCGCGGAGACATACACCTGATCCTGGTCGGAGATCCGGGAACGGGCAAGAGCGAGCTCTTGTCGTACATGATTCGGCTCTCCCCCCGCGGAATCTACGCGACGGGGAAGGCCGCCTCGGCGGCCGGGCTGACCGCGGCCGCGGTCCGAGACGAATTCGGCGAGGGACGGTGGACCCTCGAAGCGGGAGCCTTGGTCCTCGCCGATCTCGGGCTGGCCGCCATCGACGAAATCGAGAAAATGAATCCGCAAGATCGTTCGGCGATTCACGAAGCGATGGAACAGCAGCGAATCAGCGTGGCGAAGGCGGGCATCACCGCGGTCCTCCAATCCCGATGCGCGATCCTCGCCGCCGCGAACCCCAAGTTCGGACGATTCGACGAGCACAAGTACATCTCCGAGCAGATCGACCTGCCGCCTGCGCTCCTCAGCCGGTTCGACATCATCTTCTCGATCATCGATCGACCTCAGACGGACCGCGATCGCGAGCTTGCCGAACACATCCTCAAAGGACACAAGGTCGGCGAGATCCGTCGGCGGCGCGAGGCGGGCTTCGCCGTCGAAGAGGCGACGGTCCTCGAGGAACCGTTCACGCCTCATTTCGATCCGGATTTCTTCCGCAAGTACGTGGCCTATGCGAAGCGGATCTATCCCGTGATGACGGACGACGCCATGGAGATCATCGAGAAGAAATATCTGGAGATCCGGAAGACCGGCGAGGCCGCGGGCTCTAGCGTCCCGATCACCCCGCGGCAGCTCGAGGCGATCATCCGGCTTTCCGAGGCCGGCGCCCGGCTCCGGTTGAGCGAGACCGTCGGGGCGGAGGACGCGGAGCGTGCGGTCCGCATCGTCGAGTACTGGATGGGCAAAGTGGCGGGCGAAGAAGGCCGCTTCGACATCGACATCATCCAGACCGGCATCAGTCAGTCGCAGCGCGAGCAGATCATCTCGATCCGCGACATCATCAACGAGCTCGCGGGCCCCGAAGGCGTCGCGGACTACGAGGACATCGTGCGAATCGCGCAGGAGCGCGGCATCCCGCCGGCGAAGGTGGACGCGTGGTTGAAGCGTTGGGCCCAGGAAGGCGAGATTTACAGCCCCGCGAAAAACAAGTATAAGCTCGTCGAACGGTTGTAGCCGGGACCCGGCCGATGCCCATCCGCATGAAGGTCTATCACCAGGGGAAAGAGACCCTCGTCGCGGCGGCGGACGCGGACCTGATCGGCAAGACCTTCCGCGAAGGGAAGTTCAAGATCGAGGTCGGTCGCTTCTACGAGGGCGACGTCGTCAGCGGGGAACGCTTCGTCGCCGAGCTCCGTCTGGCGACGATTGGAAACTTCGTCGGCCGCGAGACGATCGAGGCGGCGAAAGACGCCGGCTTCGTCTCGGACGACGGGATCCTCTGGATCAGCGGCGTGCCCCACGCGCAGTTCGTTTTGATGATGTAGGGGGGCGCGCGCGAGGCGTGTCATCGGCTTCCGGCTGCGCCTTTCGCCACCGCCGCCATACGCGCTTGGCGTGTTTCTTCAGCAAGATCGCGTACTGAGCCATCAGGGTGTGGCTCACGAACCCGCACAGGATCCCCAGTCCGGTCAGCGAAGTCGTGTAAGGCACGATGGCGGCCA
>WNEP01003055.1_pt1 | contig 10262 bp, 9 predicted proteins | sample 5399961 | NCBI WGS metagenome assembly WNEP01 (sample SAMN13153329, study PRJNA577476) | soil metagenome | isolation source: 20 cm grassland meadow soil pre-rain plot 5 | place: USA:California | collected 2015-09-08 | reverse complement strand
GGCGGTTTCGCCGGCATCACCATTCAGGGCGGCAGCGGCCACTACGGCACTGGGATCGTGGCTTCCAAGATTCAGGGTGGCACTCCTGCGCCTCCGCAGACCTCGTACGGCATGACCATCAGCTCGCTGGGAAATAATGGCGGCGGGCTTGCCGACTATGGCGTCTTCTCGGATGAGAAGGTCTACACCGTCTATCTCGATATGCGGCAGACCCTCGAAGATCCCGCTCCCGCGTGGACTCTGCTATACGCTCCTTTGCGTGAGCCCAACGATGCAGCTCCCATCGAAGGCGTAACGCCGCCCTTCCCCTCCCACAAAGAAATGCCGAAACTCTCTGATGAACTGTTGCAGAGATATGACGGTCGGCAGATAGTGGTTTACGCGATCATCAACACCGAAGGTCGATTCGAACAATTGACCGTGAAGGAAAGTCCAACCGTGGAACTGAACGCGCCGGTCCTTCACGCACTGAGGAGATGGACCTTCCGACCGGCGCAGCTCGCCGGCAAGCCCGTGGCGTTGAAAGTTCTGTTGGGAATTACGCTGGCGGCGGAGTAGTTTGGGAAGATTGCTACAATTCAGATCGTTCCTCGAATCCTAGTCTGAAATTGGGCTCGTCAAAAGGATAATTCCGCCTTCTTTCATCTGAGGTCAGGGTATGAAGGGTGATAGATTACACGAGTTTCTCGCCTTCCCTTCCCCAAATGGCTGTTCGCGATCAGCCACTCTTCTATCGGAAAAACGCCCCACTGACCACGGCATTGTTTCCCGCCGTCCGAGTGATGTTGATTTTTGCGTGCCCGGAAATGTTCCAAACCAAGTACATGCCATTGGAGAAGCTGGAAATGCTCCTCGTATCCAACACCGCGCTGGTGTTCGCATCCAGGATTTGAATGGTTTCCGCTCGCGCTGTGCTGTCCCAATCCACGGCGTAGAGCGCAAGTTGATGTAAATTTCCATCCTTCAAATTGACGTCAAAAGTGAAGGTTCCACTCTTGTACCACGTGGCCGCAATCCTTCCCGTATTAGCCCCATTTTGAAGCGCTCTTACATCCGTAGTGCTCGCCGCCCAGGTCCAATTCGACTGATTCTGAACGGCAAACGAGGCATAACTCGGGATACTTTGGCTATCGTTGGCCACAGAATATCCATCAGCTCCATACACTCCATGCCAATTACCTTTGGTGGTTGTATCCGCGCCCACGAAGGTCGCAACCGCGGGCACCGTAACATTGACTGTCGAAGTGCCGAACGCGCTTCCATCGGCACTTGTGGCCTTAATGGTCACCTGAGCAGTGGTGGTCGGCGCGGTGTAGAGACCTGTGGGCGAAATGGTCCCTGAAGCTGCATTTGTCGGATTTACCGTACCAATCGACCAGGTGACACTTTGGTTCGAAGCATTGATTACGATCGCAGTGAATTGCTGTTGTTGGCCCGCACTCAAATTGAGCGTTTGTGGGGTGACCGTGACGGTCTCCGAACCACCTCCAAAGAACACGCCGCTGACCACGGCATTGTTCCCCGCCGTCCGAGTGACGTTGATCTTTGCGTGCCCGGAAATGTTCCACACCAAGTACATCCCATTGGAGAAGCTGGAAATGCTCCTCGTATCCAACACCGCGCTGGTGTTCGCATCCAGGATTTGAATGGTTTCCGCTCGCGCTGTGCTGTCCCAATCCACAGCGTAGAACGCAAACTGATGTGCATTTCCATCTTTGAAATTGACATCAAAACTAAAGCTCGCACTGTTGTACCAAGTTGCCGCAATCCTTCCCGTGTTAGCCCCATTTTGCAGCGCTCTCACATCCGTAGAGCTCGCGGCCCAAGTCCAGTTCGCCTGATTCTGAACCGCGAACGAGGCATAGCTCGGGATAACTTGGCTATCGTTGGCCACAGAATATCCATCAGCTCCATACACTCCATGCCAATTACCTTTGGTGGTTGTATCCGCGCCCACGAAGGTCGCAACCGCGGGCGGCGGCATAATCGTTGTAGAGTCGCTGGCGGACGCACTTCCCGATCCACTGCCCGATAAGCTTACCTGGTTCACCTGCGGCGAACTCGCGTTGGCCGCAACATTCACCGTAACCGTGATTGGCGGATAGCTCCCCCCTCCGTTCAATGCGTCGCTGCGCATGCAGTTGTTCGCTGCACATGTCCAACCCGCTCCCGTCATCGATACGAGAGTCAGACCCGAAGGCGCTGTCTCGGTCACCGTAACGGTTCCGCTCGTCGGCGCCGCATTCGTTCTGTTCGAGACTGTCACTGTGTAGGTCGCGTTTTGCTGACCTTGAGTGAAATTCCCGGTGTGCACTTTGGTGATGCTTAGTACTGCTGAGTTGGATGGCGTTGGCCAGTCATTCGCCAGGTTGGTGGCGTTGACGCTACCTATTCCTGTCGCGAAGTCCCAGCCTGTCGTGGTGCCATATGCTGGGCTGTACGAGCCGTTGGAGGTAGAAAGTACACCGCCCGTCCCCGACGGCAAATAGCAGTCGTAGTTTCCCGCGCAACCCACGTCCATATCGCCTTGGGTGATGTCATAAAAAATACACGTACTGCCCACGCCGTTACCGTTGCTGGAGTTGCACGAATTGCTGCCACTCGGGGCATATTCGGTGGCGGCGAGCTGGTAGTAAACGGGATTAGGGTTGCCCTGACGCTCGCCTGTCTTCTGATTTACGAGAGCCTGGATGCCTGCCATGATGGGCGATGCGAATGATGTTCCGCCTCCCCCAGACCACCCGCTGGGAGCGCCCGTGCACGATGCTCCGCCATGCGCGGTATCCGACCAGCAAAACACATAATAGTGGTTCCACAGGCCGTCGGCTGCGAACAACGAGATGTCCGGAGTATCGCGCACCGCGTCGCTCGGATTGCCGAGAACCGATTGCCACGGAGGCTTGGGCCATCCCTGGCAGGTTCCACTCACAACCCCGCTGACAGCTGGCGTTCCAGTCGTGCAGCCACTGGGGCCACCTCCGCCAGACGCCGTGCTCTGAAAGTATCCGCCAAGAAAACTGCTGCAAAAGCCACTGGGGCCATAGGTTGTGGAATACCCTTCGTAGTTCGCAAGCAACATACCGGCGCAGGAGTCGTTCCACGGAATTTCCGGAATGTAAGATATCGCGGATCCGAAAGTGGACGTGTCAGTAGAGCTCCAGTACGCGCTGTTTGTATTGGAGTACGTGTCGCTGTAATCCGTGCCACCCACAGCCACGTCGTACGCAGTCGATGCGAAAGCGTTGACGCCGATTCCATGCGTTGCTTGCGATGCACCGTTGTCGCATCCAGCCGCCCCACTGTCACCTGCAGCAACAAAAACAGAAACGCCCTCTGTCACTGCCTGCTGATAGGCGGAATTGTAAGCGGCATTGGCCGTTGTCCCGTTCATGGCCTCGCACTCGCCGTAGCTGATACTTATGACGGCCGGCGGAGTGGTGTTGGCGTTGATGAGGTTTTGGATCGCAATCAGACCGCCGAATGTGGCACTGGTATCAGCGCAGGATGCAAGCTCGATCGCAGCACTTGGAGCCACGGCGCTGGCATATTCTGCATCCAGGATTGCCTCCGCGTCATTGGGAGCAAGCACACCTGGATTGCGGCAATTGTTGGCCCCGCCTGCAGGAGCCGGGTGAACCTGTGTGAACGAACCGGATGGGTAGTTCGAAAGACCGAAAGTCGAACGGAACGTCGTCCAGTCCGCGGTGCTATACACGTTCGTATCTTCAATCACCACGATTGTCTGACCCTGGCCAGAAAAACCTGAGCTGAACAGCGGATTCAAGTTGTAGATGGTCGCCAAATCCGCGGGTACGATCGCATAGTTGTTTCCGAAGAGGGACCCAAAGGTGTAATTCGGCGGAGCTCGCATTTTGTGCATCGGATGCGGACGAAAATCATGCAGAGAAACGATGCCCAGAACCGCAGGTGCAAGCGCCGCCGGAATTTGCGGGTTGCGCATATTTGCGATGTGATTCGTTCCGTTAACTTTGAGATTGTGAATCTCAGTGTGGAAGGCCGCGCGCACTTGCGCCGCCGTTCCAGAGAAATCAATGAGCATTCCACTCGGGTAGACAACGTTGACCGTGAAGCCGTGTGCTTCGAGCCAATGTGTAATCGTTTCCAGATCTTGTTGCGCCAACCCGAATCTCTCGCCAAATTGCTGTGCCGTGAGCCACTTGTGGAAGTCTGGCGAAGCAGGATTGTGAAGCTCATCAATGAACTGCTGAAGTTCTTTCTCTAGCTCGGGAGGCCGCTGCAATTGCAAGAGCATGTGCTCCATTCGTAGCCCGTCGGTAACGGGGCCACTATCATTCTCGGGGTTCACTTCAGGACGCAAGTTGCCTTTGAGTGTGGCCAGTTCGCTTTCGTCAATACTTTGCGAGATCAGCACACGGGCACGGCTCTCCGCCTGGGCTTCCGCACGTGCGCCTGCGAGGAAATAAAAGCTCAAGAAACACATCAGAAATGCGAGACAGAAGGAGGTGAATACATTCTTTCGGATCATGGCCACTCCCTTCGCGCTAAACTATGCCGCGCACGTATCAAAGGGGCGCACCGTGATTTGGGGGGAGACTAAGTGGGTGCGCCGAACTGCTCAACTAGAGCCGCGTTCAGTCGTACCATCGTGAAAGGGAGAGGTTGGGGTAACGACTGAGCGGGATAAGTTTATCCTCAAAACGGCTTCTGTCAAGGGAAATGGCCAACGGGTAGTGGGCTACTTTGATATATGCTGCTCAACATGCGGGATTCAGACGTGGAATTGCCTTGTTAGGTGGGAAGGTGCAGAGCAGCTTCGTATTGGCGAATTCTAGAATTTTGCTCTTGACTCGCTCCCGCACCAGCAAAATACTCCTATGTACCCTAACGCCTTTCTAACGGCTGTGGAACGGGTTTTTGAGCACGGTAAACGTGATGCCAGATCGGAAACGAAAGCGGTTGCGGTTCCAAGATCACGCTGGCCTAGCATCCATGGGGGACAGTGTTTCAAGATAGTGTCAGCCTGCTAACCTACAACGCAGCGCATCCGCACGCACGTTTGAAACGATTTCACAAAAGGGGAGTATGTATGTTCGCAACTACGAAATATATTCGCCCAGAATGCTGCCGATCTTCGTGAACGCGCTGTTCAGGCCGCTGGCGAGGGTAGTCATACCGGCGGTAGCTGCGAAAGCCACTAGCGCAATGATCAACAGATATTCCACGAGTCCCTGGCCCGTTTCGTCTTTCTGCAAATGGTTCAGGGAATTCAGAATAAGGGTTTTCATGCTCGTTTTTCTCCTCAATATTTGTCTGCTTATTCCCAGCGCCGGGGGTGGTCGCGATGGGTGGGCACACCGAACGCACTCTGGATAAGCAAGCGGAGGACCAAAGCCGCTTTGACGGGATGTCGCGCGGCTCTCCCGCCATCTAAACTATTGAAAACTGGATGCAGATTTCAATTCGTCGCTAGAGAAGTTTCAACTCGGAGCCTTTAAGTCGTTTTTTCCAAAGTGATAACTTGGAGCGGAGGGCCTGAATACACTTGTTTACAAGGCAGGGTCTCTTTTGTGGCCGACCTAGTCTAAAATAGTGCGTTCCTAGGATTGGTCAAGCTTGAAATGCTCATTGCAGGCGGTCTTGAGAAAATAGGGGCTTAGGAGTGTTTCTTTCCGTGCTTCGCCCAGCGGGTCTTTGCCGCTTTAGAAGCCACTTCCCGGCGCTGGGCTGCGGTCATGGTTTCCATACGTCGCTTGCCCCCCGATCCTGCCCCATAGCAGCCATGACGCGGGCGATTTCAGAACGGGATACCTTAGGGGGATTTGGTTCCGGGCCGGTTTGCGTGGAACGGCGCACCATTTGGTAGGCGGCCTGATTTCGGCCAGCGGGCTGGGCATCTCTGCTTAATCGCTTTGGCGTAGCCACAGTATGCCATAGGCTCCCCTAGATCGGCGGGAAATTCAAAGTAGCACTACCGCCAACGGGGTGCAGATGCCCCGTGAGCGCATCCGGCAGCTCTTTGCGTAGTCTGACATTCGGGTTCGCCACGATTCTGCCTTTTTTTGACTTGAGGTCGATATGCAGGGGTGATAAATTACACGAGTTTCTCCCGTTCCCTTCCCCAAATGGCTGTTCGCGATCAGCCATCAAAAAGCGCCTGACCCAGATTGCTGAGTCCTTTGGTGAGTTCCAGCTTGGACGAAAGGAAAGCCATGAAGTACATTCTCGTCATCGTTGCTGGACTGACCTTGGCTCAGTTCTCATTCACTGAAGAGCAAGCAAACCTTGCCCAAAGATTTTTCAAAATTCCTGGGGACACTGCGATTCGGGTCCGAACTAAAAACGAGATCTCCAGTGAAACAGCCCGTGTTGGTGATGACGTTCAAATGGAAGTATTAGCAGACGTCGTAGTCAACGGCTATGTGGTCATTCGGGAGGGCGCTTCTGCAGTTGGACAGATAAGCAGGGTCAGAGAAGCGCGCAGCATGGGTAGGCGTGGCAAGGTCGCGCTGACCCTCAAGTACGTGGAGGCCGTCACCGGGGAACATATTCTCGCCAGCGGCAGCCGCGGGGAAAAGGCGAAAGGAAAAACAGGCGAAAGGACCGCCGAAGTCGTCGTAACCACTGCGGTGTTCGGCGCTCCGATAGCGGCGTTGTGGTTATTCGAAAAAGGTGAGGAGAGCACAATTCCACCCGGCACCGCATTTTTCGTTTATACGGCGGGAGACACGATGATTGACTTATCGATGCTGCCAGCGGCTTCCACCTCTTTGACTGTCACCAGTGCCAATGTGACCAAAGATTCGCAGTTCACTGGACTGCCTCGACCAACCTCGGACGCCTCGGTGGCGCTTCCCTCGTTAGGAATTGTCGCCGCCACACGAGTGAACGTTGGGGCTGAGGTCACGGGAGTGGTGCGCGACGGCGTAGCGGAGAAGGCAGGGCTCCGAGTTGGCGATGTAATTAACGCTGTCGATCGGAGGCCGGTGAGAACCGCGATGGAGCTCGCGGAGAAGCTACGGAACCGGGCACCCGGGTCGTCGGTTCGACTCGGGTACGTGTTCCGAAGCGCCACTTCCATTCCTGCCGATGGCAGGAGCACCGGCGCTCTCATCTACTATCCCAAGGAAACGGCTGTCATCCTGTCAGACAAGCACTGACTTCATTGGAACTGGAATGCCAATAGCTTGTGAGTTATCGGATAGGATTATGCGTGAGCTGTGATGCCGCCATTTCCTCCTTACAAGGAAATGCCGAAACTCTCCGATGAGCTGTCGCAGAGATACGACAGCCGGGAGGTAGTGGTTTATGCGATCATCAACTCCGAAGGACGATTCGAACAATTAGCCGTGAAGGAAAATTCAAGGGTGGAACTGAACGCGCCAATTCTTCAGGCATTAAGAAATGGACCTTCCGCCCCGCGTAAGTCGGCAGCAAATCTTTGGCTCCTGGGAATTACGCTCGCGGCACAGTTAGTCAACTCGAAGGAGTTTGCTACAACTTTCGACCCATTCCGCCTGTCAAGAAAGTCCGTTATATTCCCGTCTCGATCATGAGTTCCCCAAGACATGCGTTAGGAAATTATTCTTGAGAACGCTAAACACAAGATCCATTTTCATTCTGCTTCAAGTGTTGGATCTCCTTACGACCTTGGCTGCGTTCCGCGCGGGAGGGTTTGAAGTAAATCCACTCGTCGCGAGCCTCACCATCCACTTCGGCCGCGTGGGCGGTGTTGTGCTTAGCAAGCTGATTGCTGTGCTCCTGATGTTGGGAGTCCGGAGGCGTCTCTGGATGGTGAACCTGTTTTACATCGGTGTGATCTTCTGGAATGTAGTGGTTGTGCTATCGCTCGTGTTGCGAAGACACTAAAAAACTTAACGCCGGGTTGTGTCCGAACAGTTAATGACTTGCGAGAGGGGAGTATCTTGCGGTGCTTCCCCCCGCTGAAAGGCGGAAACGTGAATTCCCGCAATCAATCTCTTGACGTGTTGCGCGGCATCGCCATCCTGCTGGTTTTGGGACGGCACTTTAATTACTTCCCTCTGTGGCGACAAGCAGGCTGGATCGGTGTCGACCTGTTCTTTGTCCTCAGCGGATTTCTGATTTCTGGCTTGCTGTTTCAGGAATACAAGAACACAGGCAAACTGGATGTGCGCCGCTTCATTCTTCGCCGGGGGCTGAAAATCTGGCCTTCCTACTATCTGCTGATCTTAGCGACAATGCTGTTTTATGTATTCATTGCTCGCGCCAGCGAGCACCCTTTTCCAAAACATGAGGTTGCAGTCTCCGCACTGTTCATCCGGAACTATTTCGGTGCCGATGGCTTCAACTTTCTTGCTCACACATGGTCTTTGGCAGTCGAGGAGCACTTTTATCTCTTATTGCCTCTGTTGTTGCTAATGCTGATCCGGCTCAGAGCTTTGCGCTTGATCCCTTGGCTCTTTACTTTGCTGGCAATCGGCTGTTTGGCTTTGCGCTTCTGGATTCCGCAGACTCCCTTTGCGTGGGCAACCCATCTCCGCATGGATGGCTTGTTTGCGGGAGTGGCACTTGGGTACCTCTATCACTTCAGGAAGAAGGCCTTTCGATGGTTGACGGGGCATTACGCTCTGATTATCTGTGCGTTCTGTATTGCGCCCGCCTTTGTGCTCCAGCCTGAATCACGCTTCATGCAAACTGCTGGACTCTCATTGCTGATGATCGGGTTCACATTCCTCGTGGCATGGTCGGTAGTACGCAGCAGTCAGAATGTGCCCACCCACCTGCTGGCTAGAATCGGCTTCTATTCCTATTCAATCTACCTCTGGCATTTCCTGTTCTCCCGCCTGTTCAACATGTTCTTCCCGGCTTCCCTTATTGGCTTTCTCACTGGCATTAGTGGGGCCATTGTTTGCGGGAGCGCCGCCGCATGCATGATTGAGGTGCCCGTCTTGACGCTCCGGGAACATTGGTTGCCATCGCTTAGTAAGCCCCTGATCTATGCCGTACCCCGCCGACCGGTGCTGCCCCACTCGTACCTACAGCAGCATTGGAGTAGATTCCCGAATTAGTTTGTGAAGGTGATAATTCCGCTGTTATTTTTTCCATCGTGCCTTGGCCGCTGCTCTGGCTATCCTACGTCTTTGTTCTGGAGTGAGGCTTTTAGCTCTAGCCTTGCCCAATCCAGTCACTATGCCAAATAGCCCGGTGTGCTGGACCGATACCAGCCAGCCGGTCATTGTGTCTTTTGTGACCAAATCGGACTGGCCAATCCTCACTTCGACTGACTGGGACACGATTTGGTCCGCGGTGAAAGCACATACGGACCCTACACAGCAGGGTTCAAGTACATCTTCCAGTTTGGCTCGTTCACACACGGCCTCCTATGACAATGGACGCTTCGGCTGGGTGTAGCCTCCGGTGTTTAGCTCAACCCAGCAATTCTGATGGGGACCTGTGACCAGCGTATCTCCTACTTGGACAAGCTCTACAGCGCTGGTCTGAACCATCTGATCGGCGCGCTCTGGAAGGGCTTCGATAATAACGATGCCTCCTGGGGCTCGAACCGGGTGATCGCTCAGCAGTGTGGCCAGGTGCTGCTGAAGACGGCAAACAAGATGTCAAAGCATTTCGGCGGCTCAATCCGCAAATTCCCTATGTGCAGGTCGTAAGCTAGGATCCTTACGGAAAAACCATAAATAAGTCGCTCAGGTCGGTTTCATTGGCAGCATCGTTCAAGAGGGCGACACTCCGCTTCGCAGGTCGCGAGGTGCTGGGTCAGCACACTTTGACGCGCCGCGGACGGTACGAAGACAATCTTTAGTCGGGGGGCAACGTGAGTAGGCGCAAGTCGCCGCAGGGAAAATTTCATTCTTCATCTCGGCTGAACCTGCGGAGAATTCTTCAACGAGTTTAGTTCCGAGTGAGGGGAATAAGTCGCATCACCGACGGCCTTTGCCTTCACTGGGAGCACAGCGGAATTTTGGATTTGAGAAAACAGTGAAATTTGAATTGCTTTTGAATCGGAGAAGGCTTAGGCTGCACACCAAAAGTTGAGATTTCTCCATAGATGACTGAAACGGCCCGAACAGCACACCCGGCATCGCCAGTGGTGCTGAAGACGCGTCTTTCCCGACTCAGAGGAGACGTTCGGGGCCAAGGGCTGGTCGAATATCTACTAGCTCTCAGTTTGATTGCTTTTGCGACGGTTGCCGCACAGCAGACTTTTGCCTGCCGAGTTGGGTGCGCCTTTGAGAGCATGGCCACCCAGTTAGAGCACATCCTTGGGACGGGCAAAAAGATTC
>WNEP01002298.1_pt1 | contig 10263 bp, 9 predicted proteins | sample 5399961 | NCBI WGS metagenome assembly WNEP01 (sample SAMN13153329, study PRJNA577476) | soil metagenome | isolation source: 20 cm grassland meadow soil pre-rain plot 5 | place: USA:California | collected 2015-09-08 | reverse complement strand
CTCAATGAAAGGACGTCCGTTGTAAGTCAGGACGATTATGACAACCCGCGGCTCGTTGGGGTCAGACACCGCGTTCCCCCACGGCGGCCCGGAGCGGGTGATGGTGCCATCCCAATCCGATCCGAAGTTCTAGGCTTCCCACGACCATGTCATGCACAATCGTTCTATCCGTGACCTGACGTTTGGACTGGACGCTCCTGCGTTCCTGCAGGGTCTCGCGAAGGTTTGCCAAGTTCCAGAACCATCCTTGTACAATCGACCGAAATAGGGAACGGTCGAGCAGTAGGAGGGCGAATCCCTTGGCGAGTTTCACCATCGTAAGCGCCGGGGCAATCCAGACCAAAGCGGCGGCCCCGTAGTTCTTAAGGACCGCCCGGAGCTCGTTTCTCTCAAGGAGATAGGCCATCCGATTCAACGTCAGTCCAGACCCGTGCCACTTGTGGTACACGACCACTCGTTCGTCCACGAGGACCTTGTACCCCATCAGCCGCAGCCGCCAACTCCAATCCAGGTCGTCGGCGTACATGAACATCTCCTCGTCAAAGCCACCGCTCCTTTCCAAGACCTCCTTGCGAGTCGCGAAGGCGGTTCCCACTGCGTAGAAGGGCTTCTCGTGCGGCTGCCCGGAGAAGCCGTGGTATGGTTGTCCGATTGATCGATTCAAGCCAAATCCGAGAAAGTCCAGAATTCCTCCCGCGGAATTGATGGTTTCCGGCTGATCGAGAAAGAGAGCCATGGCGCTGGCCACACCGACGCTGGGATCGTCCAGATTGGACCTAAGGGAGCTGAACCATCGAGGCGGCACTATGACGTCGTCATTAAGGAAGATTAGGGACGGACGAGTCGCGGCTTCTGCACCTAGATTCCAGCCTCCGGACGTGCCGAGGTTTTGGGGCGCCTTGACGAATCGCACGGACGGGTAGCTCCCCCCGATCGCTTCGGTGCAAGAGTCCAGGGACGCGTTGTCGACAACAATTACTTCGACCCCGTCGGCGTCGGATCGGAGAATACTGTCCAAACACGCTCGCAGTTGGTTGAGGCCGTCGTAGTGCACGATGACGACGGACGCCCCGATGAGGGAGGTCGGGTCGACAGCCGAGGAGCGATCCACGTTCAAGACTCCGTTATTGCAAAGAAGTCATATTAAATCTCGAGGACTAACGTGCGGGTCGTCTCCCACAACCAATCTGGCGAAACTCTAATACGCGCAGCTATTCCCTCCCAGTTACCTTGAGATTCCTGGGACGGCAGATTGCCCTCCTACATCAGCTGACCGCGCGGGTCGAGCAACTCCTGGCGAGAAGGGAGGTCTTCCTCGGACTCGCGATCCTCATCGCGCTTGGATTGGGGGCTCGGTGGGCGGCGGTCGCCCTTTCCGTCAACACCGTAGGCCCGGACTACGGACACTATCTCATCGCCGCAAATTGGTATGCCGGCTTCGACCAAAGTGGAGAGGGACCTTTTGATCCGCCCTTCCTCCCGCTTGCAATCCTTGGACTGTCCACCGTGCTGAACAGGATTCTCGTGCTCCAGCTTCTCGGGCCGGCCTCCCTAGCCGCTCTGTTTTTAGGCGCGGTCTTCCTCCTCTGCCGGTTCGTCCCTCGCTGGGTATCCCTCGCGGGTTCGGCGGTGGCGGTCCAGTGGCAGACCTACCTCGAATTCATCACATCCGGGGGCGTGACCAATCTCCTCGGGATTGCCTTCAGCCTCGTCTTCTTCCGTCTGTTTTACGAATCATTGCATAATCCGCGGACCGGCTGGCGGTGGGATCGGAGGGAAATCGCCGCCGCGTCGGTCTTGTTCCTCATGGCGTCGACGCACCATTTCACAACGTTTGTGGCGGGAGCGACAATCATCGTTTGGCTCGTTCTTCAGGTGGCGGTCACGACCCGCGATCGTTTCGCACGCCTGTGGACGGCCATTAGAATCATCGGGCCAGCCGCGGCCGTTTCAACCGTGTACATCCCGTACTTCCTGAGCTTGGTGACTACTGATGCTCAATCGGGGTTGGGGGAGCCGGCCACGGTGTCAGCCCTCTCCGGCGCCGTTGCATACGCCTGGCAGAGCACACCCGCATTGTGGCTCGCCTTCCTGGTCTTCGCGGTCGTGACGGTCCTGAGACTCCGGCGCTCAACCTCAGTCTTGCCCATGTCCATCGCGCTGGCGGTAACGCCAATCCTACTCATCGTCACGATCCTCGCTTCGCATCCCGTGCGGCCCTTGTACTTCCTCCCCTTTCCCTTGGCCTTCCTCGCGGTCTCCTGGCTTTCCCCTGATGTCGCCGCTGGGGGACTCCGGCCGCTTGCGGATAGTGCCCGAAGGATCGGCCAGGTCGGATGCGTCCTTCTCCTCGCGATCGCCCTGATCATCCTCCCCGTTTCTGGGCAAGCACGCCAACTCGACGGCATCGGGAACTACCATCAGTTCATGCGACCGGGGATGCTTGACGCATTCGATTGGGTTCGCGACCACACGCCGGGCGAAGCTATCCTCGCCGTTGATGCAGGCAGTGCCCCCGCGTTCAACAATGCGTGGAAGGCGATGGCGACCGGGTGGTGGCTCGAGGGATACGCGAATCGGAGGGCAATCTTCGAGGCCAATCCACCCTTGCTACCATTCGCATCCAAATGGGACGACACGCGAGATGCGAACCGCTTGTTCGCGGGCGAAACCGTTTTCGAGGACGGCGTCCTGCGCGTCGCCGATTCATTTCCAGTTGACGACTCCGCAGGCCCCAAAGTATACGCGACTTACTTCGGTGACTACCACGAATTCCTTGGACTTGCGGTTCCTCGACTCGTCGATTCCCGCACACCTGCGGATCAATTCACTCTGATCCTTGGCGCGGAGGCCGGTTTCCAACGGTCCCTGTCCAAGGACGTCGGCCTCGTGAGGGGGAACTATTCCGGCCCGGGATTTAGGGCCGCTCGCTCGATGACCTATGACTATGGGTCGCGGACCGTCTCGCTGGAACTCGATTTGACCTTCGAGGCGACGTCTGCCTGGGATGGTCTCGAGATGACGATTCGAATTCCTCCGTCGACTCGGCTTGACCTTAGTCACCTGAATCAAGGGTTTCTCACAGGGTCGATGGCCTACGCCTTAGACTCCGACCCGAGTTCTGGCAGGGTCGCCTTCGCAACGGTGAACCTAACGGGACCCTCGACCGTCCCACCACTGGGGAAGCCGGGCGATCTGGGGACGGGCCTTCACTGGAACCTCGAGGGACAAAACGTTACTCTTCGAGCCACCATCTCGTTGGACGAGTCACCGCAGCTCGCATCAGTCCTCCATCAGCCGACGGTATACACTTCGGACGACATCCTTCGGAGGCATTCCATCGAGTTCCTGTTCGTAACGGTGGATGCTGCCTCCGACATTCAACGCTTTGATCGGCAACCGCTGCGCTTCGTCCGAGTTTACGCTAATGCGGCGACCGTCATCTTCGGCGTGCTCTAGCTCTCCCGGAGCGGGAGACGTTCAAATATTCCTGGCTACTTCCGTCTCCGGATGTGCCGCATGATGGGGGTCGTCAGCCGAGGTCCCGTCTACTACGATCTTTTCGAGGAGTTCGCGGACTTGGCCAAGACGGGGATGTGCCCCATTGGGGTGCCGGACGAGCGGGGGCACAAGGATGGCTGGGGCCTCGCTTGCTTTCTGAACGGATCGCTGAAAATCCATGTCCGGGATGCCGGCTGTGCCGCTGACGCATTGAAGTACTACGGTTCAGCTTGGAAGATTGCAAAGCTTAACCTCGAGCGAGCTCCGGGCAACACCATGATCGTGCTCGGACACCTGCGACGAGCGGGCGGTGAGGGCACCGTCCAGGAGAAGTTCGCACATCCGTTCGTCGAGGAGCGGACTGGTCGGACATGGGCGTTCCAACATAACGGATCCCTCGTGGGCAACACTGGAATTCCAGATAAAATCGATTCACAGGTGATTTTCGGGCTGATCCTGGACGGGCTACCGGGAAGCGCTCACAGGGACGTAGCGGAGGCTGTTCGGTCCGCTCGGGAGGTCGCCATTGCCAAATACGGTGGATTCACCAGTTTGAACTTGATGCTCTCCGATGGGGAGGCCCTTCACATCTATCGTGACTTCCGGACGAACGCAGGGTATTACACGATATACATCGATACGTTTGGGGAGATGATTGTGGCGGCCTCCGAGCCAATCCTCGCCATGAAAGCCGATCCAATTCCTAAAGGGATACTGCACACGATTCATCGCGATCTTAGCATCGAGAGGACCACGATTGCGTGATGTAACATTCGGCCAGAACGTCTCAGCGAAGCGGAGTGCGATAACCAGATTGTTTTCTTGCCGTTTGTCCAAGACACCGAAACCCGCCACCGTGCAGCCGCTGACGGAGTCGATTGGTCGATGGATCTAAGCGTCTGGGCATGCCCGGTTTGCTTGTCACGCCTCTCTCTTGATGGTGATGCCGTGACGTGCCCGGCTGAAGGCCGCTCCTTCCGGCGCATTCGCGACCTCGTAATTCTCGTTCGTCCTGAGCAAGAGGAGGTCGTAGATAGGGCGCAGGCCTTTGCCGCAGCTTGGAAGAAAACGAGATGGGCCGCACCTCGGGAGCTCATCCCATCCCTGCCGTTCGTCGGAAATTCTGCTTGGAGACAAAAGGCGGTGAGTTTCCGAAAACTCTTGGAAGTGTTGGGCCCCGCGAAGGAGCGGAAGGTCGTCGACATCGGAGCCGGTAATGGTTGGCTCTCGTATCGGTTATCGGAGGCAGGCTTCCGGTGCTTCGGCACGGACGCGTCTTGGGACGACGATGTGGGACTTGGTGGTGCGTCGGCTTTCAAGGATTCATCACTGCGCTTCGAGAGGGCGGTCGGGACGCTTGATCGATGGCCGATCCAATCGACCTGCGTGGATGTTGCGATCTGTAACGCCTCGCTGCACTACATGTCCAACGTCGGTCATGCCCTGGCCGAGGCGAAGCGGGTCTTGCGGCCGGATGGTACCTTCATCCTGATGAATTCCCCGGTTCACGCCGATGCGACGAGCTCTTCCAGGGCTGCAGGGGACTTTCGAAAACGAATTCAAAACTTGGGGAACGATTCTCTCCTGTCTCAGTACAGCCACTTCGTTCGGGAGGACCTCGAAGCGACCATGGACGAGTATTTTGTCGACTTAAGGCGACACGATCCCAACTACGGATTCAGGTTTCGGGTAAGCCGATGGATTGAGGGAAGGATTCTCGGGATGAACCTGGCCTCATTTCCGATCTACGTAGCACGTTCGGGATCGTAAGTTCTCTCATCGGTTAGCGCGGGAGAATTCACTGCGATTTGTTCCTCAGGAACGCCTCTTCCTGTGGCCGATAAAATGAGTCTTTGGAGGATCCGACGTTTCGGGAGGAATCCTTCCAGAGGAGCTAACCACCTAGTGGCGCCTGATCGTCACCCATTTGGATACTCGCCGGCGGTACGCCTCGTACTCTGCGGCAAATCGGCCCGCCAGGCGGGCCTCCTCCCGCGGGATCAAGACGAATTCAACAACCAAGTACAGGAGCAGCGTCAGGACGGCGGTGGCCGGTGAGGCCAAAATGCAGGCGGATCCGAAAAGCATCAGGTGGCGTGCCAAATAGAGGGGATGACGAGACCAGGAGTACGGGCCTTCCACGACCAATCTGGCGGGATGCGATTCGGGGTTGGGAGTCCCGTGCCCATGAGTCCAGAACGCGTGAGTCGCGGAAGCCTCGAGCCATAGACCCAGAGAAAGCGGCACAAGGCCCCACAACCTCCAACTTCCCCATCCGGGGAGGGGAAGCGCGAAGAGATGGTCGAGAGCCACACCGAGGATTACGATTCCCGCCAGAGTGTCGGCAACCCGGGCGATGCCGGAGAGGAGGGAGCGCAAGGAGGGCGGTTGCGTCATGAAAACGTCCCGGGGACGGAGTCTGACACCATTCATCCTGCAAATGCCCTTTCTGGTCTGAATGATTTCGGTCAGCCGATGGCCCTCGTTTCCTGGCTCGTGGAAAAGATTGATGCCCGAGTCCCAGGTAGCCTGGGACGGCGATGGAGGACTACGGACGGTGGTTCAAGTTTTGGCCGCTCATCGAGGTTCGATCGGGACGCCAACCTCGAACGATTTGCCGGATTTCAGCAACTACGAAATCATAACGCAACAGCCCCTCTACCGAGGCGAACTCATTGCAGTCCGGAGTTGGGTCCACGGGACAGTGCTAGACGTAGGGGCCAACTTTGGCCGCTTCTCAGAGTTGAGCCGCTCGACTGTCAGTTTGGATCTCGGAAGGAAATGGCTGCTCCGTGGAAGGGACTTGGGTAAGATCAAGACCGCGATAGTTGGCTCCGCGCTCAACCTGCCGTTCAGGGACAAGTCCTTCGACACGATCCTCGCGATAGGGATCGCGGAGCACATACCGATGTCGTCAATCCCCAACTTCCTCGACGAAATTACGCGAGTCGCAAAGGCACGAGGTCGCCTCGTGATCCGAACGACTTCTCCGTACAGCCTCTTCGCGCTTCTGCGGCTGAGGTTGTGGGACGATTACCTTCATCCATACTCGCCCCTCCGCCTGCGACGGGAGTTGAGGCGCCGCGGTTGGCAGCGTCCCCGATGGATGTCTTCCGGCGTCCTCGGAGTGACATCGATTCTGCCGCAAACGGTGGCTGCCGCCATCCCGTGGGCGCGGAGCGTGATCCAAATCCTTGATCGCGACTGATTCGACTCTGGGCTTTCCTGGAACCGATCACGAGCTACCACGCGAAACCGGGAAAAGGGCTAATATTCCCCCGGACGAATCATCCGCGAGAACTGCCATGGATATTCGAGCACACTATGCAGATGTACAATCCGTGTACGATCGGATGGCGACGGACTACGACGAGACGATTGGTCGAACTCTGGTTAGCAGGCACGCGAAGACAATCGCCGTGGAATTGATTACTCGTTTGAGTCCTCCGACTGGCTCGCTTCTCGACGTCGGGTGTTATACGGGTTCTGAGGCCCTGCTCCTGGCCGCTCGCGGCTTTCGGGTGGTGGGAGTAGACCTGTCGCCTAAGATGATTGAACTCGCTCGAGCCAAGGCGAAGCGGCAGCGCCTGACGGACCGGACTCGATTCGAGGTGGCGCGCGCAAGCGACCTTCATTCGTTAGAATCTGCAGGGATCGGCCTTTTTGACACCGCGTATTCCGTTTACGGCACTCTTAACCTTGAGCCGCGGATCGATCAATTCAAAGATTCGGTCTCCTCATTACTGAAGCCCCACGGCGCCTTGATCGTTGGTTTGCTAAACCCCACGGTCCTGTACGAACTCTTGATCGGCCCTCTCGCCCTGCGGTTCGACGGATATCGTAAACTGGCGAAGCGTTTCGTAAAGACGCGCGTAGGTGTGGGGGATGAGCGGATTAACAGTTTCCTCTACACGCCGGGCGAGTTTGCCCGCATCTTGGAGCCCCAGTTCGCTTTCGAACGGTCGCTGGGAATCCACTTTCTCTATCCGCCTCCTCGGCCTAGGAAAGAACCTGGCGAGGGCATGTGGTGGGCCGCTCGCGCGATTGATCGGTTCGAGAAACGTCTCGAAGACCGATTTCCATTCTCGAACTTGGGCCTGTTTTCGCTAACTATCTTTCGGAAAATCAGAGATTAGAAATGAACGATGGCGCCACAACGGGCGTGAAGTTCGGACGGCCGACGGTCGCTACCCTTTTCGCCAAACGAACGTTGCGCCAATGAGGCCTTGGCGTGCCGCAAGATCCAGGAGAGGTCGGAAAGCGGTCGAGGACCTACGCCCCCCGAGAATTGGAAGTTTCTGTGGCGCCCGGTCGAAGCTCCAACTGTAAAGGGGCTTGAAACCGATCTTTTCCGCAAGGTCCTGCAGAGCCTTTCGGCTGAATACGTTCAGGTGAACAGGCGGTTCGAGATACGTCCAGGTGTTCGGGTTAAGACGGGCAAGGAAGGAATCAGCGTCGCCGGTTTGGAACAGGAGGACTCCGTTCGGCTTCAGGATGCGGTGGATTTCTCGAAGGGTTCTTTGGGGGGCGAACAAGTGCTCGAAAACCTCGACTGCAGTCACCACATCGAACGATGCCTGAGGAAAGGCCGCTTCCTCTAGCTGCCCTTTGAAGACCGGAAGGCCCCGAGCTTCTTGGCGCAAACGAGGCGCCACGTCCACTCCCTGGACAACGAAAATGCGCGAAGCTGCGCTCAGAAAATCTCCCTTGCCAGAGCCGATGTCGAGGAGGTGCCCCGTCCCTACGAACTGCAAGAGGCGCGCTAGGCGGTCCTTTGCCTCCCTGGCTCCATCCTCAGGATCGTCGTTTACCTGACCTTCCCGACCGTTACTTAGTTGCGGGAACTTTTCGTAGATGCGAGCAAGTTGCGCCTCAATGGGTCGCGGTCGCGCATATAGCGACCCACAGGTTCGGCACCGTACGATTCGGAAGTTGTTCCGGACGACGGCGGGAAGGAAAGGATCACCATCGCACCCGGGGCAGGGAAGGTCAAGGGTGTCCATCTCGGCGCTCAGAGCCATCAACTCGTCGCGGATTCGACTCATGCCATTCCTACTGAGTTCCCGGTCCATCCGCTCCTGAATATCCCCTGGGACCATATTTTCTACCTGTAAGTTCCCCCCGAAAAGGGGCCGAGCTCTGTTTCCCCGATTCGCCGGATAGCGCACGGGCTCGTTTTAGTCTTGGAAAACTTCATAAGGAAACTTTGCTCGTCGAAGAAACTCGACGTGCGCGACCGCCTCCGAATTGCGACGCCGTGAGCGCTGGACGTATCGATACAGGATCCATGCAATGGTCCGACTTGATGCCTCCGCGAGCCGCTCCATTCTAGAATTGCGGTGAATTCCCGCTATAATGCGACCCAAGAAGTTCGGGGGAATAGGAAGCTCGATAGGCCACTCACGGTTGTAGGCTTGCGGAAAATACTGGCCGATCCAGGGATTCCGATCCAGAACAGACCGGAATGCTTGAGCGCCGGAAAGGGGCTCGCACCGAAGCAGCTCGAAAGCCATGTGTTCGTCTTGCCGGACGAAAGGTTGGCTTTGGTCTTCGGGCCAAACGACGTTGACGCAGGTGATTTTGGGGAACAACGGAGTGCTGTGCACCTCGTCGAGACGGCGGCGGCGATACTTCCAGCTGTACTTGAGGCCGACGAGGAGAGCGATGAGGTAGCTAAGGTATTTCGTCCCCGCTTGGACGATCAGGTCAATCTATGTCGTCCTGTGGGTCGTAGCCGCCCGATGCGAGAGATCCAGAGAGGGCGATGCAGTTTACTACGGGACATGACCTCGCAAGGTCTCTTGCGAAAGTTCGGGCAACGACCAGAGCCTCGCCTCCAAGCTTCTCGTGTGTCTTGACCCGCTTTCGCGATCCTGATATCAGATCTGCTTGCCCTCGCAGGCTCACGAACCCATCTTGAACTACAAGGTCTGGATGTGCCTCCAGCTCGCGATTGAGATTCTCGGCGTTCGTCGGTCCTCCCAAGAGCTGAGCGGAGAGGGCCTCGATTCGCGGAGCGTACCCCCACCGATGCATGATCTTTAGGGTTTCGCCTGCGCGCACTACGAGGCTGCCTGGCGCGTGCGGGTCATGAAAGGATGGGTCTAACATTGAAGACGCGGTCTCGCTTCTGTTACTATTACGATAGTATAAATGGCTTTTCCCATCTCGCGAGACTTTTGAGCCGCACGGACCGCCACCCGGCTTCGTGGGAGCACCGATACATTACCGTGAGCCAGCTTGTGAAAGGGTTCTTGACCGTGCGACGGCGGTCTCTTGCAGAGTTCCTCTCACATCAACGAATGACACCGGTTCGCCTCACGCCCTCGGTAGCGATGCTGCGTGAATTGCTAAGGCGTGCCTGGAAAACTCGCGAGATGTTTTTCGCGGCGCCACCAGCCTGGAACAGGCAAAAGAACCTAGCTGTGGAAGTGACTCCGGATCTACCGCGATGAACGTTCGAACCCAGTCGCAGATCGCCGCGATCGACCACTCTGGTTGGCAGCTTGAGGGGGGTCGGTTACGTGCATTTGTGCTGGTGGCGGGGACGGCCCTAGTTGTCGCTGCTCTCTACCACGTATTCCTTTCGCATCCGGATCAATCCTCAGCGTTACCGCCGCTCGTCCCGGGTACTACACCGATCCAGCGTGTGATCGTCATCATGAAAGAGAATCACGCGTTTGATAACTACTTCGGGACATACCCTCGTGCCAACGGTATTCCGGAGAACGCGTCTCTTCCGGACGGCTCGGGGGGAAGAGT
>WNEP01001969.1_pt1 | contig 10271 bp, 10 predicted proteins | sample 5399961 | NCBI WGS metagenome assembly WNEP01 (sample SAMN13153329, study PRJNA577476) | soil metagenome | isolation source: 20 cm grassland meadow soil pre-rain plot 5 | place: USA:California | collected 2015-09-08 | reverse complement strand
GCTCAACGCGATGGACGCGATGGACTCGCGCGGCACCCTGACGGTGCGCAGCCGCATCAACCCCGATCGGGCGGATGAGATCCTGCTCGAGTTCATCGACACGGGCACCGGGATCAAGCGCGAAGATCTGCCCAAGATCTTCGAGCCGTTCTTCACCACGAAGCCGCATGGGCGCGGCACCGGTCTCGGCCTGTCTATCTGTTACGGCATCATCGCCGAGCACCGTGGGCGGATCGACGTCGAGTCACAAGTCGGCGTAGGATCGAACTTCAGGGTGTACCTTCCCACGGGATGAAAATCCTCGTCGTCGAGGACGACAAGACCGTCGGACAGTACGTGAAGCGGGGGCTGACCGAGGCCGGCTTCCACGCGGATCTGGTCGGGGACGGCGCCGAAGGGCTGCGCCTCTCGACCGGCGGCCATTACGACATGCTCGTGCTCGACCTGCGCCTGCCCGCCTTGTCGGGCCTCGAGGTGCTGCGGACGCTGCGCGATCGCGGCGAGGGGATGCCGGTGCTGGTGCTGACCGCGCAGGATGCCGTCGATTTCAAGGTACAGGCGCTCAAGATGGGCGCCGATGACTACGTCACCAAGCCGTTCTCGCTGGAGGAGCTGCTCGCCCGGGTGGAGGCGCTGGGGCGGCGCCCCAAGGCGATCGCGCCGCCGGTGCTCAAGGTCGCGGACCTCACACTCGATACCGGGAGCCGCGAGGTGCGGCGTGGCGGGAAGGTCATCGAGCTCACCCCCAAGGAATACGCCGTGCTCGAGTACCTCATGCGGCACCACGGCCGCGTGATGTCGCGCACCCTGATCACGGAATACGCCTGGGACTACCACTTCGACCCCGGCACGAACATCGTGGACGTCGTGATCACGCGCTTGCGCAAGAAGATCGACCACGGCCGCGAACCCAAGCTGATCCACACGGTGCGCGGGGTCGGCTACGTCGTGAAAGCGTGACGTGCAGACCCTGCGCGGGCGGCTCACGGCGTGGTACTCGGGCGCGCTCGCCCTCACGCTCGCCGCGTTCGCCGGGGTGCTGTACCTGGACCGCCGCAGCGCCTCGTACCAGGATCTCGACCAGCGGATTCGGTCCGAGGCGTCGCTGACGGCGGGCATTCTCGCCGAGAGCTACCGCGCGCGGGGGACGCTGGTGCGGGCCGACACGGCGCAGCACCCCGTGCTCATCCCGGATCTGGCCGCGCTGCTCGAAGCGGTCCCCGGCTTCCTCGTCATCACCGCGCGCGACGGCAGCCTGCTGTTCGCCTCGTCCGACGCGCGGGCGCTGACGTTCCAGCAGGTGGAGCAGCTGCGAAGCCTGGCGAGCGCCTCGCTCTCCGGACGGTCCAGCGGCACGCTCCGACTCGAGCCGAACGGTCCGAAGATCCACTATGTGGTCGATGCGGTCACGGGCGCCGGACCGCAGTTCGGGGCGATTCTCGCCGGGGCGGATCTGCGCACCGCGGAGCTCGGGCCCGACGAGCTTCTCTCCACCTTCGCCCTGGTGCTGCCGCTCGGGCTCGCGCTCGCACTGTTGATGGGGTCGTGGATTTCGCGGCGCGCGCTCGCCGCCGTGGATCAGATCATTACCGAGGTCCGCGAGATCAGCGACGGACGAAGCCTGCACCGTCGCCTCGCCGAGCCCCTGGTCAAGGACGAGCTCGGCCGGCTGGCCGCGACGTTGAACCAGATGATGACCCGGCTGGAGCGCAGCTTCGCCGCCCTGCGGCGCTTCACCGCCGACGCGAGCCACGAGTTGAAGACCCCCCTCACCGTGCTGCGGGCCGGGGTGGAGCGCGCGATCACGACCCCCAACCTGCCCCAGGATACCCTCGCGACCCTGGAGGAGACGCTCCAGGAGATCAAGCGCATGACGGAGCTGGTGGACGCCCTGCTCACGCTGGCGCGCGCCGACGAAGGCATCGCCCCGTTGCACCGCGAGTCGGTGGACCTGCGGGGGATCGTCGAAGAGGTCCGCGAGACGGGCGAGCTGCTCGCCGAGGAGTCAGGGGTGCGGGTGGAGGTCGCGACGCCGCCCGAGCCGATGGTCGTCTCGGTCGACGCGACGCGCATCCGCCAGCTGATCCTGAACCTCCTCACCAACGCCGTGAAGTACACCCCCCCGGGCGGGACGGTGCGCATGCAGCTGGGCGTCGCCGACGGCCGGGTCAGCCTCAGCGTGGCCGACACGGGCATCGGGATCGCCCCGGGGGACCTCCCCCACATCTTCGATCGCTTCTGGCGCGCCGACTCGGCGCGCACGCGCACCGGTGAGCGCTCCGGCGCCGGGTTGGGACTCGCCATCTGCAAATGGATCGCCGAGGCGCACGGTGGCCGCATTGATGTCGTCAGTCGCCCGGGGCGGGGAACCACGTTCACGGTCACGCTCCCGCGGGAGCCGCCCGCGACGAAGTCCTAACGCCGCCGTCATCGGTTCGTCACGCTCGAGCTATCCCGCCGCAAACGACGGACACTATTCTGATGGAGACCGCTCTCTCCGGAGAGTCTCCATGTTCGACCGATTGATCGCATCGAGGAATCATTTCACGGTATCCGTGCTCATGCATGCGGGGGTATGCACCGCCGTGGTGCTGGCGACGCTGCGACCGCACCGCGTATCCGGGGTTGACGGCCCGCCGATCGTCATTTCGTGGCCGCATGAAACACCGGACGCGTCGCACGCGGACCCCTCCGGCCAGATACCCGGACCGCCGGCGCCGCCGGTGGATGTGCCGCAACCAGCGCCGATCGGTCTTCCCCCGATCGACGCCCGTGCGCCGTTCGATCCGCAGGTGCTGCTGCGCGCCATCCGCGACGCGCAGGGCGACGATGGTGTGGACAGGGCGCCGGATGGTCCGTGGAGCCCCACTGCGGTGGAGGAGCCGCCGGCGCTGCTCGCCGGTCCGCCGCTCGCATACCCGGAGGGGCTGCGGCGCGGCGGGATTACGGGAACCGTGGTGGTCCAGGTCGTGATCGACACGCTCGGCCGGGCCGAGCCTGGCTCGCTGGTGCTCGAGAGCTCGCACGCCGGCTTCGAGGCGGCCGCGCGGGCTTACGTGCTCGGCGCGCTGTTCCGGCCGGGGCGCACGCGCGGCCGGGCGGTACGCGTGTTGGTGTGCCTGCCGATTGCTTTCACCCTCGCGTCGGCTCGCTGAGGGAACGGGCCGGGTCCCGGGCCGCGCCGTGCGGGTCCTGATGCCGTGGCGCCTCACCCTGCGGAGGTGAAGGCGCCTCCTCACCCGGCTGTCATCGTTTTGTAATGGGGGCTCCACTAGCGGGCGGAGGCCTATCGGCGGTATTTCATAAGCAGTTACCTCAACGGGCACTGGAGGACGACAACCCGTGTTCGACAATCTCATCGAGTCCAAGCGCAGGAAGAGCAGCAAGCGAGTCTTCGGAGTGGGCGCGGTGTCGCTGGTGGTGCACACCGTCGTGATCGCGGGGGCCGTGTACGCGACGCTCAGCGCCGGTGAGGCCGACAACAGCGTCAAGGTGGACACCGCGATGGTGTTCGTCGACCAGCCGAAGCAGGAGAAGCCGCCGGAGCAGCAACCCGTGCAGCTGGATGTCCCGCTCAAGGGATTCCAGACGGTCGTCGCGCCGGATGTGATCCCGACGAATATCCCGCCGGTGAATCTCCAGGAGCATTTCGATCCGAAGGACTACTCGGGCACGGGCGTCGAGGGCGGCCTCGCAACCGGGATGGTGCCGACGGGCAACGAAGTGTTCATGGAGGCGATCGTCGAGGAGAAGCCGGCGGTGCTTTCCGGCCCCACGCTGCAGTTTCCGGAGCTGTTGCGGCAGGCGCAGATTCAGGGTCGCGTGCTGGTCCAGGCGATCATCGATACGCTGGGGCGGGCCGAACCGGCTTCCGTCAAGGTGCTCCAGAGTCCCAACCCGGGCTTCGATCAATCGGCCAAGAGCTACGTTCTCAAAGCGCTGTTCCGCCCCGCGCGGGTGCACGGCCGGGCGGTCCGCGTGCTGATTCAAATTCCGATCGACTTCCGGCTCAAACAGTAAGGACGCCAAAGGAGCCCCCGCGCCATGAGTCTCTCGCTCTACGATCTTTTCATCTCGATGGGCCTGTTCGCGAAGGCCATCGTCGTCATCCTGGCGGCGATGTCCATTTTCTCGTGGACGAGCGCCTTCCAGAAGTTGTACCAGATCCTGCGGTCGCAGGGGGAGACCCGGCGGTTCGCGCCCGAGTTCTCCCGCTTCTTGCAAGAAGAGCAGCTCGACGGCGCGATCAAGCTCGCCGAGAAGCAAAAGAAGAGCCACGTCGCGCGCGTGGTCGGTGAGGCGCTCTCCGAGGTCAAGCCGCTGCTGCGGGACCGCGCCACCATCACCGCGGCCGACATCAACTCGGTGGAGCGCGCGGTGGAGCGTGAGATCCTCATCGTGTCGGCCGAGCTGAAGCGCGGCCTCGGCATCCTGGCGACGACGGGCTCCACGGCGCCGTTCGTCGGCCTGCTGGGCACGGTGATGGGTATCGTCAACGCGTTTACGGGCATGGCGGCATCGGGGGGTGGCGGCTCGCTCGGGGCCGTGTCCGCCGGTATCGCGGAGGCGTTGATCACGACCGCGTTCGGTCTCATCGTCGCCATTCCGGCGGTCTGGCTCTACAATTACTTCACCACCAAGATCGACTTCCTCTCCGTCGAGATGACCTACACCTCGAAGGAGCTGATCGACTACCTGATCAAGAGCGTCGGCTCGGAGTTCGGCCGCTCGATCTTCACCAAGGAATTCCAGACGCAGAAGGCGTCACAGACCAGTGGCCCTGTCAGCCACTAGCGCCCGGGCGGCCGTCAAGGCCGACATCAACGTCACGCCGCTGATCGACGTGATGCTGGTGCTGTTGATCATCTTCATGATCGTCACGCCCCTGATCGCCGCGGGCTTCCAGGCCACGATCCCCCGCTCCGCGAACCCCGAGAATCGCCCAGAAGGGGAGGGCGAGGTCAAGCTCGGAATCGACAAGGACGGCAAGTTCTGGCTCGACCTGGGGTCCGGGCCGAAGCAAATCCCCGACGACCAGCTGCCCGAGCGGCTCCAGACGGTCTACGAGACCCATACGCAGGACAAGATCCTGTTTCTCAAGGCCGACCAGAACATCGAGTTCGGCCGCGTGCAGCAGGCGATCGAGATCGCCCGCGGGGCGGGTGTGCGGGTCGTCGGGGCCATCACCGAGCAGAAGCAGACGCTCACGAAGAAGAAAGAAGGGGGCTGACCGATGGCGATGGGGTCCACCGGCGGCGGCGAGGGGCTCAGCTCCGAGATCAACGTCACGCCGCTGATCGACGTGCTGCTGGTGCTGCTGATCATCTTCATGATCACGCAGCCGATGTCCCGCAAGGCGTTCGACGTACAGGTGCCGCCGAAGCAACAGACCAAGAGCAAGACGCCGCAACAGGCCCAGATCGTGCTCGAGTTGCGACCCGACGGCTCGTACGCGATCAACGGGCAGCCGTACGCGGTCGCCCAGCTCGACCAGGCCTTTCACCAGATCTATGACCCGCGCCCGGCCAAGCTGCTGTTCATCAAGGCGGCGCCGAACCGCAAATACGTCGACGTGATGCAGGCCATGGACATCGCGCACGGCGCGGGCGTCCAGGTCATTGGCTTCACGCCTCCGGAGCCGGCCAAGAAATAGCCGGGGGCGTCGCGGTCGCGCCGTGGTGTAGGGGCGCAGCATGCTGCGCCCCTGCGTGCGTTGTCGGGGTATACCCCAGGCACCGTGAACCCACCCTCCCCAGACCGGCCGCCGCTCCCCGGGCTCCGCTTGCCGCTTGGCCGGCGTCGGCTGGGACCCGGGGCCGCAGTGGCGGTGCTCGCCCACGCGGTGGTCGTCGGCGGGCTCGTCGTCGGCGGGCGTGAGATCCTCGGGCCACCGCGAGGCGGGTGGCGAGCCTCTCGGGACGCGAGGGTGAACTTCTTCGCCATCCCGGCGGGGGCGCCCGCCGCCGTCGACATGGCACTGCCGCCGCGCCTCACCCTCTCAGATCTGTCCGCGTTGCGGCGCATCCACGTCGAGCTGCCGCCACTCGAGCTCCCGGCGGCAACCCTCCCGGCGCCGACGGCCGCGCTCGCTGGCGGGCGGGGGAACACCGGCGGGGGCGGCGGCGGGCGGGGGACGGGTCCAGGGGGGGCGGTCGGCGTCGGCGCAGGGTCTGGAACGGGCGACGAAGCGAGTTACATTTTCCCCGCCTCGCCGCGGACGGCGATTCTGCCGCCGCTGACCAGAGTGCCCGGCTCGGTGGCCGGCCGCACGTACCACGTGAAGTTCTGGGTCTCAATCGAGGGCCGCGTCACTCGGGTGGACGTGGACCCGCCGATCGCCGACGCGGCGTACGGCCGGGAGTTCCAGCAGCGCATGATGGCGTACCAGTTCTACCCAGCCCATACTCGGGCCGGGCGGAACGTGACCTGTGTCGTAACGGTCCCCCTGCGAATCGGTAACTAGCCCGCCTCGATGGCGGGCTCCAAGGAGCCACAACTCACTATGCTGATTGCTCTCGTCCTGGGGCTCTCCGTCCTTGCCCTGGCCGTCGCCTGGGGTCTGCGCGGCTTCGTGCTGCGGCAGGACAACGGCACCCCCGAAATGCGGAAGATCTCCGACGCGATCCAGGAAGGCGCCCAAGCGTTCCTGCGGCGCCAGTACCGCACCATCGGTCTCCTGAGCATCGCGCTCGGCGTGCTCATCTACCTGCTGTACGCGTTCTTCCGCAAGCCGCATCCCGGCGAGCCCGCGGCGGCCACGCTCGCGCTCACGACGACCCTCTCCTTCCTGTTCGGCGCGCTCTGCTCCGGCGTGGCCGGTCTCGTGGGGATGTACGTCGCCGTGCGCTCCAACATCCGGACCGCCAGCGCGGCGCGCTCCAGCCTCAACAAGGCGCTGCAGATCGCGCTGCGGGGCGGTGCGGTGAGCGGGCTGTTCGTGGTGGCGATGAGCCTGTTCGGCGTGGGCCTGCTCTACAGCGTGCTCGACGCCCTGCACTTCGAGCCGACCAAGATCCCCCTCATGATCGTGGGCTACGGCTTCGGGGCGTCGTTCGTGGCGCTGTTCGCGCAGCTGGGCGGCGGCATCTACACCAAGGCCGCCGACGTCGGCGCCGATCTCGTCGGGAAGGTGGAGGCGGGGATCCCCGAAGACGATCCGCGCAACCCGGCGGTCATCGCGGACCTGGTGGGCGACAACGTGGGCGACTGCGCGGGTCGCGGCGCCGACCTGTTCGAGTCCACCGCGGCCGAGAATATCGGCGCGATGATTCTCGGCTCGGGACTCGCGTTGGCGAACCCCGGCGTCTTCAGCCCGGCGCAGGTCGTTGGTCTCATGCTGTTTCCGCTGGTGGCGCGGGCGTTCGGGCTCGTCGCATCCATCATCGGCGTCCTCGTCGTGAAGGCCCGTGAAGACGAGGATCCGATGCACGCGCTCAATCGCGGCTACATGTGGACCGCCGTGCTCGCCGCCTTGGGGTTCGTGGGAGGGACGTACTGGCTGCTCAATCCCGCGGGACACCCGGTCGCCTGGTGGCACTTCGCGCTGTGCGGCGTGATCGGGATCGCGACTTCGATCGCGTTCGTCTATATCACGCAGTACTACACCGAGTACCGCTACCGCCCCGTCAAATCGATCGCCGCCGCCTCGGTCACGGGCCCGGCGACGAACATCATCGCGGGGTTCGCCGTGGCGCTCGAGTGCACCGCGCTGCCCACCTTCACGATCTCGGCCGCGATCATCGCCTCCTACCGGCTCGGTGCCTCGAGCGGGCTGGCGCATGCGGGGCTGTTCGGCACCGCCGTGGCGACGATGGGTATGCTCGGCACGGCCGCCTACATCCTCGCCATGGACACCTTCGGCCCCATCACCGACAACGCCGGCGGCATCATCGAGATGTCGCACCAGCCCGAGGCGATTCGCAAGCGCACCGATCGGCTCGACGCGGTCGGCAACACGACCAAGGCGCTCACCAAGGGCTATGCCATCGGCTCGGCGGCGCTGGCGGCGTTCCTGCTCTTCTCGGCGTACCTGGACGAGGTGGCCTTGCTCGGCTCCCCGCTCCAGGCCGTCGACATCTCGAAGCCCGAGGTGTTCGTGGGCGGCCTGCTGGGCGCGATGCTGGTGTTCTGGTTCTCGGCGCTCGCGATCGGCGCGGTGACGAAGGCGGCGGTGAGCGTCATCAAGGAGGTGCGGCGCCAGTTCCAGGCGGACCCCGGCATCCTCAAGGGCACGTCGCGTCCCGATTACGGCACCGCCGTGGACATCGTGACCATCGGTGCCCTCAAGGCGATGGTGGCGCCCGGCCTGCTCGCGGTGGCGATGCCGATCGCGGTCGGGCTGTTTTTCAAGCTGTTCCATCTCGGGGCCGAGACGGTGGCCGCGTTCCTCATGGTCGGGACGATCGGCGGCATCCTGATGGCGACGCTGCTCAACAACGGCGGCGGCGCGTGGGACAACGCCAAGAAGTACATCGAGACGGGTGAGTACGGCGGCAAGGGCAGCCCGGCGCACAAGGCCGGGGTCGTGGGGGACACCGTCGGCGATCCCTTCAAAGACACGGCGGGGCCGTCGTTGCACGTGCTGATCAAGCTCTTGAGCACGGTCACGCTGGTGCTGGCGCCGCTGTTTGTCTAGCTCGCGGCAGCTCTTCCGCCGCAAGCCGATTGCCGAGCTGCTCGTCGAGGGCGAGAGTCCGTACGCCCTCAAACGGGCCTTGGGCGCCGGCGATCTCATCATGCTCGGCATCGGCGCCGTGATCGGCGCCGGGATCTTCGGAGCCATCGGGACAGCGGCCGCAGGGCAGTACGACGCCGCCGGGCATCTCGTCCGTAGCGGCGCCGGGCCCGCGCTCGTCTTGTCGTTCCTGCTGCTCGGTGTATGCTGCGCGCTCGCCGGTCTGTGCTACGCCGAGCTTGCCGCCATGATTCCGCAGGCGGGGAGCGCCTACGCCTACTCGTATGCGACCCTGGGAGAGCTGGTCGCGTGGATCATCGGGTGGGACCTGATCCTCGAGTACGCCGTCGGCAACGTCGCCGTGGCGATCTCCTGGGCGGACTATTTCACGTCGCTGCTCCGGAGCTTCGACACTCAGCTTCCGGTATGGCTCACGACGGGATACCGAACGGCGCTCCTCTCCCCCGACCCCGCCGTGCATGGTCTGCTCCAAACCGCGCCCCACGTCGCCGGCATCCCGATCCTGATCAACGTGCCCGCCTTCCTGATCGTCGCGGCCATTACCTGGCTGCTGCTGCTCGGTGTGCGGGAGAGCGCCACGGTAAACAACGTCATGGTGACGATCAAGCTCCTGGTGCTCGGTCTGTTCATCATCGCCGGTATCAGCCACCTCAACCCGGCGCACTATCATCCGTTCGCTCCGAACGGCTTCCGCGGCATCCATCAGGGGGCGGCGATCGTCTTCTTCGCCTACATCGGATTCGACGCGATCTCGACCGCCGCAGAAGAGACGAAAAACCCGCAGCGCAGCTTGCCGATCGGGATTCTGGGCGGGCTCGCCATCTGCACGGTCATCTACATGATCGTGGGCGCCGTTCTCACGGGGATGGTGCCGTACACCGAGCTCGGCGTCGCGGACCCGCTCGCCAAGGCGCTCAACAGCGCGGGGTTCACGACGGTGGGGTGGATCGTCGCGCTGGGCGCGATCGTCTCCATGTCGGCGGTGCTGCTCGTGTTCCAGTATGGGCAGCCACGCATCTTCTTCGCGATGGGACGCGACGGCTTGCTGCCGCCGTGGGCGGCCAAGGTGCATGTCAGGACCCGCGTGCCCTACATCACGACGCTGATCACCGGCGTCTTTGTGGGACTGTGGTCGCTCATCGGAGACGCGGGTGAGACCTACAACCTCACCAACATCGGCACGCTGTTCGCGTTCGTGCTCGTGTGCGTGGGCGTGCTGGTGCTGCGCCACACCGACCGCGACCGCCCCCGGCCGTTCCGGGTGCCGTTCGTATGGCTCGTTTCGCTCACGGGCGCCGCGCTCTGCCTGTTCGTCATGGTCGGCCTGCCGCTCGAGACGTGGGTGCGTTTCGCGGGTTGGCTCTCCATTGGTCTGATCCTCTACCTGTTCTACGGCTACCGCCACAGCCGGCTGCACCGGGCGGGCCCTCAGGCGCAGTGAAGCTTCACACCAAGATCATCATCGGGCTGCTGTCCGGCGCCGGCGTTGGCATCGTCGCCAATGCGTTCGCGACCGGGGCGGCCTGGGTCGCGTGGATCGGCATCCCCGCCGACCGAGCCGCTGAGAAGGTGCAAT
>WNEP01001962.1_pt1 | contig 10296 bp, 10 predicted proteins | sample 5399961 | NCBI WGS metagenome assembly WNEP01 (sample SAMN13153329, study PRJNA577476) | soil metagenome | isolation source: 20 cm grassland meadow soil pre-rain plot 5 | place: USA:California | collected 2015-09-08 | reverse complement strand
TGGCGACGTTCGCCAGTTCGCCGAAGCCCGTCTTGATCCCGTACGCGAGGGAGCCTTTCGCGACGACGGTCTCGAGGGCCCGCCGGCTCGCGTCCACGCGTTTCGCCGCGGCCGGGGCGAGGCGCACCGGTTCGCCCTGGCGGGCGACGGCGATCACGTCATCGAGGTCGAGCGACCGTCCGTCGATCGAACGCATGGAGGACCGCCGCGGCATCCCGGTTCCGCGATAAAGCTTTCACGCGGAGTCCAAAGCCGTTAAGCGCCCGCGGGCGTTCGGGACCCGTCCATGCAGATCGTCTTCCTCGGCACCTCCGGATCGTGGCCGACGCCGAAGCGGAACGTGAGCGCGGTCGCGATCAAGCGCGGTCCCGAGGTGGTCCTGTTCGACTGCGGCGAAGGCACGCAGCGGCAGTTCATGCTGAGCAAGCTGAGCTTCATGCAAGTCTCCCGCGTCTTCGTGTCCCACTTCCACGGCGACCATTTCCTCGGGCTGCCGGGGATGGTCCAGAGCATGTCGATGAACGGACGCGAGGCGCCCCTCGAGGTCTACGGTCCGCGCGGTATCGAGCGGCTCGTCGGCGAGCTGCTGTCCCTCGGCTACTTCACGCCCGGATTCGCCGTGCACGCGAAAGAACTGCCGCCGGGCGGCGAGGTCGACTGCGGCGAATACGTCGTGCGTGCGTTCGAGGCCGTCCACACGGTCCCGTGCGTGAGCTTCGTCCTCGAGGAAAAGACGCGGCCGGGCCGATTCAGCGTGGAGCGGGCGGAAGCCCTCGGGGTCCCGAGCGGGCCGCTGTACAGCCAGCTCCAGGCGGGCGAACCGGTGACGATCCGCGGTCGGACGATTCGGCCCGAGGACGTGCTGGGTCCGCCGCGGCGTGGACGCAAGATCGTGTACACGGGCGACACGATGCCCCACGAGGCCATCGTCGAGATGGCGCGCCATGCGGACCTCTTGATCCACGACGCGACGTCGGATGCGGCCCTGGAGGAGAAGGCGAATCGCTACGGCCACTCATCCTCCCGACAGGCGGCGGAAACCGCGAAGGAGGCCGGGGTGGGCTTGCTGGTCCTCACGCACCTCAGTCCGCGGTATGAGGACCCGACGTCCATCCTGGACGATGCGAAGAAGGTCTTCGAGAATGTCCGCGTGGCCGAGGACTTCCTCGAGGTGGACATCCCCTACCCCGAGTGAGGCCGAGCGCAGAACGCTCGGCTTGTCGGAACCCGTTATCGTCGAATAACGATAACGCGGAGACGACGCCGATCACCTCGAAGTGGCCATCTCGGAGCGCACGAGCTCGACGAACCGTCCCATCTCCGTCTTCGCGCGCTCCGCATACGCTGCCACCTTGCGTGCGACTCTCTCACGGCTCTCGGGATCGGTTGCCGGGCCGATGTATTCCTCGACCTGCTCCCGGTGGCCTCTCCGATTCTCGTAGTGCCAGAAATAGAGATACCGCCTGCGCCGGACCGTCTTGATGCAATACCCGCAACCGATCATCACCGAGCACACGACTCCAGGTTAGATCCATTACGTGTTATCGTTATTTAACGATAACGAGGGGGTGGGCGAAACGGTGGCCGGGACCAACTCATCTGCTCACAGCAGCTTCATCAGGTCCGACTTCGTCACAATCCCCGTCACGTCGCCTTTCGCGGTCACGAGGACCGCGTTGTAGTGTCGCAGCAGGCTCGCCGCGAGCTCGACGGGGGCCTTCGCGTCGACCTGAGGGAACGCCGGCTCCATGACCTCGTCCACGCGGATCCGAGCGAGGTCCTTCGGGTCTTTGCCGGATAGGATGAGGTTGTTGATTACCTTGTCCGAGATCGAACCGACCGGATGGCCGTTGTGCATGACGGGCATCTGGGAGAATTTCCAATGGCGCATCTCGTCGACGGCGGTCGCGAGCGGAAGCCTTGCCTCGACGTACTGAACCTTGCGCGTCTGGATCTGCTCGACGAGCGCCTTCTTCTCCTGCCGTTTCAGCTCGGCCTGGAGGGACGTCATGACCCGCCGGACGACGTCGTAGGAGGGGTTCATCTGTTTCTTCTCGATCTTCACGATCGTCGACTGGCTGACATTCGAGAGGCGCGCGAGCGCGGTCTGCGTGAGCCCGAGGGCCTTCCGCAAGCGCGGGACCTCCTCCAACTCAGGCATCATCACGACGGGCAATGGGCGTGAGGTACATATTCCTGTCGGAATTTTCAGGACCGTTGCATATGATTGGTCGATGGACCGAATCCGGGACGGACCCGGGTTCCTCCGCGTCCGCGCGCCGTTGCGCGACCGGGCGACAAAAGCCATATATGCACGCCCGCATCCACGCCGCACAGCCGTCGGGGGCTTTCCGTGGCGCGAAATATCTACGTCGAAGAACTCATCCACACGCCGATCGAACAGCAGAGCTCGGAAATCGTCGAGCGCAAGGGCATCGGCCACCCGGACAGCGTCGCCGACGGCCTCGCGGAGATCGTCTCCCGGGCCCTCTCCAAGATGTACATCCAGCGGTTCGGTCGCATCCTCCATCACAACACGGACCAAGTCGAGGTCGTCGGGGGACAGAGCGCCCCGAAATTCGGCGGCGGCGTGTTCCTCGAGCCGGCGTACATCCTCCTGGTCGGCCGGGCGACGACGATGGTCAACGGCGAACGCCTCCCGTACCGCACGGTCGCGATCCAGGCGGCCCACGATTACCTCGCGACGAACTGCACGAACCTCAACGTCGACGCCGATGTGACGTTGGACTGCAAGATCGGTCAGGGTTCCGTCGACCTCCGCGGCCTATACGACACCCAGAAGCACCTCGCCAACGACACCTCGTTCGGCGTTGGATTCGCGCCGTTCTCCGAACTCGAGACGGTCGTCTTGGAGACGGAGCACCTGATCAACGGGCCGCTGAAGAAGGACCTGAAGGAAGTCGGGCAAGACATCAAGGTCATGGGGGTTCGCCACGACGACGCCATGCGACTCACGGTCGCCGCGGCGTTCGTGGACAAGTACGTCCCGGACAAGGACCACTACCAGAGCGTGGTCGAGGAACTCCGGGAGCGGCTTCTAGACAATGCGGTGAAGTTCACGGACCGGACCGTGAAAGTGGACATCAACACGGGCGACAATTACGACTCCGGGATTTTCTATCTCACGGTCACCGGGCTATCCTGGGAGAACGGGGATGACGGCAGCGTCGGGCGCGGGAACCGCGTCAGCGGCCTCATCACCCCGTACCGACCGATGTCCATGGAGGCCGCGGCCGGCAAGAATCCCGTCACCCACGTCGGCAAGCTGTACAACCTCCTCTCGTTCGACATCGCGGACCGCCTCGTCCGCGAGCACCAGGGCAAGGTCAAGGAGGTCTGGGTCCGCATCGTCTCCCAGATCGGGAACCCGATCGACGAGCCGCAGGCGGCGACCGCCCAGATCATCCCGGAGAAGGGCACACACCTCAGCTCGCTCCAGAAAGACGCGGAGGCCCTGATCGACGAGGAGCTCGAGAAGATCTACAAGATGACGGAGCGCATCGTCGAGGGCAAGGTCCACTGCTTCTAGCCGCGCGAGTCAACGTATTTATCCGCCCGGCGGTTCACTCCCGGTCCGCATGAACGAGGACGTCGCCTTCATCAACGAACAGGTGGACCGCCACCATGCGTGGTTCGCGAAATCCCTCCCGATGATCGCGTCGGAGAACGTGCTCAGTCCGCTGGCGCGGGAAATGCTCGTGTCGGACTTCGGCGACCGCTACGCGGAAGGCCTCCCGCACGAGCGGTACTACCAGGGCAACGCCTTCGTCGACGAGGTCGAGGACCGGGTCGTGGCCCTCGCCAAGAAGCTCTTCCGCGTGAGGCACATGGACCCGCGGCTCATCAGCGGCACGGTCGCGAACATGGCCGTGTACTTTGCCCTCCTCGAACCGGGGGACATCATGACGTCCGTGGCCCTGAGCCACGGGGCCCACATCAGCTCCGCGAAGTTCGGGGCCGCGGGGATGCGCGGGGTGAACAACGTGAACTATCCCTTCGACGTCGAGCGGATGAACATCGACGTCGACGGGACGGCGAAGCTGCTCCGGCTCGTGAAGCCGAAGGTCGCCGCGTTCGGGCAGAGCGTCTTCCTGTTCCCGACGCCGCTGCGGGACTTGCAGGACGCGTTCCAGGAAGCCGGCTGCCACGTCTGGTACGACGGCGCACATGTGATGGGCCTCATCGCGGGCGGACAGTTCCAGGACCCGCTCCACGAGGGCGCCGACGTGCTCACCGGCTCGACCCACAAGACGCTCCCGGGACCCCAGCACGGGATCCTCCTCTCCGATTCCGAAGACGAGAAATTCATCAAGCGCCTGCAACGGGCCGTCTTCCCCGGCGTCGTGTCGAACCACCACCTCCATGCGATGGCGGCCCTCGGGATCACGCTCGCGGAATTCCTGGAGTTCGGCCGCGACTATGCCGCGCAGATCGTCCAGAACGCGAAGGCCCTCGCCCAAGGACTCCACGAGCGGGGGATCAAGGTCCTCGCGGAGAAGCACGGCTTCACGGAGAGCCACGCGATCGCCCTCGACGTCGCGGCCCTCGGCGGCGGCGCGAAGGTCGCCTCGGACCTGGAGAAGGCGAACATCATCACGAACAAGAACCTCCTCCCCTGGGACACGTCTCCGGTGAAGCCGAGCGGCATCCGGCTCGGCACCCAAGAGCTCACGCGTCTCGGAATGAGGGAATCTCAGATGGGCGAGGTCGCCGACCTCTTCGCCCGCGTCGCGGTGAAGCACGAATCGCCGGAGAGGGTCGCCCCGGACGTCGGCGCGATGCGGGACGAGTTCAACACGGTCCACTACTGTTTCACGAAAGGCGCGGAGGCCCACCGTCGCTGGCGGATCGCGTAGTTCAGGACCGGCTCGACAGGACGTGTTTCACGATTCCGACGAACGTCTCGGGCACGCCGGCCCCGGTCTTGGCGCTCGCGTACGACCAGGGCCACCGGCGCTGCCGGAAGAACGACTCGATCTCCGCGGGAGGAAGGGCCCGCTCCTTCTGGAGGTCCGCCTTGTTGACGACGCCATACGTCGGGATGTCACCCGCGACGGAGCGGATCGAGCGCGCCCATTCGTCGAGGGCAATGAGCGTGTCCCGCCGGGTCAGGTCGGCGACCGCGAGGATGCCCTGGGCCCCGTGGTAGTAGGCCTCCTTCAGCAGCTCCCGCACGGTCGACGTGCCCATGATATCCCAAAGGATGACGTCGGCCTGGAGCGGGTCCGGCCCTCCCGGATTGGCGACGGTCACGCTCTTCTTCGTGATCTTCGTGCCGAGCGTCGCGATGTAGCGGTCGTCGTACTGGTCCAGCACGTACCGGCGGATGAGGGAGGTCTTGCCGACGGCGCCTTCCCCGGCCATGCAGATCTTCACCTTCATGATTTCCGTGGGCATCGTCATCGCTCCGTGTCCTCGGCCCGCCGCCGCGCGGATTGTTCGGCGGCCGTCTCTCCTTGCATTCGGTGGAGTTTCGCCTTGAACCGCCAGGCGCCCGGGTATCGCGGGTCGATCCGGAGCACGCGGTCGAGGATCGTCAAGCCTTCCTCCAGATAGCCTTCCTGAGCCCGAAGGGCGGCGAGGACAAAGAGGGCATCGACGTCGTCCGCGTTCGCCAGGAGTCGCTGCCGGACCAGGGAGGCGGTGTCCGGGCGTTCAATCCCCACGCGGGCACCCCCGGACGGAGCGGGCCGTTGCCGGACGGGGCCCGGGGCGGTTCGCGGCCGGCTTTGGACGCACGGATGCAGAGATCCTCAGGCCGTGCGGCGCGCGAGGCTCGCGCGTCATCGCCACCTCCCGGGCATTCTCCGGAAGCCTCCGGCCAGGAACGATTCGAGGACCGGCCCCGCCTGATCCAGGCTCGCGACGCGACCGTCCCAGTCGACGAGCGCCGGGCCATGGGCTTTCTCCAGGGCGCGCTCCGCGGCCTTCAACTGAGGGAAGAGATAGCGCGGGCTGCCGCGGGAGACGAGTGCCGCGAGCACCAGATGCCGGCCGCGGAGGACCGCGGCCTTCCGGCCGGCGAACGACAGTTCGTCGAGGGTGGCCTTCGTGTGAAACGAATCGCGCACGAACTCCTGGATCGCCAAGAACATGGAGGCGACGAGATCGTCGTCTTTCCGCAAGCCCGGGCCGCGGCTCAGATGCTGGATCAGGATCCCGCTCCGGTGCACGAGGAACACCTCGTCGATCACGAGATTCCGTTCCCCGAGGACCGGGGCGATCAGAGTGGCCGCCAGGATGGCCAGGAGGGCGAAGGCCAGGACCGCGAGGACCGAGGTGAGATCGGTCCGAAGGGGAGGCGGGGCCTGGACGGTGAAGACCAGCTGGTCGAACTTCGGGCCGATGGATCGGTTCGAGATGTCCTCGTAGACGACGGTCGCGTTGACCCAGATGGGATCCCCGACCGTCGCGTTGGCGTTCACGATGGCGGTGAAGGTCACGTTGATGTTTTCGCTCGGAGTCAGGTTGGTCCGGGGGAAGGAACGCCAGCTCCCATTCCCCACATCGAGGAAGGGACTGATGCCGATCGCGATCGATACGTTGTACGCCGTCAGGTTCCGCGCATCCGACGGATCGACCGTCGTCGGGATGATGTTCGTCACGTTGACCGTGAACTGAATCCGACTGCCGAGGACGGGGGGCGCCGGAGGATGCCAGAGTAGGTCACTCGCGACGAGCTGGAGCTCGAGGACGCCCAAGAGGATCCACACCCTCGATTGAGCCGTCCTCGGCGTGGCCGGGCCGCCCCCGAGCTCGATCGCCTGCGCGACCGCCGTCACGGTTCGACCTCGCGTCGCGTTCGCGTCCACGACGGCCGGCACGGACCACACGTAGGAACGGCCGGACTTCAGGAAGCTGCATTGCCACTCCGCGAACGTCACGTTTGACGTGATCGTCCCGCAGGAGAACGGGATCGTAATCGCGGCGCCCGCCAAGGCGAGGTCGGGATCCACGGTGAGGTTCACGCTGACGAGCTGGAGGTGACCGCCGCCGGTGACGTTCAGCCAGATCGTATACGTGATCGTCTCGTTCCGCTCCGCGGCCATCCGGTCCGCCGCGAGCCCAAGGCCAAAACTCGTGGTGCTCGGCGAGGGCGACGGACTCCAGGCCGCGAACGCCGGGGCCGCCGTTTCCACCATGATCGCGAGGAGGACGAGGAACCCGACGAACGCGATGCGGATCACGGAACCCCGGTTACGATTGGTCGGACGCTATTTGAGTTTGCGACCCCGTTATCGGATGCGTTCCTTCCGGATTCCGAGAACACGCGCGGGAAGTTTTATAAGCCGAGGGTTTCTTCGCAACTTCCCACCAGCCGGTCTTGAGAGGGTTTCGGTGCTGGATGAGCTACAGCTGAAGCGGGAGCGAGAGAACCAAGAGGCGGAACGCCACCGTCGGCGCCGCGACGAGTTGAACGACAAGACGCGGGAATGGGTGGAGAAGCGCGACGCGCTGAACGCGCAGGTCCGGACGCTCGTCGACGAGGCGACCCAACACCGGATCCAGCGGGACGAGCTGAACGCCCAGGTCAAGGCCGCGAAGGAGGAACGCGACCGCTACAATCGGCGGGTGAACGAGCTCCAAGACCAACTCTCGGATCTGAAGCGGAGGAAGCTCCCCCGCGGCGCCGTGCCGCTTGGAAAGCTCCAGCAGGAGCTGAAGCGCCTCGAGTTCCGACAGATGACCTCCGTCCTGACGGTCGACAAGGAGCGCGCGCTCATCGACGACATCCAACGCCTTCAATCGGAGGTCAAGAAACTGGAGAAGTCGCTCGAAGAGAACGAAGACGTCCGGAAGATGAAAGAGGAACTGAAAGCCGCGCGAGACCTCGCGGAGGACGCTCACAGGCGCGTCTCCGAACTCGCGGAGAAGGCCCAGGCGGAGCACGATCAGATGACGGCGCTGTACGAGCAAGGGGACAACCTGCGCCGCGAGGCGGACCGGGCCCAAGAGGAGTTCATCAAGACGAAGATGCTCGCGGACGAGGAGCATCGCAAGCACATCGAGCACATCCGCCAGGTCCACGACTACGACAAGATCATCCACGGGATCTGGATGAAGAGCCGCGGTGTGACCGAGGAAGTCGCCGAAGAAGTCGACGCGAAGAAAGAGGCGGAACTCATCTTCGAACGGTTCAAGAAGGGGGAGAAGCTGTCGACGGAGGACCTCCTCACGTTGCAAAAGTCCGGGTACCTTTGAACGGGCAACCGTTCGAACGGACCCGGGTGCCGACTCGCGACCAGGAAGTCTAATATACTAAGTATAGCAGGACAAAGGCCCAGGTGAAGTCGCCAAGGAGCGGGTTGTCATCGCGGGGCTGCCGACGGTCGTCCGCGCCATCGGGTCCTGCGGATTTTACAAAGTGTTAAGTAGCATTTCACGAATACGATCCCGGGGGAATTTTGGGCTAGTTCGTTAGAGTGCATCCCATCCCTTCTGACAAGGCTAGCCCTCCCTTCCCTTTTTTAATTTCGACCTCGGACGAATTTCGACTTCCCGCAGCCGGACGCCTTCCATCAACGCGCCGGTGGTCATCCTCATTCGAGGCAGTCCGTCAAATTCAGACGGCATTTCCCGGGTCGTCTCGCTCCCTGGAGATAACGCCGCTGAGGGAGAGGCAAAACCCAGCGACAACGAGGGCCAGGCCCCCTATGGTCAGGGCGTCGAAGACCTTCGCCGCGAATTCGTCATCCGATCCCGCAGTTTGGCTACAGCGCCAGCCAACGACAGGATCCCAACAGGAGGCCGCCTCTGCCCGATACGCGGCCGCCGCAGAAGTACAGAGGATCACCCATGCGACTCCAACGACAACGAACGCGATACCTTTCCCGAGTCGATCGAGGCGCATGAAGTCTCTCGACGGACCGTCAATTAGGACGACCAAGACGATGAAGATGCCGATGGCACGAACGGCCCATGGTCTCCTCGGACGCGTTATCGGGGATCTCGCAACGCAAGGCCAATGCCTCGTTTTCGAACCATGAAGAATTACGGTGCGAGGGGCACGCTCGGGGAATAGGTTCGGATGAACTCCGATTCATCGGTGCCTGGAAGGCGCCCGGTCCTCAAACGGCGGGGACCGATCCGTTCCGGCAGGCCGAGCTCTTCCACCTGGCGAGGATCAGCGACCGGCTCGACACGATCATCGTCATCTTAGCGTTCATCCTCGTGGCGACGGTCATTTCGACGGTCTTGTTCATCCTCGGTCGGTGAGCGCGATCGCTCGATTTCGGGGTGCTCAGACTTAAGGCGGATCACTCCTTCGGTGTCCACGCATGGTCCTCGAGAAGCTGGGCAGCTCGCTACGAGAGGCGCTCCGCAAGATCGCGGGCGCCAGTTACATCGATGAGTCGCTCATCAAAGAGATCGTCCGGGACATCCAGCGGGCGCTCATCCAGGCGGACGTGAACGTCCAGCTCGCCCTCACGATCACGAAGCAGCTCCAGCGGCGGGCGCTCGAAGAGAAGCCGCCCCCGGGCATGAGCCCGCGCGAGCATGTCGTCCGAATCATCTACGAGGAGCTGGTGAAGATCCTGGGTGCCAGCCGCGAGGTGCCCATTCAGAAGCAGCGGATCCTCCTCGTCGGGCTGTACGGTCAAGGCAAGACGACGACCGCCGGGAAGCTGGCCAAGTTCTTCCAGAAGAAGGGGCTGTCCGTCGGCCTCGTCGCCGCCGACGTCCACCGGCCGGCGGCGTACGATCAACTGGCTCAGCTCGCGGAACAGATCAACGCCGCCTTCTACGGCGAGCCGGGGGCGAAGGAAGCCGTGAAGATCGCCAAGGCGGGGGTCAAGGCCCTGGAAGGGAGCGATGTGATCATCGTGGACTCGTCGGGCCGGCATGCGCTCGAGCCGGACCTGATCGCCGAGATCGAGGGCGTCGCCAAGGCCGTCCAAGCGGATGAACGCCTCCTCGTCCTCGACGCGACGGTCGGTCAGCAGGCGGGGCCGCAAGCGAAGGCGTTCCACGACGCGGTCGGGATCACGGGCGTCATCGTCACGAAGCTCGACGGGACCGCGAAGGGCGGCGGCGCCCTGTCCGCGGTGGCGGAGGTGAAAGCGCCGGTGGTCTTCATCGGCGTCGGCGAGAAGATCGACGATCTGGAGAAGTTCGACCCGCCGCGGTTCATCTCCCGCCTCTTGGGCATGGGCGACCTCGAGACGCTCCTCGAGCGCGCCCAGGAAGCGATCGATGCGCAGAAGGCGGAGGCGCTCACGAAGAAGATCATGGCGGGGAAGTTCACGCTTCACGAGATGTACGAGCAGATCGAGA
>WNEP01001955.1_pt1 | contig 10324 bp, 8 predicted proteins | sample 5399961 | NCBI WGS metagenome assembly WNEP01 (sample SAMN13153329, study PRJNA577476) | soil metagenome | isolation source: 20 cm grassland meadow soil pre-rain plot 5 | place: USA:California | collected 2015-09-08 | reverse complement strand
GTGCGGGGGGCGCCGGTCTCACGGCCGCTAGTGGCCCAGGCGAACTCTTCCATCCGCCTCCAGCCAGTCGAACCTCCTACTCAGGCTGGACGGTGCAGCGAAGTTGAGCACAAGGTACTCCTGCCGATGCAAGCCGACGCCGGCTTCCCTGAGCTGCTGCTGGCTGTAATCGGACAGGATGACAACCGGCACCTTCCTCGTGGCCCGATTCTCGCGCAGCTTCGTCAGGACTTCCGCGCGTTCACGATGGGGAGCTCTGATGTCGAGAAAGACCAGGTCAGGGTGAATGCGCGCCATGTGGCCCTGGCTGAGCTGGTCGGCATCCACCACGGTCACACGGTAGCCGTCAACCTCGAGCTTGATCCGGTACATCTCGGCCAGCGAGGGGTCGTCCTGGATGAAGACGACGGATACCGTGTCCACTTCGGTGTAAGCTGCGGTGGCGCTCTCGGAATCAGTGAATGCGACTCTGGCGCTCGGTTGCATGCTCATCGAGTTGTCCTCCCTGTCGAAAAGTGGTTGTCCCTTCGACGCTGCCACGAAACGTCCGGATGCTCCAGTGCAAGAAGGCCGATCCTGGACCTAGAGCGCAGGGTCCTTTAGGCGCAGGGCATCCAACACGCTCCGGATTTCCGTCCTGAATACCGATGACATAGGAGCTACGCGGGGACCGCTACGGGCAGGTCCTCGGACTCAGGCGGTTCAGGGACCACGTCCCCGACGGTTGATTCGTTATGCTCTCGACTCGGACCTGACGAGGGGTGAGGCTTACGCCAATGTCGGGTCCGCTGCGGGTGCTGATCGCCGAAGACCACGACGTGGTCCGCGCCGGTATTCGACTCGTCCTGGAATCCGAGAGCGACTTACGGGTCGTGGCCGAAGCGCGCACCGCTCCAGATGCGATTGCCAGCGCCGTTCGATCGCAGCCCGACGTGGTGGTGATGGATGTCCGGCTCGCCAGCGGCAGCGGCATCCAGGCGACCCGGGAGATCCAATCGCGCGTCCCCGCCAGCAATGTCTTGATGCTCACGTCCTACCCGGACGATGATGCCCTGTTCGCCTCGATCATGGCCGGAGCGTCCGGATACATGCTGAAATCGGCGACGCCTGCCGAGCTGATCCGCGGCGTACGGCGTGTCGGCCAGGGCGAGAGCCTGCTCGATCCGTCCATCACCGGCCAGGTTCTCACCCGGGTCCGACAGAGCCCGATTCTGGCACGGGACGAAAAGCTCTCGAGGCTGACCAGTCGGGAAGCCGAGGTCCTCGCCTTGCTGGCCCAGGGCAAGACCAATGCGCAGATCGCGCGCGACATCCACATCTCGGAGAAAACCGTGAAGAACCATGTCTCCACCATCCTCGGAAAGCTCGAGGTGGAGCGCCGGACGGAAGCGGCCGCCTACGTCGCCCAGCACCGAAACCCGTTCGGCTAAGGGCAGGCCTTTCGACACCGCAACCAGCCTATCGTGACCTCCCCCCAAGTCGCATCTTTCGGCCCTTGGCGCTCCGACACCGACCCACGATGCTGAGGTCATGCACCTGTCAGTTCTCTTTCTGTGGGCTTTCATCACCGGAGCGGCGGCAGACGTCACGAGCAGCCTTGATTTCCACGTGACGACCGGCAGCACCGGACTCCAGGCACAGTTCACCACCAACGTTCGCCAAGGCTTGCACGCGACCGTCAACTGGGATGCGGCTGGCGTCACGGGCAACGCGCTGGTCACGGTCGGTCCAACGACCTTGACGCTGAATAAGACCGACGGACAGCCCCTTCGCGTCGATGTCGCCGGCCTCGGCGTCGTTTCGCCGTTTCCCCTGGGCGAAAGCCCCAGCCAGCATCAATTGATGGCTGCCAGCGCCCCATTCGCGGCGCCGTCGGCCGGCGCGCTGGAGAACCTCGGGTCGTTTAGCAGTGGGGTCCTGGACGAGATCGTCCGCTGGGTTCGCACCGTGGTCCCCTTCCTGCTGCTGGGACTCCTTCTCATCCTGCTACTCCCGACGCTGGGGGGCGGCGTTCGCGGGACGGCGATGCGACCCCCGTGGGAGCGGCTCGGTGTAGGCTTGCTGGCCTTGATCGCCATGCCGAGTGCCAGCATCGCCTTACTGGTCGGCGGCGTCTTCCTCGGTGTCTGGTGGCTGGGCCTGATGATGGTGGGCCTGTGCGCCATTGCGCTCGCCGCCGGGTACACCTACAGCGGCATGGTGGTAGGCCGCGTACTCTTCGATCGACTGGGTTGGACGAGCCTGAACATCTTCTGGGCCTTGCTCGGCGGTCTGGCGCTGATCAGCGTGCTAACGCTCATTCCCTACGTTGGGGCGTTCGTCGCTCTCGCTTCGGTTACGTACGGCATCGGCGCCCTGCTCCTGGCACCGCGGACACCTTCCGCCACATCGCACCCCCCGCGCTGGCTCAGGAACGTGCATCTCCCGGCGCTGCCGGCGCGCCGCCCGCCTGCGTTCCCGGAGGTCCCGAGAGGCTGACGAAATCAGACGGGCTGCGACTCGGCGCTTTCCGGCCGCTGCTGTGGTTCCGGGACGAGGAGTCGAACCAGTGATCCCTTGCCAGGCTCGGAGTGGAGCTCGAGCTGCCCGCCCAACAGCCCGGCTCGGGTGCGAAGGTTGCGGAGTCCAAGACCCTGCGCGGCTTCAGGGCTGAATCCCCGACCATCGTCGCGGACCTCGAGAACCGTGGCATGTGCTGCCTCCCGAATGGTCAGTGCGACTCGGCGGGCTCGTGCGTGACGCCGTACGTTGGAGAGCGCCTCCCGAACAAGCTGCACGATGTCGGTATCTACGCCGTCAAGCGCAGCCACGGCGTTGGGCTCGAGGTCCACGGTAACCGGGATCCCGGACGAGCTCTCGAATTCCACCGCCAGCTGTTTTAGCGATGCGGCGAGTCCTCCGAGCATTACCAGGCTCGGTTCGAGGCCGTGGACGTATGCCTGAATATCATTGATAGCCTCGCGGATGCCTGCCGTGGTCTGCTGGATCGTCGTCCTCAGCGCCTTGGGAACCTCATCGGCATGGAGCTGTAACCGGAAGGCAGCGGCGAAGAGCGTTTGAACGACGCCATCGTGCAATTCGCGTGCGATGCGAGACCGATCGGCGCCGATAGCCTTGCGGACCCGTTCCCTGTCCAGGCGCATCGATTCAACGGCGGTCGCAATCTCGCGGGCGAACCGATCGACGGAAGCCGCCGCCTGGCCGCGATCGCCCTCGTCTGTGGCCAGCCCGCGGCCAATCAGGAGCCCATTGCGGTCGCTTGACCATGGAATAATGGTCGCCAGTTCGCCACCGCGCACCACCGGCCGGCCGGTTCGTAAGGCCTGGCGAGCCAGCGGGCCGTCCCGGATTTTGTGGCCGTCCTGAGGACCGCCCCGATCGATCCCGTCACGGCAAAGAATCTGCAGCGCTCCCTTCCGGTCGCGGTCGGCGGCAACCAGGACCTCGTCAGCCTCCAGGAGGTAACGGAGGTGACGAACAATCATCAGGAGCGCTCCGTTCAGTCGGCGCCCCTGCAGAATCGCCGTCGTGGCCTCTGCGCGCGACCTTAGGGCCTCCCGTTCAACAATCTGGTCCCAGGCCCGACCAATGCTGCCCTGAACGGCGATCACCTTGCCGCGAGGGTCGTGGATTGGAGAGCGAGACACAGAGACCCACGCCAGCCGTCCGTCCCGGCCCATCAGTCGAATCCAGAGCCTGCCCGTGAGCCGCTCCGGTTGGGCAAGATCGGCGCGTACCGCCGGCAGGTCGTCAGGGTGGACGACCTTCTCGATGAGTCCGGGCTTCTCGTAGAAATCTGATGGCCGATATCCGGTCAGCAGCTCAATCCCGGGACTGACATACCTGATCCGCAACCGCGGCCTGACGGTTGCGAGAAACATCACATCATCGCCGCGTTCGACGAGTTGCCGATACTGGCTCAGTGTCTCGCGGACTCTGGATTCTTTTTCTAACCGTCCGAGCATCACGGAGAGCAGTGCGGCAACGCCATCGACCAGTTTCGCTTCCGCCGTTCCAAAGAGCGCGCCAGGTCGGGCGCGGACGGTGAGGGCGCCATAGGGGCGCCGGATGCCATCGATGCGGCAGATAATTACTCGACCGTGCGAGCGGCCCAGGACAGCGCGTGGGGAATTTCTCCGGCCGGCCTTGGTCAGATCCGAGAACATGACTGGATGCCGGTAGCGGAAGACCGTGGTCAAAACCTGGCGAAACTCAGCGCTTCCCATCAGCCGCCGGAGGATTGACATCGAGCCGGTTTGAGCGACGACCCGCTGCGCGCCGTCCAGCGGACGCAGCTGTATGATCGAAACCGATTCCGGCTCGAGAGAACGGTTGAGCATCGCCGTCGCTTCCCGCAACATCGCCCTGCGATCGGGCTGCCCGAGAAAGTCCCGCAGCGAGCGCAGTAGCTCCTGATTTCTGCGGTCAGGCGTCATCCTGGCTCGACGCCGATTGCTCTGTTGTGTGGCCATAACCCCCACCATCGCCGACCAGCGGATTCCGCGCGCCTTCTGAGAGAGATGGTGCCGCTGCGCGGCCCAAATTGCAAATGACAAGTACCATTAGTACCTCGCTCTCAACGTGCGACCCTTCTCTGCAGAGGCCGCTCACGAACGACCCGCGGCCTGAGCTTTTCACCGACCGTTCTCCGCGGCTACTGAGTGCCCAGCTGAAACCCGGACCAGCTATCGGCCGCGGAAAACCTGCGGCGACCCATCGGGAAAATGGGGTCGACCCGCCTCCACGGGTAAACCGCTGCTGTTGCGGTGATGCCGGCATCTTGTGATCGGCCTCCTCGCATTGACGGCGCTTCGGCTGAATCGTCACACCTTCGGGCCGGCCAGGTGAAGGGCCGAAGGAACTACCCAGGACTGGGCCCTGCCAAATCCGCTTCACAGTGAGCCGTCACGAGCGACCGGTGTTATGATGCCGTGGCGCGTTAGGCGACCCGCGCAGAGGGGAACGTGTCGGGCGCATTTCCAGGCAGCGGCGCATTGACGGTCGTCCGACTGGCGAGGGCCGCCGGCCAGCGCCCATACGTGCTGGTCGGTTTAATCGGATTTTTCGCCGGGTTGGCGGCCGGCTGGCTCATCGCCACCAGCAATCACCTGGCGTACTCGGTTCCGTATGCCGTCCTGGACGCGGTCGAGGTTTGGAGCTCGGTCGCAATTGGCCTCTATTACTGGAGCAATCGGCCAACCAGCCGTTTGGGCAATCTGCTTGTCGCCTTCGGGTTCAGCAACGCGGCCATCGGCCTACAAGGATCATCCAATCCGCTCATCAGCAACATCGGGGTGCTGGCGGAAGTGCCGGTGCTGATCCTCATTGTTTGGCTGATCCTTGTTTATCAAAGGCCGCGACTCGGTGGTAGTGGGCGCTGGATCCTCGCCGGTTGGGGCAGTCTCGTGATGGCTCTCTATGGGCCGTGGCTTCTGCTTCATCCAACGGTGATGACGCCCACCGCCCTGGGGGCCTGCAACGCAAACTGCCCGGCCAACCCGCTCCTAATTGTGAGCGCACCTGGCACCCTCGAGCCCCTTCTTTCCAGGCCGGTGGGAGCCTGGCGCATCGGCGCCTTCATTCTTCTCGCCGTTGTCTTCCTGCGTTATTTCCCTACCCTTAGTCGGAGCGCCACCGAGCGCCAGGTCATGCTCCCGGTGCTGGTCATCTTCTCGATCTGGCTCCTGGGATCGACCGCTTACGGCGCCGTCCAGCTCACCGATCGGGAATCTCAGGTGCTGTTCTGGGTTCTCTACCATGGTCGCGCAATCTTTCCGTTCGCCTTCCTTGCCGGTCTGATCGCGTCCGAAATGTTGACCGCCAGTTCCCTCCGAACGGTCATCCGACTGCTTGATTCTGGTTCGCGTCTTAACGAGGAGGCCACGCTTGCGGACGCGTTGAGCGACCCCGACATCAAGCTCGCGTTCTGGATCCCGGCTTCCGACCAATTCGTCGACACTGATGGCGCCCACGTCGGCCCGCCAACCGCAAATTCCGGCCGCGTCATGACGGAGTTTCGCCGGGGCGGCCAGCTGATTGGTGGCATCATCTCCGACGCGGCGATCAGTCAGCATCCCGAACTGCTTGAAGCGGCGGCGCGGGTCGTTAGCATCGCGGTGGACAAGCGACGGCTCGAGGGAGACCTGAAGACAGCGCGCGAAAACCTGAGCAACTCACGAGCGGAATCGGCCGCCGCCACGGAAACCCAACGGCGACGCATCGAACGTGATCTTCACGACAGCCTTCAGCAAGAATTGCTCGCGGTGGATATGCGTGTCCAGTTGGCACGTAACCTGACGCAAGATGTGGCTCTTCGAGACCGCCTCACGGGAATCAGCGAGGATCTTGCCCTGGCGCGCCAGAATATGCGGGACATCGCCAGGGGTTTGCAGCCGGCAAACGTCCTGGCTCGGGGATTGACACCTCCACTTGCCGCCGCTGCCCAGCGAGCACCAATCCCCGTCATCTTCCGCTCTCACGGAGTTGGACGCTATCCAGCTGACGTCGAGGCGGCGATCTATTTCTGCTGCCTCGAGGCTCTTCAGAACGCCGAGAAGCACGGTGGCCAGGACACCCATGCGTCGATTGACATCATCGGGTCGGATGACGCACTATCGTTCACGGTCCGCGACGGCGGGCGTGGTTTCGACCAAACTCGAGCTCAGGGACAAGGGTTGAGAAACATGTTCGAACGGATGAATGGCATCGGTGGTTGGCTGACCATCGAGTCGCGCGCCGGACAGGGCACGACGATTTCCGGCGGCATCCCACTGAGAAAGGATCGGCCCCGAGGATAGCGCGATGACTGGTGCAAATGGATCCGCCGCCAGCGTGTTGATCGTGGACGATAGCTCCACGTTCCGTACTGCCTTTAGAAGCTACCTCCTGGACCAGAGTGCGTGCGAGGTTGCCGAAGCGCCGTCGGGCGAGGCCGCCGTGAAGATGTGTCGCGAGTTGAGCCCCAAGATCGTCTTCATGGACTTGCGGATGCCAGGGATCGGCGGCCTTGAAGCCTGTCGCCAGATTCGCGCGGCGTCGGCCGATACACGGCTTGTTCTGCTCTCCGCCAGCCTTAGAGATGCCCCTCAAGATCTCACGACTAGCGGGGCCGCACGGATCATGACAAAAGATGAACTCCTGGTTCCCGGTAGGATTCGGGCACTTGTTCAGCAGCTCATGGAGTAGGTCCGTGAGCATGGTACCCAGCGGCATCTAGGACTTCCGGCTCTCGCGCGGATGCGGCGGCTCCTCCAGACTGAAGGCCGCAGTCCGCGCTCGATGGCGATGCCGCCGGAGTGCTCGCCCAAGAATCAAGGAGGTCGATAGATGAGTGACAAGCAAGTCGTGCTTGCGGTGTTCGACGACGAAGCGGCAGCGGATGCTGCAGTGAATCAGGTAAAGAGCTGGGACAAGGCAACCGATGAGATCAAGCTCAGCTCGATCGGCGTCCTGGTGATGGACGATCGAGGCAAGATCAAGACGCACAAAATGGGCGCTCGCAGCATGGGCAAGGGAGCCGGCATCGGTCTGATTCTCGTGATGCTGACACCCGTGGGGCTCGTCGCGGGAACTGTCGGCGGTGCCGTGCTCGGGCGGTTGCATCGTAAGGGGCTCGGTCTGGACGAGTCGGACCGGGATCGCATCACCGCGGAACTGGAACAGGGACGCGCGGTCGTCGGCGTCCTGGCGCCGGAGGACCAGTCCACCATGATCAAGGACAAACTCACTGAGCTGGGCGGCGATGCGGAAGCGCACGATACGGAAGAGGCCGCCCTTGAGGAGGCAGCAAAAGAAGTACCGGCGCAAGCTACGAGCGGATAGCCTGCGGCAGCAGGCGGCCGCAGCGTGAGAGTTGCACAGGTTGCCCCGGTCGTCTTGCCGGTCCGGCCGGTTCGCTACGGCGGGACGGAGCGAGTCATCTTCGCGCTCACCGAGGAGCTCGTCCGACTTGGTCATGACGTGACGCTCTTTGCGGCCGGAACCTCACGGACGTCGGCTCGGCTGATACCTTGTTCGCCACGTCCCCTCTGGGACCTGGATCCGTCCGAATCCGTTGCCTACCCGCATGGTCAACTGGACCGTGTGAGCAGGCAGTTGCGACAGTTCGACATTGTCCACACCCACACCGACCGGCTACTTTGCTTGGCGAGAGACACGATGGCGACGCCTCTGGTCGCGACGCTGCATGGGCGGGTGGATTTGCCGGAGACCTGGCCGATATTGAGGGCCGAGCCCGAGCACCCGCTGGTGTCGATCAGCGACAGCCAGCGCCGGCCGGCAGCGGGCCTACGTCTCAATTGGGCGGCGACCGTTCATCACGGTCTCGATCTGGCCCACAGCTACCGCCTCGGCCGTGGGGCCGGAGGCTATCTCCTCTTTCTCGGTCGGGTCTCACCCCAGAAGGACCCGGTGACGGCGATCAAGGTCGCGATCCGGTCAGGCTTCCGGCTGAAGATCGCCGCCCGAGTCGATCCGGCCGACGAGGATTTCTTCCGGGACGAAGTGCGCCCTTTGCTCGGGCACCCGTTGATTGAGTGGCTGGGAGAGCAGACCGACCGGCAAAAACCCGCCCTGCTGGCGGGTGCCGCCGGCTTGATGGTCCCGATTAAGTGGGAGGAGCCGTTCGGGCTGGTTTTCATCGAAGCGCTTGCGAGTGGGACGCCGGTGATCTCCCACCCACGAGGTTCCGTACCTGAGTTCCTCCGCGACGGCGAGCACGGCTTTCTCGTCGAGTCGGAGGATGAGCTGGTCGAGGCATGCCGGAATCTATACACGATCGATCGCCGGGCCTGCCGTGATTGGGCCTTGCAACGCTTCAGCGTGGAGCGAATGACGACCGACTACCTAGGGGTCTACCGAAAGATCATCGATGGCGCCAGGGAGCCCGCGGCCTAGCTAAAGGGCCCACCGGAGGCCCCGCCGGCGACGCCATACACACATACATATATATGTGTGGGGATTGCCCGTCCCGGGCGCAGCCGCCCCTTCACGGTGAGAAGGCGCTTCGGGCAAGCAGCAACCCGCCAACAAGAGTCGCAGGCGCCACTGTGGTGCTTGGGTTGGGCCATCCGGTCAACGTATAGGCGACGAAGCAGACCAGTGCCTTAGGGCCCAGTTCATTCAAAGCAGGTTCCCGAAGGGCGATGAGCCGTGCGGTACTTCCAATGGCGCCGAAGGTGCCCCACAGTTCCGCCTCAGGTGGCGACGTGGATCGGATAATCACCAACAGCATTCGGAGGCGCACCAATGTGGGGCCATTGCGCCAGCCGACAACGCGTACGAGGCTGTCGCTAGCGTGTCGAGTGTCTCGTCGTCGCCACCACCGCCGGGCAATCCGCAAGCTGCAATCCCTCGGTCTTGTCATTGCCACCGTCGGTGCCATGCTGCTGATCGCGGGAGCACCAGTCGCAGATGCGATGGTGTCTCCGCTATTGCCAATCGCCCATATCTCGTCGGCAGGCCTTCCGCAGGACCTGCTCATTTACGATCGCCATGGAACCCTGCTCGCCGACATCGCCCAGCAGGGCGATCACCGAATCGTGGTGCCGCTCGGCTCGGTGGCGCCGCTGATGCTCAAAGCCACGATCGCCATCGAAGATCGGACCTTTTATCGCAACGACGGTTTGGACTTCGTGGCGATTGCGAGGGCCGCCTTCGATAACCTGAAAAGTCGCCGCATCGTCCAGGGCGGGAGCACCATCACGCAGCAACTGGCCAAGCAACTGTTCATCGGACCACACGCGCCCGCAACCTTCCAGCGGAAGATGAAAGAAGCCATCCTCGCGATGGTGTTGACGAATCGATATTCGAAAAGCGCTATCCTCGAGACCTACCTAAACACCATCTACTACAGCGACCAGGCGTACGGCGTCGAAGCCGCGGCCGAAACCTACTTCCACACCAGCGCAGCAAGTCTGACGCTGGCCCAAGCGTCGTTGCTCGCCGGGCTACCGCGCGCACCCACGGCATACAACCCGATCCTGCATCCGCAAGCAGCGCACCAGCGGCAGCTTGAGGTGCTGGCCGCGATGGTCAAAGAACGCTATGTCAGTGCGACGGAAGCCCGGTTGGCCGGCGCCGCGCGATTGCGCATGTTCGCCCCGGCCAATACCGTGCGCGCGCCTCACTTTGTCCGATATGTTCTGAACATCCTGCGGCAGAAGTTTCACGTGACACCCTGGACCCGCCGCGCGGTCAAGGTGTTCACTAGCCTGGACGTGGCCCTGCAGGACCAGGCGGAGCAGGCGGTTCAGGCCCAGGTCCTCGGACCAGGGCGGTACTACAACTTCCGCGATGCTGCGCTGGTGAGCCTGGACCCGCACAC
>WNEP01001949.1_pt1 | contig 10349 bp, 8 predicted proteins | sample 5399961 | NCBI WGS metagenome assembly WNEP01 (sample SAMN13153329, study PRJNA577476) | soil metagenome | isolation source: 20 cm grassland meadow soil pre-rain plot 5 | place: USA:California | collected 2015-09-08 | reverse complement strand
AAACAATATGGAATCCAGGCGGGTTACCACAATCATGAAGAGTACATCGGAGCACAGGTTTGGGACATGGCCTCGGTGATCGACGCCCTTGATCCTAAGTGGGCTGGCTTCTACTTCGACGCACGTCATGCCGTGGCCGAAGGCGGAGTGGGCGGCTGGAAGATCGCAACGAACCTGGTGATGCCTCGCTTAAGGATGGTGGCGGTCAAGGACTTTCGATGGGAGAAGCTGGAGAACGTTTGGACAGCCAAAAACTGTCCACTGGGAGAAGGCATGGTGGATTGGAGGTATTTTGCGAATGCGCTGGCCGCGGGTGGTTTTCAAGGCCCCATTTCGCTGCACCTCGAGTACGACGTGCCGGGGGAAACTGCGGCGGCAAGAGAGGAGAACATTGTCGCTGCTCTCCGGCGAGATCTCCAATTCCTGAAGGCACGCTTGCGTGAAGGCTACGGAGCGATACCAGGTGAGCGCTAAGAACCAGCGGCGACTCCAGAAACGCAACCAACTCAGCCGGCGGGAATTCTTGTGCACCGCGCCTTTGGCCTCGCTTTCAGTCCCTCTTGCGTTCCGGCGCTGGAATACGTTCTACACTTTGACGACAAAGCCAACTGGCATCCGAATCGATGACGTGTCATACGACTACGATGAGTTTCGGTATCGCACTCCTTACAAGTTCGCTGGCAAAGAAGTGGACCGCGCCACAATCTTGAATGTGCGGTGCGTCGCGCACGTCACAAACGGCCGCTCGGCTCATGGTTTTGGCTCAATGCCGATGGGGAACATCTGGTCATTCCCTTCGGAGCGGATGTCTTACGACAAGACGCTCGGAGCAATGAAAGCGCTGGCCAAACGTGTTAGAAATATCACAGCGGACTTCAAGGAGACCGCCCACCCGATCGACATCAACGGGGCCCTGGAACCAGAATACATGACAGCAGCAGATGAAGTTTCGCGCCGCCTGCAACTCGAAGAGCCCATTCCGAAACTGTGCGTGCTGGTTACAGCCAGCGCCTTTGATGCGGCCCTTCACGATGCCTTCGGAAAAGTTCATGGCCTCAGCTCGTACCATACGTATGGACGTGATTTCATGACGCACGATCTGTCGCATTACCTGGGGCCGGAATTCAAAAGCGAATACCTGGACCGATATCTGTTGATGGAGCCGAGCGCACGCCTGGCCCTCTACCATTCGGTTGGAGCCTCGGATGCAATCGAAGATTCGGATATCAGAAAACCGACGGACGACGGCTTACCTGAGACTTTGTCGGGTTGGATTCGTTACAACGGCCTGACCCACATTAAGATCAAATTGGCCGGCGACGATTTGGAGTGGGACCTCGACCGCGTCGTACGGATCGACCGCACAACGACTGAGGTTCAAACACAGCGCAGGGTAATAACTTGGGCGTACTCTCTTGACTTTAACGAGCGATGTCCCAACGTAGGCTATTTGCTGGAATTTCTCCGCCGTCTGAAGGAGAAGGCGCCGCAGGGTTTCGAAAAGATTCGATACATTGAACAACCCACGGCGCGAGATTTGGAGAAACACCGAGAGAATACCATGCATGAAGCGGCCAAGTTGAGACCGGTCGTGATTGACGAATCGCTGACAGGGCTCGACAGGCTGATGCTAGCACGGGAGCTGGGCTATACGGGGGTGGCGCTCAAAGCTTGCAAGGGACATAGCCAAGCGCTACTCATGGCTGCCGCTGCGCAGAAATACAAGATGTTTCGCTGCGTTCAAGATCTGACCTGTCCCGGCGCATCCCTCGTACACTCGGTTGGACTCGCGGCGCGCGTGCCGGGCGTGACGGCAGTCGAGGCGAATGCCCGGCAGTACGTGCCGATAGCGAACAAGGCTTGGCAGGAGAAGTTCCCAGGAGTCTTCCTTGTCAAGGATGGAATGATTCGCACCACGAACCTAAATGGACCTGGTCTGGGAGCACTGACATAGACGCTCGCCACGCGATTCCTTTGCGAAATCGCCTTTCCTCACCAGGGGATGGGGAGGATATCGCCGGTTGATGAAGACCCCGACTAACGCGCAACAATCGTGCTTTTTCCAGCGCTCGTCCGCATCTCGAGTTGCGAGGTCTCTGATTGACTTGGTTGTTTTGAGCGCGGTGTCGGTAGTCGCGCAGAATACTCCAACTACGCCCTCAAATGTGAGGGAAAGCACGAGAATATACGCACAACTGTGCGCAGGTTGCCATGGCGCTGATGCCCATGGGACAGACAATGCCCCCGGGCTTGCGGGAAACCAAGGGTTACGTGAACGTTCTGTTCAGGACTTGCGGGACCTGATACGCAAGGGCGTTCCGCGCTCGGGGATGCCTGGTTTCGACTTGTCGCCTCACGAGCTCGATGCCCTCGTAGCATTGGTGGGCTCCCTGAATGCTCCGTCCGCGGAAAGCACCGTGGGCGGCGACCCGACAGCAGGAGAGTCATTTTTCTTTGGTAAGGGACAGTGCGCTTCGTGTCACATGATTTCCGGCGCCGGAGCGGCGATAGGTCCTGACTTATCGAACGTGGGCCGGGAAATGACCGTCGACGAAATTCAAGCGAAGCTGGTGAATCCGAATTCACGAATCGCGCCCGGTTACGAACTCGCTAACGCTCAACTGCGGAATGGAAGCACCATTCGGGGATTTGTGAGGAATCGCAGTAATTTTGATATCCGGCTGCAGGATCTAACCGGGCAGCTCCACCTTATTCAACAGGGAGAGATCTCAGCAATTACGGAAGAAAAGCAATCGATAATGCCGCCTGTCAAAGCCAGCCCTGAAGAGCTACAGCATCTAATAGCTTATTTGTGCAAGCGGACGGGCGTCGGCGTTGGAAGCCCTAAGTCTCAGCCGTCCAAGGTGGCGGGAATCGACTTTGCGAGAATCTCAAATCCGAAGCCGGGGGAGTGGCTGACCTACAATGGTAAGCTGAGCGGAAACCGCTACAGCGAACTTACTCAAATCAACAAAACAAATGTGCACGACCTGACTCTGAAGTGGATCTTCTCTGTTCCTTTATGGAAGAACTCGCTGCCCGATACAAACTATTTCGTTGAGAACATGCGCTACTTCGGACTCGAAACGACGCCTGTCGTTGCCGACGGCATCATGTACGTGACCGGCCCAAATGCCGCCTTTGCGCTGGATCCGCTCACAGGCCGCGAGATTTGGGGGTATTCGCGCCCGCGTACTCGCGAACTCGTTGGAGACGCGGCTTTGGGTACGAACCGTGGCGTGGCTGTCCTCGTCGACAAAGTATTCATGGTGACGGATAGTGCGCATCTGATTGCCTTGAACCGGACCACGGGGCATGTGATGTGGGAAGTCGTAATGCCAGATGAACCTCAGCACTATGGTTCGACACTGGCCCCGCTTATCGTCAAAGATCTGGTGATTGCGGGGGTTTCTGGCGCTGATTGGGGCATTCGTGGATTTGTTGCTGCTTACAAAGCTTCGACTGGCGAACGCGTGTGGCGGTTCTGGACAATTCCAAGTAAAGGGGAACCAGCTCTTGAGACCTGGGGAAGCAAAGAACCTGCACTTGGCGGCGGCTCAACCTGGCTGACCGGTTCTTATGATCCAGAGACGGATACTCTGTACTGGTCCACTGGCAACCCTTTCCCCGATTCCGACGATCGCGACCGGTCTGGCGACAACCTCTATACGAATTGCATCCTCGCGTTGAACCCTGATACCGGCAAGTTGAAATGGCATTACCAGGTCACTCCCCATGACGTCCACGACTGGGACGCAAATGCGCCGCTGGTGCTGGTTGACACGAAGTATCAGGGCAGCGATCGAAAACTCCTGCTACACGCCGACAAGAACGGCTTTTTCTACGTGCTTGACCGGACTGATGGCCGCGTTCTGACGGCTAGGAACTTCGTTCGTACGACTTGGGCTAGCGGTATTGGTCCTGACGGCCGTCCACAGCGTGCCAAAGAAGAGGGTTTTGTCTGTCCGGAAGTTGGCACAAATTGGAATGCCACTGCCTTCAGCCCTGTTACGCGTCTCTATTACGTTGTCGCTCTGGAAAAGTGCGAGGCAAAACTGACCTCCAGCGGAGCAAAAAAAAGCGAGACCGACCAGGAGCCTGGAAAGAAATATCTCCGTGCATTCGATATTGAAACTGGAAAGATTGTTTGGGAGGCCCCGCAAATCGGCCCGGTCGATGGTAAGAGAAACGCAGGAGTGCTGGCCACGGCCGGAGGCATCATCTTCTATGGAGACCCGAGCGGAGATGTAATCGCCCTCGACGAGCGCGACGGGAAGGCGTTGTGGCATTTTCCGACGAACGGAATAAACAAAGCCTCGCCGATGACCTACATGGTCGGCGGCAAGCAATTTGTGGCGCTTGCGGTAGGCCCCAATATCCTGTGCTTCGGTTTGCCGTGACAGCTTGCAAATGTGTCCTGACGAACCGGCGTTATATTCTCAGCACCGCGAAGCTAGAACTGCAAATCACGGACGGCTACCCAACCTTCTACAGACTTGCTGTGGGTGACAGCGCGAACCACAGTTTCGGAAACGAGATCTGCCGCCAACGCGCCGATAACGGAAATTCCGAGGTCGGAACTTATTCTGTTGGTGGAGACCGCGAAAGTGGAGTCACCGTCGCCGTTCGTGTGATAGGGATTGATGGCTCGCGCAACTCCGGTTGAAGCCATCATCGCAATCTTGGTCAGCTCGGTCTTTGTGAAAGACACATTGGTTGCAACCACAACGAGCGTTGTACTCCGCAGAGGTACATCGCTGATGTTTAAGGTAGAGGAACGCGCGCTCGCGGCGAGTTTTCTTAGCGTTTCGCTAATATTGGCAAACCCCTTGCCGTCATGCCGGAGCGCTCCGGCAACGATTTTTCCTGTTTGCCGGTCCAGGATGTCGCCGACCGAATTCGCCACAACCAGCGCGCCGATAATGACGTCACCAAGCCGAAGGCTGGAAGTGGCGAGGCCGGACTTCATTCCGTTGTAACCCTTGCTCCTAAGCATTTTCCCCACGGTCGCTCCCGCACCGACACCCACGTTGCCTTCCTCAAGTTGGCCTGCGGAGGCCGTCTGGCAAGCCTTGTAAGCGGCATCCGCGTCCGGGCGAATTCGCGCATCGCCCAGGGCCAAGTCGTCGATTACAGCTCCCACAACGATCGGAATACGAACGTTGGGAATTCCCCAATCGAATCCCGTCTTGTGCTCTTCCAAGTAGCGAACTGCTCCTGCGACCGCCGACAGGCCCATGGGTCCTCCGCCCGTCAGCAGAAGTCCGTGGATGGTGTCTATTGGACTCACGGGTTGAAGGAGGACTCCCAAATGCGAGCCGGGCGCGGAGCCGTCGTAATCGACGCCTGCGGTACCTTTGCCTTCGAAAAGCAATGCGGTACAACCTGTGGGCCGCCGTGAGTCGGTGTAGTGACCCGCTTTGATGCCCGGAACGTCGGCGATAGATCCGGCCCAAGTCTGCTGTTGGTTCGCTTGGGACGCCCTATTCCCAACAACATCGCGCGCCCAAACCGATCCAACGGATGCCATCAGGGTGCGATTGAATTGACGCCGGGTAAAAGTCGACATGGCCAACCTCCATGATTGGGGCATCTGACATTACCTCATTTTCTGAAGTCGAACTACGACACTCCCCGCGAGGAGACAACTGGCCGCATAGGTTTCGGGCTTGTTGCGTTTTCCGTCTTCCCGGTTCGATTTCGCTCTGATTTTGCGGCGCTTTGGCGCAGGAGAAATTACACCCAGAAAAGTTCGAGGGCGGCGGTGGGGCCGTCGAGGTGGCCGGAGAGGCGATGCTCGAGGCCATCGCGAGACGGCGTGAGCTGCTGGCGGAGACGGTCCATCTCGTGCTTTGTTAATGGAGAGAAATTTCTGGTGATAGTGGTGTTGCGCTCGAGCATGGCGAGAGTGGGCATGCCCACGACAGCAGTGGTTACGGGTAAGCTCATGGAATAGCGCAGCAGTGAATCGATGTCGGCTTTGCCGGCAGCGTTGCCGAGAAGAAATTCCTGGCCGGTGACCTTCATGGCGATAATGCCGAGATTCTTGGCATTGGCGGCAGGAAGCGCGAGCTCTTCAAAGCGGCCGTTGCGCGATGCGTTCAGCGCCATCTGCACGCAATCGAGATCGTGGCGCTGAATGGCCGTGGCAAGGATTTCGCCATTTGTGTGGCTGGTCACGCCGATGAAGCGCGCGAGTTTCTGCTCGCGAGCCTCCAGCAAGCCCTTGAGCGCGCCATCGGGGGCTTCGATTTTTTCGAGATCCTCGGCCTGGCCGAGGCTGTGGATGTGCACAAGATCCACGTGATCGGTTTGCAGGCGCGTTAGGCTGCTTTCGAGGCGCCGAAGGAAGGCGTCGCGCGTGCGATCGGGAATTTTTGTGGCCATCCAGACGTCCTTGCGGCGCGTGGCCGTGACCTTGCCGACACGGCTCTCGCTCTTGCCGTCGCCATAGGCGTAAGCGGTGTCGAGGTAAGTGATGCCTAGGTCGATCGCATGATTCAGCGCAGCAATGGCTTTTTCCTCGTCTTCGTACATGAGGAAGCGGCTGCCACAGCCGAAGGCGAGAATAGAGACTTTCGCGTTGGTGCGGCCTAATGTGCGCTTGGGTAGCGAGGCGATAGCAGTATAGGCTTCCGCCGCGTCGGGGAAAAGCGAAAGGCCAACTCCAGCGGTCGTGAGGCCAACGCGTTCCAGGAATTTTCTGCGGGATAAGTCTTTCCTCATGGGCACCTCCTGGCACGAAGGAATGATTGTAGCGCTGAACCGCGGAAGAGACGAGGCTCGCCGCGCGCCGGGTGCGCGCCGGGAGCCGTCGCCAAAAACAATAGTGAGCAGCCCGGGACCACGATCGTTTCCACGGCCTGGTGGAGCGGCGCGGCCGGGTGCGTCGTCGTGCGCAGGGCACTTCGTTGTCTCTGGGACAGTGGCCCAATGAGCTCTGGTGCACCGACTACAAAGGCGAGTTCTTGCTGGGAAATCACAAATACGGCTATCCGCTCACCGTCACCGACCACGCCAGCCGTTTTCTTTTGACTTGTGAGGCGCTTTCTTCGACCCGGGAAGATTACGCTTTCACTGTATTTGAGCGGCTTTTTAAGAGCGCGGCCTGCCCGCCAACATCCGCAGTGACAACGGCGTACCCTTCGCTTCCGCACACGCCTTATTCAATCTGAGCAAGCTCGCGGTCTGGTAGTTAAGGCTGGGAATCGGCACTGAACCCATCAAGCCTGGCCATCCGCAGCAAAACGGCCGTTATGAACGCATGCATCTCACTTTGAAGATAGAAGCCACCAAGCCTGCGGCCGCCAATTTCCTTCAGCAGCAGGCCCGCTTCGACAGGTTTATCGATGTCTTCAACAACGAATGTCCGCCCGAAGCGCTGGCCATGAAATGTCCGGCGGAGGTCTACCAACCTTCCCCACGTCCCTACACCGGATTGCCAGACATCGACTATCGACTCCACGATAAGACCATCGTGGTCACGCGTTGCGGTCGCATCTGTCTGGGCAAGAAAAAAATCAATTTCAGCCAGGTCTTCGCCGGTCAAGCCGTCGGCATCAAAGAAGTGCACGACGACATCTGGCTGGTCAGCTTTATGTATTATGATTTGGGATACTTCGATCTGGAGACTCGAGTGTTCGAACCGCTCGAAAATCCGTTCGGCCCAAAAGTGTTACCTAGGTCCTAGGTACGTTTTGTAACCCATGTCTCCGGGCCGGACCCTGAAACTAATGGTGGGCCTGGGTGGACTTGAAGCACCGACCTCGCCCTTATCAGAATTGCGGTCGTTGGTCCCGCGCGAAGAATTTACGCATGGCGCCTTCTTTTGCAGGAGTCGCCATTTGCTTCAAGGAACCATCCTTGAAAGATCGAGAACCGAGAATCCAGTGGACTCTGCCGCCTTGGCCAACCGGTGGTCCCCGCAGACGAAGCTCCTCCTGGACGGACGCTGTCCGCACCATACCAAGGACGCGCCAAGTTGCAGGCCGTCTGCCGCCCGCAACGGATGCTGATCCAACAGCTGCGTCGCCAAATCTCGAATCTGATCGCCTGGAAGAATTTCTCTCCATGCCTTGCCTAGCAAACGCAGACGTGCCACTGCACCTTGTTTATCGAGATTCGTTATCTCGTTTTCGCAATGGAGGCGGCAAATAGCACTATAAACTTCTACGAGGCTTCCCCACCAAACTACGGGTGCGAATCTTCTCAGATAGGACTGGGCGTGACGGCTCGCCGCTTCGTGAACACACAGCGGGACGAGCGCGCTTGCATCCCAGAAGGCGGTCGTTTTCTTCAACGCTTCTCTTCTCTGTCGGCCAGAATGGCTTGCATGGCCTTGTTTCCCTTGACACTTCCGGTTGGAATCTTCAGAAGCTCCTTCACATTGAGTCGCACCTTGGGCAAACGTAGTTTCCCCGCCGCAACCAGGACCAGTTCTTGATGGTCGGCGTCTTCCGCCGAAAACGGTACGAGTTTGGCCACCGGGAGGTTACGGTCTCTGATCACCACTTCTTCGCCTCCCTTGGCGAATGAAAGGTACTTGCTTAACTGATTCTTCAGTTCTGCCACATTCACACTGCGCATTTGGCCACTCCGTGCTCATGGCTATTATAGCCGTGATTGCCGGGCAACGAAAGAGCCGGTTGGGGTGCTTGCAGGGTGCCTTGGGTGGCTCCGTAGGCGTGGAAGTAAAATTGTCGGACCGTGTGAGCGACCCGACACATAGGTTTGATTTATGGTGGGCCAGGGTGGACTTGAACCACCAACCTCGCCCTTATCAGGAGGCGGACCTTCGCCATATGTTTGTCCGCATCATTGGATTCCCCACCGCCCGTACCATTGAGGGCTCTTTCTGCTGGATCGCCTGTGCAGCGTTGTGCACCTGAGGGACATTCAGCCGTCCTTGGTTGCAGGGCCCGAATCGTCAGCGGCGGCCTTGTTCGGCCACTTCCTCATCCAGACGCTCGGCAAGAAACATCTTGAGCAGGGATTGGTAAGGCATATCGCGTTTGTTGGCCAACTGTTTCAGGCGCGCAATGATCGTAACCGGTAAGCGCAACGAGATCGTCCGAACGGAGGGCGTCAGGTTCGGAAATACGACGCGTTTTGCCTTCGTCCAATCTATATAGTCGGCCGAATCCCTGCGCGCCCAGAAATTCCTTTCCTCCTCTTCAGACCTAAACGTCGGAAGGGTTTTCAGGTTTTTCTTGTTCATGATAGCCTTCATAAATTCTCCGTTCTCTGCGGGTCATCTCTCGAGCCGAGATAACCCGGATCAGCTTGCGCCGCACGGTGAAAGCCACAAATAACAGCCGGTTTGAGTCCGTGCGGCCGAGCGCGTAGAAGCGAGCCTCATGTCGCGAATGCTTCGGATCAGGTCGAACAATGAGCGGTTGATTGAAGAAAACCTCCTCGCACTCGAAATCTGCAACGCCATGCTTGTCCCAATTCTTATTGACATTACCTTCATTCCAGTTGAACCCGGTGCACTCCGTCCATAGGTCCATGTATATCGCTATTATATACACGTTTCGAGGTTAGGCCAATTGGGACCAAGGCTTGCTTCTCGCCTAATCAATTCGCCCGCGATTTATGGTGGGCCTGGGTGGACTTGAACCACTAACCTCGCCCTTATCAAGAAGCGGACCTTCCCAATATGTTTGCCGCCATCGTCTGGTCCTGGGTTTGTACGCCACGTCCCAACACGAGGATTTAGTTGTTGCGCTTGCACTTGCTGAAATGTCGAGACGGCAAAAAGGCGGCAACTGGACCACCAAAACTCTTACCCTGAGGTCTGTTTCCCTCCTTTTCGCGATCGAGTTGGCAACGAGGGGCGCGGAACGTCACGATTGCGTTTATATCGGCTCGCCCGGAAACTTGGCAAGTAGTTGGGAAATGGCTTTTTACGCGAGAGTCCGCAAACCGGGAAAAGTGAGGATGACCGCATGAACACTGGCTGATTTATGGTGGGCCTGGGTGGACTTGAACCACCGACCTCGCCCTTATCAGTATTGAGGCCCCGGGTCTCGAAGCGTCATTCTTCGCAATACCGGGCGGCTCGCCAATCCAAAGCTGATTCTTTGGAGAGAGTTGCCGGAACAAAGGGACGAGGCACTTCAAAAGAGCAACAAGCGTTGGCTAGTCTTGGGGCTCAGGCCGAAAGAACACGATTCCAGGATGGGATTTTGGAGGTATGCTTGGACATTCGTGTCAGAGGCGGTGAGCGACTGGGCCATTTTAGCGGTCCATTTAGGGCCACCCCTTTCCCTCTTGTCGAGGATCTCAGAACGGTCCTCGCCGTGAAGGGTTCGCTTCGCCGCGCAACACCGGCGCGCCCTTGACCGCTG
>WNEP01001947.1_pt1 | contig 10354 bp, 7 predicted proteins | sample 5399961 | NCBI WGS metagenome assembly WNEP01 (sample SAMN13153329, study PRJNA577476) | soil metagenome | isolation source: 20 cm grassland meadow soil pre-rain plot 5 | place: USA:California | collected 2015-09-08 | reverse complement strand
GATCTTGTCGTAGCGCGCATCCTTGACGAAGGCTGTGGTCGCTGGATCCGGACCGCCGCTGGGATTGACGTCGGTCCCGCGATAGATGCCGTTATTATTGAAGACGACGATGCAAACCGGAAGGTTGTATCGGCAAATCGTCTCCACCTCCATTGCGCAGAAGCCAAATGCGCTGTCGCCTTCGACGGCGAGCACGCGGTTGCCGGTCTCCACAGCCGCCGCGATGGCGAAACCCATGCCGACGCCCATGACGCCCCAGGTGCCGACGTCGAGCCGTTTGCGCGGCTTGTACATGTCGATGACGCCACGCGCGAGGTCGAGCGTGTTGGCGCCTTCGTTGACCAGGATGGCGTCCGGGCGCTCCTTGATGATGCTGCGCAATGCGCCAAGCGCGCTATGAAAATCCATCGGCGCCGTGTTCTTCATCAGGCGCGGCGCCATTTTTGCGATGTTCTCTTCCTTGCGCGCATTAACGGCAGACATCCACTCGGCCGGCGGCGCCGGCCATTTGCTCCCCATGGCCTCGAGCAGCGCGGAGACGCAGGAGCCGATGTCGCCGACCAGCGGCGCAACGATTGCGACATTGCTGTCCATCTCCTTGGGCTCGATGTCGATCTGGATGAACGTCTTCGATCCGGGCTCGCCCCAGGTCTTGCCTTTGCCGTGCGACAGAAGCCAGTTGAGGCGCGCGCCAACAAGCATCACCACGTCGGCATCTTTGAGCACGGTCGAGCGTGCGGCACCCGCCGACTGCGGATGCGTGTCAGGCAAGAGGCCCTTGGCCATGCTCATTTGCAAGAAGGGAACGCCGCTCTTCTCGACCAGAGCGCGGATCGCGTCGTCCGCCTGCGCGTAAGCCGCGCCTTTGCCGAGAATGATCAGCGGGCGCTTGGCGCTCTTGAGAACATCGAGCGCGCGCTGGACGGCGGAAGGCGCGGGAAGCTGCGCCGGCGCCGGGTCGACCACCTTGACGAGTGACCTTGCTCCAGCCTCGGCCTCCATGACCTGCGAGAAGAGCTTGGCCGGCAAATCGAGATAGACTCCGCCCGGACGGCCGGAGAGGGCCGCGCGGATCGCGCGCCCCACACCGATGCCGATGTCCGCGGCATGCAGCACGCGGAACGCGGCCTTGCAGAGCGGCCTGGCAATGGCCAGTTGGTCCATCTCTTCGTAGTCGCCCTGCTGCAGATCGACGATCTCGCGCTCGGACGAGCCGCTGATGAGGATCATCGGAAAACAGTTGGTCGTGGCATTGGCGAGCGCGGTGAGCCCGTTGAGAAAACCGGGCGCCGATACGGTGAGGCAGATGCCGGGCTTTTTGGTCAGGAAGCCTGCAATGGCAGCCGCGTTACCGGCGTTCTGCTCGTGCCGGAACGAGACGACGCGCATGCCCGCGGCCTGTGCCATACGGCCCAGATCCGTGATCGGGATACCCGGCACGCCGTAGATCGTGTTGATGCCGTTGAGCTTGAGCGCGTCGATGACGAGATGAAAGCCATCGGTCAGCTCCTGCTGCGCTTCTGCGGCCGCGGGCTTCGGCTTGACTGCTGCGTCAGACATTGTGCTCTCCCTAGTCGTTTTGCGCCGCGCGTGCTTTGCTCCGCGCGGTCGTCATTCGTTCAATCCAGGTAGTCCGCGTACTTTGCCACGTGATCGGCAAGCCCGAGCGCGTGGTTGCGCACGAGATCCTCGGCCCTCTTCGTATCGCGCGCCTCGAGCGCCTCGATGATGCTGAGATGATCGCGGATCGAGCGGTCGGCGCGGTCTTGCTCGCCGATCGTCTTGCGCCGGATCATTCGCATGTGCGTGAACAAATTTTCGGCGAGCGAGATCAGCACACTGTTGCGGCTCATACGGATGATGGACTGATGAAACTCGATGTTGACCTCGGAATATTCATCGAGCCTGGCGTGCAGCTCGCCGTTCTCGAACCTGGCAAACATGGTGCGCAGGGACGCGATCTCCTCCGCGCTTGGGTTTTCGGTGATGAGGCGGGCCGCCATGCTCTCGAGCGCGGCCCAGGCGGTGATCATCTCGATCACCTCGCGCTTGGTCTTGCGAACGACGTAAATTCCGCGCCGCGGGACTGCGCGGACAAAGCCTTCGCGCTCGAGCTGAGCCATGGCTTCGCGCACCGGGGTGCGGCTGATGCCGAAATCCAAAGCGAGCCGCCGCTCGTCGAGCCGGATATCGGCACGACTGCGATAGACGTCCATGGCGGCAATGGCGTCCTTGAGCGCGGCGTAGGCGCGGGTCTTGAAACTGTCCGAGGTCGCGATCGGCTCGAGGCGGGGTGCCGTCGCTCCCGCGGCTGGGAGCGCTGATTGCGCCCTCGCGGCGGCACGACGCGGGCTGTGGCTATCTGAAGTCATGGCTGGTATACAATATGCCAGGGCCCTCAACGCCGCAACAGCGATGGCAGCGCGGCCAACGAATCGCTCAACCGGCTTGGGTCGGGGCCGTTCTGGCGCCTTACGCCACTTGATCTCCATCGCGATGCATATCTCCGGGCACCTCGTACCATGAGGAGGAAGGGGCCTGAGACGGCTGGGCCGCTGAAGCAGCTACCGTTGGCAGTCGATCTCCAGACCGCGCCGCGGCACGCGACAAAACCTGATGCCCTGTGTGAACCGGTTCACATGCCTGTTGCAGGGGGCGCGGTATGAACATCGATGTAACGCGCAAGGAGACACCGATGTCCGAACTTGCCGCCCGGTTTACCTATTCACCCCTGCTGTCGACTTCCTTCAAGATCGTCTGCCTGTTCTGCTTGTTGGGCTTGCTGCTCGCGGCAGTGATCGTGCCGATGGTCGTCCCAGAAGAGCTGACCTGGGTGCTGTCGCACATCGAATGACCTTGCCCAAAGGGGTCAGTTCGCCGCCGAGCCTCGTTCGAAAGACTGGCGCTAAACTGGCACTGCGAGCTTGCCGTCAAGCCATGGCGCGTTGCCGCATCGGCCGCAACACGAGAGGCGCCATGACTGCCGCGATGATGTTGAGAATCGCGGCAATCACGAAAACCGCCGTCCAGCTGCCGGTCCAGCTTGTGAGCACGTTGCCCAGCGGCACCAGCAGCGAGGCCGTCCCTTTCGCCGTGTACAACATGCCGTAGTTCGTGGTGGCGAACGTACGGCCATAAATGTCGGTGCAGGTCGCCGGGAACAGCGAATAGATTTCGCCCCAGGCGAAAAACACCACGCCCGACAGAATCACGAACAGGAGCGGATCGTTGGCAAAGTGCAGCAGCGCATAGATGCCGATGCCTTCGAGCATGAAGGCGATGAACATCGTGTTCTCACGACCGATTTGGTCGGAGACCCAGCCGAAAAACGGCCGGGTGAGGCCGTTGAGGACGCGGTCGATCGATAGCGCGAATTGCAACGCGGGCAGCGTCAAGCCGAGAATTGCAACCGGAACGACGTCGATCTTGAAGTCCCTGGCAATAGGCGCGAGCTGTGCCGTCGCCATCAGGCCGCCCGTACCCACCATCACGAACATGAGATACATGATGAAGAAGGGCGATTTGTAGAATTCCCAAGTCGCAAGCGGCGCCAACACTTCGGCCGGCGTGTAGTCGCGCCGGGTCTGCTGGACGGCGGGCGCCGCCGGTGCCGCCACCTCACCCGGCTGCGGTGCCCGCAATAGGAGTGCCACCAGAACCACTATGATGCCCTGTCCAAGACCGAACCAGAGGAAGGCGGTCTCGTAGCCGCTCGACTGGATCATGTTGGCGATCGGGATCACGGTCAGCGCCGAGCCGGCGCCGAAACCGGCAGCGGTCAACCCAGCTGCGAGCCCGCGGCGATCCGGGAACCACTTGAGCGCATTGCCGACCGAGCCGCCGTAGATGACGCCGGCGCCAATCCCACCGATCGCCGCCCCGAGGTACAGTAGAAGGAGTGAATCGGCCAGCGAGTTGATGACCCAGGCGATCGCGACGAGGACGCCGCTGCCGCTGATCATGATGCGCGGCCCGAATTTGTCGATCAGATAGCCTTCGATCGGCACCAACCAGGTTTCAGTCAGAACGAAGATGGTGAACGCGACTTGGATCGCGGCGCGTCCCCAATGATATTTCTGGTCGATCGGATTGACGAAGAGTGTCCAGCCGTATTGCAGGTTGGCGATCATCACCATGCAAATGATGCCGAAGATCAACTGACCCCAGCGCGTCGCCTCGGACGCCGTGGCTCGCGACGAAATCGCTTCCGATGTGCCTGTCGTCACCCTCGCCTCCATCCCGACCTGTTATGATGAGTACGCTTCTTATTGAGTACGCTTCTTATTGAGTGCGTATGCTGCGCCTCACGCCCTTAAGCTCTGCAAACGACAAACGTCGGCGCCTGCAGTGCCAGTGGACCGTTTTTGCATTGCCATTGGAACTAGGCCAGCGTCTTTGCATACAATGCACCAAATCGCGCTTCGGTAGCGGGACGCGGTGCCGCACCCATTCCTTGTGCAGCGCAAAAATCCCGGCTGCAGTGCACTCGCCTTCCGCGGCCGGGGAAAACGACCGTTCACATCCGGGCTGCGCCGGATAGATTGAGGCTGTTAAGGCGCCCACCCGTGCGTTTGACCCGCCGTTCGACAGCCAAGCTCCTCGTTGCGCCTGCGCTCCTTGCCGCGCCGTCCTCGCTGTTGCGTGCTGCCGCCGCCGAGCCATACCCGGCAAAGCCGGTTCGTATCATCATTCCGTATCCGGCTGGCGGGCCCTACGACGGTATTCCACGCCTCATCGCCCAGTGGATCAGCGCAAAACACGGGTGGTCGATCGTGATGGACAATCGCGCCGGGGCGACCGGCATGCTTGGCGTCATGGCCGCAAAGCAGGCTCCTTCTGACGGCCATACGCTGGTCGTGGTCACCACCAGCACCCATGGCTCGATGCCGGCTCTCAGACGCAGCTTGAACTATGACCCGGTGAAGGACTTCGCGCCCATCGTGCTGATGGCCGATGCCGCGCTCGTGCTTTTGGTACGTGACGACGTGCCGGTGCGCAGCGTGGCGGAGTTGGTGGAGGTCATGCGCGAGAAGCCCGGTGGGCTCAATTACTCGACCGGCGGCTATGGCTCGCCGCACCATCTCGCAACGCTCACCTTGTTTCACCGCGCGGGGTTGCCTCAGAACGCCGCCGTGCACGTGCCCTTCGCCGGGCTGCCTCCGGCGCTGATGGCGCTCTTGAGCGGCAACGCGCAATTCATGATCACCAGCACTGCGGCGGCGACGCCGCATATCGCCAGCGGCAGACTGCGGCCACTCGCAACGACCGGCCTCAAGCGCTCGGCGCGGCTGCCCGATGTGCCGACCATGGCGGAGCTCGGCTATCCCGGCTTCGAGGTCCTCGCCTGGTGCGGGCTCGCCGCGCCAGCGGGCACGCCGGAGACCATCATTACCCGCTGGAACGAGCTCGCCAATGCAGCGCTGCGCGATGCCGCGGTGCGCGATCAGATAGCGGGACTCGACTACGAGGCTCGCGGCGGTACGGCGCGAGAGTTTTCGGACTTCGTCATTCTCGATATCAGCCGGTACAAGCACCTCGCTCAGGACATGGGCTTGGGCGAGGACTGAGCGGTTGACCGGCCGGAGCTCCCTTCGTTGGTTCGCGCGCGCAGCCAGCGTCGGTCTGATCTGCTTTTGGACGGCGCCGGCGCGCCCCCAAAATGGGGCGGCCGAGAAGCCGGTCAGCCAAAGCTCTTCCTGGCTCGTGCCGGATCTCGCCGCCGCGGCGCGTGCTGAAGGCACGCTCACGGTCTATTCCTCGATCAACGAGCAAGAAGGGCTGCCGCTCTGGAAGATGTTCGAGGATGCAGCGGGAGTGAAGGTGAACTATGTGCGCTCGTCCGACTCCATCATCATCTCGCGCGTGGCAATCGAGAACAGGGCGCGGCAGCGCAGCTGGGATCTCGCGGTCACCACCACGGTGAACCGGCTGCCGGCCGAGGTGCTGTTGCAGTTCGACCCGCCCCAGGCGCCCGTCCTCATTCCGCAGGCTCGCGACCCGAACCGCCGCTGGTATGGCGTCTATGCGAATTACAACACCCCCGCCTATAACACTGGCCTGATCAAAAAATCGCAGCTGCCGAAGCGCTACGAGGAATTCCTCGAGCACAAGGAATGGGCCGGCAAGATCGCTCTCGACGACACCGATGACGAATGGCTGAGCGCCATGATCATGCATTATGGCGAGGAGCGCGGCAAAACACTGCTCAGGGAATTGGCGAGCGCGTTGAAGCCGGTGCTGGTCGATGGACATCTTGCGCTGGCACGCTCGGTCGGGGCGGGGGAATATTGGCTCGCACTCAACAATTACGCGTCGTTGACCGTGAACGTGCGCTTGTCGGGCGCGCCTATCGATTTTTGGGCGCTCGATCCGGTCGCGCTGTTCTTCGGCTCGGTGGGCATCAGCGCGCAGGCGCCGCATCCCAAGGCCGCTCTGCTGGGCGCGAACTTCCTGCTCAGCCGCGACGCCCAGCAGTTTCTGACCAAGCGCGGCCGAATGCCAACCCGCGCCGACGTGCCGGTCAATCCCGCCGACGTCACCGACAGGTTGAAGGACAGGACAATCATTGCCACAATCTTTGCTGGGGAAGAGCAGAAGAAATGGCAGGGGCTGTTCAAGGACGTCTTCAAGCCGAACTAGGTTCCGCGCCGACGCGCCAGGCCGGCAGGCGACGGTGACACCTCGGTCGCCCGCTTTCGCGGCCGATCAGGCCCGCTCGCATAGGAGATCATTATGAAATTGTGCCGCTACGACGATGATCGCTTAGGAGTGGTGCGCGGGGACATGGTGCACGACGTGACCGAGGCGCAGGCTCAGATCAGGGCGGCCGCGCCATACGCGATGAAGGGCGATGCGGTGATCGCGGCCTTGCCGGCGTGGCGGCCGCGGCTCGAGGAGATGGCGGCGAAGGCGCCGGGCAAGCCGCTCTCGCAGGTCAGGCTCTTGGCCCCGGTGGCGCGGCCTTCGAAGCTCGTCGCGGCGCCCACCAATTACAAGGCGCATATCGAAGAGATGGCGGCACGCGCGGCGACGCAGAATACCAAGCCATCGCCCGCCATCGGCACGGCCGGACTTTTCTTGAAGGCAAACTCGTCGCTCGTCGGTCCATCTGAGGGCGTGGCAATCCGCTTCCCCGAGCGCCGCAACGAGCACGAAGTCGAGCTTGCAATCGTCTTCGGGAGACAGGGCAGCGACATCCCGCGTGAAAGAGCGCTCGATTACGTGGTCGGATACAGCATTGGCCTCGACATGACCGCGCGCGGTCCCGAGGACCGCAGCTTTCGCAAATCGATCGACACCTATTCCGTGCTCGGGCCGTGGCTGGTCACCGCCGACGAGATCGTCGATCCGGATAACGTGCCGCTCAACATTTCCGTCAATGGCGAGATCAAGCAGAACAGCAACACGAAGCAGATGATCTACGACTGCCGCAAGCTGATTGAATGGGGCTCGACCTTCTATACGTTTTACCCCGGCGACGTGCTCTATACCGGCACGCCAGAAGGCGTCAGCCCGGTCAAGCCCGGCGACACGATGCTCGCGCGCATCGACCCCATCGGTGAGATGCGCGTATCCGTGCGGGCGCACCGTGCCGGCGGCTAGGCGGGTCCATCGCGCGCGGCAGCGATCATGTCCGCGAGCTGCGCCATCTTGATCGGCAGACTATTCACCACGATCCCAAGCGGCTGCAGCGCGTCATTGACGGCGCTCGCGATGGCCGCCGGCGCGCCGAGATAGCCGGATTCGCCCGAACCCTTCTGGCCGAAAACCGTGTGCGGCGACGGCGTGACATGATGGACGATGTCGACCGGGGGCACCTCGTGCGCCGACGGCAGCAGATAATCCATAAAACTTTGCGCGATGAGCTGGCCCTGCGCGTCATAGGCGAACTCCTCGCAAAGCGCCGCGCCAATCCCGTGGGCGATGCCGCCCATGGTCATGCCGCGCACGATCTTCGGGTTGATGACGGTGCCGCAGTCGTGACCGACGTAGTAGCGTTTGATGTCCGCTTTGCCGAGGTCGGGATCGATCGCCATCAGCAGCAGATGGAACTCGAAGGCGAAGCACGGATACATCTGCACGCGGCCGTCGGCGCTCGGCAGCCGTCCGCCCATCGGCACCTGCATCAGGTGGGTAAAGGCAAGGCCGGGCTCGGTGTCGGGCGGCAGGCGGTGGAAGTAGCGATGCGCGATGGTCACGAGCTCGATCCAGCTGCGCCGGTTCTGCGGCGCGGCACGGTCGAATATGTCGCCGCCATCGTAGGTCGCGCGATCCCGGGGGATCTTCAGGTCATGGGCGGCAATGGCGACAAGTCTGGTTTTCAGCTTTTGCGCGGCGTGGAAGGCGGCACCGCCCAGCATAATCGCCATGCGGCTTCCGACCGGGCTTTGGCTGGGCAGCGATGACAGCGAGTCGGGCCGCACCACGCGGATGCGATCGGGATCGATTTCGAGGACCTCACCGATGACGGTGCCCACCAAGGTCTCGTGGCCCTGTCCGGCCGAGAGCGTGTGGATGGTTGCCGTTATCGCGCCGCCGAGATCGACGTTGATGCGGCAGGAATCGGTGTACGTCGTCGTCTCGTTCTTCGGGTTGAGCAGCGGCTCGAACGTCGAGTTGGCGCCGCTCGGCTCGAGGCAGGCCGCCATGCCGATGCCGGCGAGCAAGCTTTGCCCGCGCAGGCGGTCGCGTTCCGCGAGGAGCTTCCCATAATCCGCGCGAGCGACGACCTTGTCGATGACGGCGTGGTAGTCGCCGCTGTCATAGGTGGTGCCGCTCGGAATGCGATAGGGAAATTGATCGGCGCGGATCAGGTTGCGCCGCCGCACCTCCAGCCGATCGAGCCTGCGATGCTTTGCGACCTCCTCGATCGCGCACTCGATGGCGTAATTGGTCGGCGATTGTCCGAATGCGCGCACTGCCTCCTGCGTGGTTTTGTTCGAGGTGACCGCAATCGCTTGATACTGCACGCTGTTGATCCGGTAGGGGCCGACAATGGCGCCGATCGGCTTGCCGAGCTGGAACGGGGAGCGGCCCGCATAGGCGCCGACATTGTCGAGCGCGCGCATCGTCATCGCGCGGATGAGGCCCGAATCGTCGAACGCGACCTCGATGTCGAAATTGCGCTCGGGGCCGTGTGCATCCCCGCCGCGCATGTTCTCAAGCCGATCCTCGACGAGGCGGATCGGAAAGCCGAGCCGGCGCGACAAGTAGCCGGCCAGCACCGCATGCTTGATGCCGCGCTTGACGCCATAACTGCCGCCGACATCCACGTCATTGTGTACGCGCACCGAGGAGCCCGGCAGCTTGAGCGCAAGCGCAACCTGCTCGGGAAAGCGCGGCATCTGGACCGACGCGTAAACATCAAGAATCTCGCGCCACGCGTCCCAGCTCGCGAGCACGGCGAAGGTTTCGATCGGCACTGTCGAGCTGCGGCCCCATTTGAGGCGCAGCGACAGGCGATGCGCGCTCTCGGCAAAATCCTTCTCGACCTCACCCCAGACGAAGGTGCGGTCGAGCAGCACGTTGGAGCCGTGATCCGCGTGTACGATCGGACTCCCGGACCGGTAAGCCGCTTCGCCGTCGAGCACGAACGGCAATGGCTCATAATCCACGCGCACCAGCTCGGCGGCGTCTTCGGCGAGCGCGCGCGTATCTGCGACCACGGCGGCCACCCATTCCCCGGCGTAGCGCGCGACCTCGACGGCGAGCGGGCGCCGCGGCACCTTCGGGGTGTCGAGGCCGGCAAGCAGCGGCTGCGTCGCCGCCGCCAGCTCGCGGCCGTCAAGCACGCAGTGCACGCCGGGCATCGCGAGCGCCTCGGATTTATCGATTGCGATGATGTGCGCGGCGGGATGCGGACTGGTCACCAGCGCGACGTGCCGCATGGCCGGTATCGCAATATCGGCGGCGAAGCGGCCTCTGCCGACGACGAAGCGGCGATCCTCGCGCACGCGGCGATCGCTCGATATGAAGCGGAAGGACTTCACCGCTCGCGCTCCGGCCGGTTCAAGCCGCGCATACGCTCGGCAGCGAGCGCGATCGCCTCGACGATCTGCGCGTAGCCGGTGCAGCGGCAAAGATTGGCGGAAATGGCCTCGACGATTTGCGCGGGAGTGGGCGCAGGATTGTCGGTCAAGAGCGCGTGCGCCGTGAGGACCATGGCGGGTGTGCAATAGCCGCATTGCATTCCATGCGTCTCGCAGAAAGCGTCTTGAATGGGGGAGAGCTCGCCGGGCCCGGGCGCCAGTCCCTCGATAGTGGTGATCTGGTAACCGTCGGCTTGCACGGCGAACATCAGGCAGGAGCGCACCGGAGCGCCGTCGAGGAGCACGGTGCAGGCGCCGCACACGCC
>WNEP01001939.1_pt1 | contig 10372 bp, 9 predicted proteins | sample 5399961 | NCBI WGS metagenome assembly WNEP01 (sample SAMN13153329, study PRJNA577476) | soil metagenome | isolation source: 20 cm grassland meadow soil pre-rain plot 5 | place: USA:California | collected 2015-09-08 | reverse complement strand
TCGCGCCCGTGCGACACGAGCGGGACACCACTCGCCCTCGTCGATCTGCCCGATCCCCATTCCTTTCCCTCGGGCCATGCGGCGGCGGCGACGGCGGTGGCCGCGACGATCGCGCTGTCCCACCCGGCGAGCGTGCCGCTCGTCCTGCCGCTGGCCGGCCTGGTCGCGTACTCTCGCGTCGCCTTGCGGGTGCATCACCTGAGCGACGTGCTCGCCGGGGTCGCCCTGGGACTGGGTGGCGCGGTCGCAGCATCGTCGCTGCTCCGGTAGTGCCCCAGGATACTGCTTCCGCGCAGCGGATTCTCGTGGTCGATGACGAAGCCGACATCACGGCGCTCGTCGCCTACCATCTCGCCAAGGCGGGCTACCGAGTCACGACGGCGACCGGAGGACGGGAAGCCCTCGACGCGGCACGCGAAGAGCGGCCCGATGCCGTTGTCCTGGATCTCATGCTGCCAGACCTGTCCGGGTACGACGTGCTGGCGGAGCTGCGGCGCCGGGAGGAGACGCGCCAGATCGGCGTCCTCCTGCTCACCGCCCGCCGGGAGGAGGCGGACCGCATCCGCGGCCTCTCGCTCGGGGCGGACGACTACCTGCCCAAGCCGTTCTCGCCACCGGAGCTGGTGCTGCGCGTGGGGGCCATGCTGCGCCGGCTGCGGGCGCCGGCCGGCGCCGTCGGCGGCCGCCTGAGCGCCGGGCCGATCGTGCTCGACACGGCCGCCCACCGCCTGACGCTGGACGGCACGGAGATCGTGCTCACCGCCACCGAGTTCAAGCTGCTGCGCACGCTGCTCGAGCGCGAAGGCCGCGTGCAGAGCCGGCCCGAGCTGCTCGAGACGGTATGGCACGCGCAGCCCGACATCCGTACGCGCACGGTCGACATGCACCTGCAGCGTCTGCGTCGCAAGCTCGGGCCCATGGGTGCCTGGATCGAGACGGTGCGGGGGGCGGGCTACCGCTTCCGCCGCGCACCTCACGCGTGAGCGTTGTGTCGTTCCGGGCCCATCCTTTAGGATGGGAACCTCCATGCCAGACCGTGTTTTTCAGCAACCCCTCAATGCGGCAGCAGCGCCGGTCCCAGCGAGACTACGATCGAGATAGTGAACAGCACGATGATGATCCATTCCAGCATCTCGAGGCGGCGCGTGGCGGCGCGATCGGCCATGCGGCTGTAGATGCTGTCGATCGTCTGCAGCTTGCGCGTGATGCTCACGTCCCATTCCGCCAGATGGAACCGGCGCGACGCGAGGCCATACACGCGGGTCAGATACTGCTCGCCGATCAGCTTCAGCGCGTTCGTCACCTGCTCGAACAGAATGGCCGAGTCGAGCTGCAGCTGCGCCAGCTCGCGCAGATCCGACCCGTACAGGCTGGGGACCCGCAGCGCCGACCAGCGACGCTTGGACAAGAGGCCGTAGGCCCGCTCCAGCGCGTCGTCCAGCTGCTGATCGAGATAGCGCATCTCCAGGAGCTGCGTGTTGGCGAACTCGATCACGGCGCGCACGTCCTCGCCCTCCGGATCGAACAGCAGCGTCACGTCGGTATCGATGAACGTGGCGTCGTCGGGACCGAACGACAGCCGGGACGAGGTGGCGTCGGCAATCTCCTGCTGCGACAGGCGATGCCGCTCGGCCCGCAGGATCTGCGCGATCGTGTGCGCGTGCTGGGTGGCGAGCGTAGCCGCGTCGCACGCCGGCGTGAATCGCTCCACCTCGAAAACCGCGTAGTCCTCAACGAAGTGGGCGATGTGGGACCGCACGGCCGCCTCGCCCAGCGTCGCGACGAGCCGCTCCACATGACCGCGCGAGTCCGCCAACATGCGCTCGTTGCCCCACAGCTCGTTCGAGAGCGATGCCAGCGACGCGAGCGGGCCCTCGAGCGGTATCGCGTAGCTCAGGGAGACCGCGCCAAAATCGTACAGCACCACCTCGACAGTCGGGCCGGTGCTGAACGATCCGAGCGAGATCGGCTGGGCGGGCAGCGACACCCGCAACGGGGCCGGCCGATACTCGAAGAACGCCGGCGCCCGGCGCTTCTGCTTGACCGTCTGCCGCTCGGTGCCCGCGAGGATGCGCTGCTCGGCGCTGTCCAGGTCGATCGCCTGCGCGATGTCGTAGGCGAACAGGGGATAGCAGGTCCCCTTGGCGACGGTGAGGTCCGACTGTTCGCTAACCACGAGGGCTGTACGCTAGGAGGCCGCCCCGGAGGTGGCAAGGCGCGCGGTCCCACCGCCGTTACGAACCTGTTACACTCCGCGCGCTCGCCCGTGACGCGCCGGGGCTTCGTTATCTCCCGACGTCGCACGCGCACCACAACCCCAATCCCCTCGAGGAGAGACACCTCATGCCGTCCTTTATGCGTCGAGCGCTCGGCGTGGCCATCGTGGCCGCCGCAGCGGGCGCCGTTCCGCTCGCCGCGCAGGCCCCCACGCCTCCGCAGGTGACGGTCGGTGGTCTGGTCTACACGCAGTACCTCTATCAACTCAAGGACACAGTCAACCACTTCAACAGCTTCGATGTCACGCGCGCGTACGTGAACGTCCTGGGCCGATTCTCGGGCGGCGTAGGCACGCGGGTCACCGCGGACATTTACCGCAACGCCGACGGCTCGCTCAGCTACCGGCTGAAGTACGCCTTCGCCACGTACACGCCGCAGGGCAGCCCCCTCACCTTCAAGCTGGGTCAGATCCACACGCCCTGGCTCGACTGGGAAGAGGCGCTGTGGGATTACCGGATGCAGGGACAGATGGCGATGGAGCGAGCCGGCTACATGTCGGCGGCCGATTTCGGCGCGGGCGTGGACGGCAAGTGGGGTCCCGACAGGGTCAATTTTCAGTTCACGGTGGTGAACGGGGAGACCTACAAGACCGGAGAGGTCGCGGGCGCCGGGGGCCAGGGTAAGGATGCGATGGCACGCATCTCGGTGCGGGTGCTCGACACGAACGACTCCAGTCGCGTCGGCGGACTCCGCATCACCGGTTACGCCGCCTACGGCAGGGCTGCGGCCTACGCGGACCGTAACCGCTACCTCGCCATGCTGTCCTACCGCACCAAGCAGCTCACCCTCGCGGGGGAGGCTGCGGCGGCGCAGGACGGTCTCGGAGCGGCGACCAACGGCCACCTCTACAGCGCCTTCGGCGTCTACAAGTTCACGCCCTCCAAGGCCGCGGTCATCGCGCGCGTGGACATCTTCCACCCGCAGGCAGGAAACACGACCGACAAGCAGACCCGCGTCATCGGCGGCGTGTCTTACCAGCTCACCCCCAATTGGCGCCTGCTCGGCGACTGGGACCACGTGAGCTATCAGGGAACGCCCACGGCGGCGCAGGAAGCCGCCCGCTCACAGGCCCTGTTCCAGACTCAGTTCACGTTCTAAACACGCACGAGGTGCACGTCATGAAGAAGACTCCCCTGCTCGCCCTCGCCGCCGCCCTGGCGCTCGCCGCCCCAGCCGCGGCGCAGGTGAAGCTCAACGGCGCCGGCGCCACGTTCCCCAACATCATCTATCAGGACTGGATGCTGACCTACAACCAGTCGCATCCCGACGTGCAGCTCAACTACCAGTCGATCGGGTCGGGCGGCGGGATCCGCCAGTTCTCGGATGGCACCGTCGATTTCGGGGCGACCGACGCCCCGATGAAAGACTCCGCCATCGCCGCCATCAACAGCAACGTGCTGCACATCCCGACGGTGCTGGGCGGCGACGTCCCGACCTACAACCTCCCCGACGTGAAGGCGACGCTCAAGTTCACCCCCGACGTACTCGCCGACATCTTCCTCGGGAAAATCACCAAGTGGAGCGACGCGCGCATCGCGTCGGCCAACGCCGCTGTGAAGCTGCCGGACGCCGACATCGTGGTCGTCCACCGCTCCGACGGCTCGGGCACGACGTTCATCTGGACCGACTACCTGTCCAAGGTCAGCCCCGAGTGGGAGCAGAAGGTGGGGCGCGGCCCGTCGGTCAACTGGCCCGTGGGACTGGGCGGCAAGGGCAACGAGGGCGTCACCGCCACGGTGAAGCAGACCCCCGGCGCCATCGGCTACGTCGAGCTGGGTTACGCCATCGCCAACCAGCTGCCTGCCGGCAGCGTCCGCAACAAGGCCGGGAAGTTCGTGGCCGCCTCGCTCGAGAGCATCACGGCGGCCGCGGCCGGCGCCATGAAGGACATGGGACCGACCACCGATTTCCGCGTGTCGATCACCAATCCCGACGGCGACGCGGCGTATCCCGTCGCGAGCTTCACCTGGTTCCTGCTGCACAAGCAATACGACGATGCCGCGAAAGCCAGCGCCCTCGTGAAGTTCGTGTGGTGGGCGGAGACGCAAGGCCAGTCGCGCGCCGCGCCGCTCGGCTACGCGCCGCTGCCCAAGCAGCTCAGCTCCTGGATCGAGACACGCCTGAAGAGCATCACGGCCGGCGGCAAGTCGGTGTGGACGACGGCAGCCCGGTAGCGTCGGATACGTTGCCGCGCGATGACGACGCTCCCCCTCGGCCCGCCGCCCGCGACCCAAGCGGCGCGCGCCGTTATTCCCGGCCGACCCGTGCTCCTGGGACGGAACACGGGCGATCGGCTGTACCGCGCCGCGCTCACCGGCCTGGCGCTGTCACTGCCGCTCCTGCTGGTGGCGCTCGTCGTGGAGCTGGGCGCGAGCGCCTGGCCCGCGATCACGCGGTTCGGGTTCCGCTTCGTCTGGATGTCGGTGTGGGACCCGGTGGCCGGCGTGTTCGGCGCCGCGCCCATGATCTTCGGCACCATCGCCTCGTCGCTCCTGGCGCTGCTCTTCGCGGTGCCCCTGGCGCTCGGCGTCGCGATCTATCTGACCGAGTTCTCCCCCAAGTGGCTGCGCCAGCCCGTGGCGTTCCTGGTCGAGCTCCTGGCCGCGATCCCGAGCGTGGTGTACGGCGTGTGGGGGATCTACGTCCTCATTCCGTTCCTGCGCTCTTCCGTCGTGCCCCCGCTGCGGGCGGTGCTCGGCTGGACGCCGTTCCTGCAGGGGGTGTTCTACGGCAACTCGCTGCTCGCCGGTGGCGTGATCCTCGCGATCATGATCGTGCCCTACATCGCCGCCGTGTCGCGCGAGGTGCTGCTCGCCGTGCCGTCGAGCCAGCGCGAAGCGGCGCTCGGCATGGGTGCCACGCGCTGGGAGGCGGTGTGGACCGCCGTCGTGCCCTACGGCCGGGCCGGCCTGATCGGCGCGGTGATCCTGGGGCTGGGGCGCGCGCTGGGCGAGACCATGGCGGTGACGATGCTGATCGGCAACCGGCACGACATCGGCGTGTCCGTGTTGCAACCCGCCTATACCATGGCCGCGGCGATCGCCAACGAGTTCAGTGAAGCGACCACCGACCTCTATCTCTCCGCGCTGGTCGAAGTCGGCCTCATCCTGTTCGTGATCACCGTGGCGGTGAACGCCCTGGCGCGGCTCATGATCTGGCGCGTCGCCCGCGGCACCGCGGTGGGGAGCCGCGCCCTGTGAGCGCGCGTCGCCTGCGCCGTCGCATCGTGAGCGGGGCCATGACCGCCGTGGTGGCGGTGCTGTCGCTCGTCGCGGTGCTCGCGCTTGTCCTCATCCTCGGGTATCTGGTCGCCAAAGGCGCGTCGTCGCTCGACTGGAGCTTCTTCGTCAAGAATCCCGTCCCGGCCGGCCAGTCGGGCGGCGGTGTGGCGAACGCGATCGTCGGGACCATGATCATCGTCGGACTGGCGGCGCTGATCGGCCTGCCGATCGGCATCGGGACGGGACTGTACCTCGCCGAGTACGGCTCGGGGCGCCTCGGCTGGACGGTCCGGTTCGTGGCGGATGTTCTCAACGGCACACCGTCGATCGTCGTCGGCATCTTCGCCTGGACCTGGCTGGTCCGGCCGATGGGACACTTCTCCGCCCTGGCCGGGAGCGTGGCTCTCGCGGTCCTGATGGTGCCCATGATCGCCCGCACCACGGAGGAAATGGTGCGCCTGGTGCCGCACTCGCTGCGCGAGGCGGCGCTCGCCCTCGGCTATCCGCGCTGGCGCACCTCGCTGCGGATCATCGCCCGCACCGCGCTGGCGGGGATCCTCACCGGCTGTCTCGTGGGCGTGGCGCGCATCGCGGGCGAGACGGCGCCGCTGCTCTTCACGGCGCTCGGCAACCTGAACTTCTCCACGAGCATCCTGCAGCCGATGCAGACGTTGTCGCTCCAGATCTTCACCTACGGGACCGGCCCGTTCGACGAATGGCACCGCCTCGCCTGGGCCGCGGCGCTGGTGCTCATGGGTCTCGTGTTGGTCCTCGCCCTCGCGGCCCGCTGGGCCGTGCGATCTCGCCATGGCGCAGCCCGCTGACGCCCGGCTCCAGCTCGAGGCCGTGCGGCTCACGGCGCTGTACGGCCGGCGGGCCGTCGTAAAGGACGTGTCCATTCTGTTCCCGGCGCACACCGTCACCGCGGTGATCGGCCCGTCGGGCTGCGGCAAGAGCACCTTCCTGCGCTGCCTGAACCGTATGCACGAGCTGTCCGACGGCGGCTGGGTCACCGGGTCGGTGCTGCTCGACGGCGCCGACGTGTACGACGCGGGCGTGGACCCCGTCCAGCTGCGCCGCCGCATCGGCATGGTGTTCCAGCGCCCCACGCCGTTCCCCACGATGACGATCTACGACAACGTGGCCGCGGGCCTGCGGGTGAACGGCGGGCGGTCGCGCGGCGACTTGGACGCCGCGGTGGAGCGGGCCCTGCGCCAGGCCGCGCTGTGGGACGAGGTGAAAGACCGGCTGAAAAAGAGCGCGCTCGACCTGTCGGGCGGCCAGCAGCAGCGCCTCTGCATCGCGCGCGCGCTCGCCCCCGAGCCCGAAGTGCTGCTGCTCGACGAGCCGACGGCCTCGCTCGATCCCGCCGGCACGCAGCGGATCGAGGAGCTGTGCCACGAGCTCAAGCGCCGCTACACCATCGTCATCGTCACGCACAACCTGCAGCAGGCCGGCCGCGTCTCGGACTACACCGCGTTCTTCTACGTCGGCGATCTGGTCGAGGTCGGCCGCACCGAGCAGCTGTTCACCAAACCGACGCGGGAGCAGACGGAAGCCTACATTACCGGGAGGTTCGGATGACGACATCTCTGTCGGACAGTCGTGCAGTCACTGACCCCGGGCGCAAGCCCGGGGATCCCGGACTCGCGACAGGGGTCAGAGTCGTGCGCCCGTCCCACCGTGCGACCCCCATCATCGACGCGCGAGCGTACCGCTTCTGGTACGGCGGGACGCAGGCGCTGTTCGATCTGACGTTCACGATCCCGCGCCGCGCCGTGACCGCCCTCATCGGGCCGTCGGGATGCGGCAAGAGCACGTTCCTGCGCTCCGTCAACCGGTTGAACGAGCTGATTCCGGGCACGCGCCACTCGGGCGACATTCTGCTCGAGGGCGTTTCCGTATTCTCACGCGGCATGGATGCCGTGGCGCTGCGCCGCGAGGTCGGCATGGTGTTCCAGCGGCCGAACCCGTTCCCCAAGAGCATCTTCGACAATGTGGCGTACGGGCCGCGCCTCAACGCCCTCGCGCCCGAGCGCGACATCCCCGAGCGCGTGGAGCGCGCGCTGCGCCAGGCGGCGCTGTGGGACGAGGTGAGAGACCGGCTCGAGGCGCCCGGGACCAGCCTCTCGGGCGGCCAGCAGCAGCGCCTCTGCATCGCGCGCACGCTCGCCAACGAGCCCGAGGTACTGCTGATGGACGAGCCATGCTCGGCGCTCGATCCGGCCGCCACGCAGCGCATCGAAGAGCTGCTGGTGGAGCTGAAGCAGAGCTATTCGATCGTGATTGTCACACACAACATGCAGCAGGCATCCCGTGTGTCGGACTTCACGGGGTTTTTCTACCTCGGTCACCTGATCGAGTTCGGCGATACCAAGCAGCTCTTCACGAGGCCCGCGGACGAGCGTACCGAGGCCTACATCACGGGACGGTTCGGATGAGTGGGCACACAGGCGCCAGCAAGCCGACCCCGGGGCCACGCCCCGGGGCTCACCGCCACTTTCACGACGAGCTCGCCGAGCTCAAGGCCAAGCTCCTCACGATGTCGGGCGAGGCCCAGGAAGCCTTGGGGCACGCCCTCGACGCGCTGCTCAAGCGCGACGCCGAGTACGCGAGCCGCGTGATCGCGGGCGACGGCGCCATCGACGCCCTCGAGCTCGAGATCGAGGAAACGGTGATCGACCTGCTGGCCACGCAGCAGCCCATGGCGCGGGACCTGCGCCTGCTCGTCGCCGCCACCAAGATCGCCAACGACTTGGAGCGCGTGGGCGACCACGCCGTGAACATCGCGCAATCGGCCGAGCGGCTGCTGGGCGCCCGCATGGTCGCGCCCGAGCCCGAGCTGCTCGAGATGGCGCGGCAGGCGCGGGCCATGCTCTCGGGCGCGCTCGACGCGTTCGTGCGCGGCGATGCCGCGTTGGGCCGCGAGATCTGCCGCCGCGACGACTCGGTCGACGCCCTGAACCGCTCGATCTTCCGGATTCTGCTCACCCACATGATGGAAGATCCGCACATCATCGGCGCGGCGATGGACCTGTTCCTCGTGAGCCGCAACCTCGAGCGCGTCGCCGACCTGGCGACCAACATCGCGGAAGATGTCGTGTTCGTGGTGGAAGGAAAGACGATCAAGCACCACGCGGAAGGATGATCACCCCGGAGCGCCGGCGCGCCAAGTACTCCGCGTTCGCGAACAGCTTGATCAGGACCATCCCGGCCACGAAGCCGCCCACGTGCGCCCACACGGCGACGCCCCCCTGCGCGTGCGACAGCGTGCCCGCGGCGCCCAACACGAGCTGCAGCACGAACCAGTAGCCGAGCATCACGTACGCCGGCAGCGCCACCGTCGTCACGAAAAATCCCAGCCACACGATCGTATGCACCCGCACGCGCGGGTACAGGAGAATGTAGGCGCCCATCACGCCGCTGATCGCCCCGGACGCGCCCACCATCGGCACGGGCGACGCCGGGTCGCTCACCATCTGCGTCGCCGCCGCCGCCACCCCGCACAACAGATAGAACACCACGAAGCGCCCGTGCCCCATCGAGTCCTCGATGTTGTTCCCGAACACCCACAGGAACCACATGTTGCCGATGATATGCAGCCAGCCCGAGTGCAGGAACATCGAGGTGACCACGGTCCACCAGTGCGGCTGCGCCGTGATGCAGCGCATGCCCTGCCCCAGCGGCACCGCCGTTCCCGGCGGTACCGAGCCCAGCACCTCTCCGGGGATCAGGCCGAGCTCGCACACCGAGCGCACCAGCTGCTCGGGGCTCACGCCACCGCCCTGAACCAGCAACCACACGACCGCGTTCACGATGATGATGCCGACGGTGACGGCGGGTGTCAGATCGGTGGGATTCTCGTCTCTGTACGGGATCACCCGGGAAAGATACCTTCAGCCTGCCTTTTTGGCATTTTTCTCGGGCACGGGCTTTGCCACTGCGACGAGCGATTACTTTCACGCATCGACCTTAGGATGAGGAGCACCCGTCATGGCTGAGAAAATCATCGGGATCGACCTGGGCACCACCAACTCAGTGGTGGCAGTGATGGAGGGTGGGGATCCCGTCGTCATCCCCAACGCCGAAGGCGGTCGTGTTACGCCGTCCGTCGTGGCGTTCACGAAGGACGGGGAGCGGCTCGTCGGCCAGGTGGCGAAACGGCAGGCGGTTACCAACCCCCAGAACACGATCTTTTCGATCAAGCGCTTCATGGGGCGGCGCATGGGCGAGGTGGTGGAGGAGACGAAGCGCGTGCCCTACAAGGTGCTGGAGGGGCCGAACGGGCTCGCCTCGGTCGAGATCCAGGGCAAGCGCTACACGCCCCCCGAGATCTCCGCGATGATCCTTCAGAAAATGAAGCAGACCGCCGAGGACTACCTCGGCCACAAGGTCGAGAAGGCGGTGATCACGGTCCCGGCCTACTTCAACGACTCCCAGCGCCAGGCCACGAAGGACGCCGGTAAGATCGCTGGGCTCGATGTCGTGCGGATCATCAACGAGCCGACCGCATCGGCGCTGGCGTACGGCCTCGACAAGAAGAAGGAAGAGAAGATCGCCGTCTACGACCTGGGCGGCGGCACCTACGACATTTCGGTCCTCGAGCTGGCGGAGGGCGTGTTCGAGGTGAAGTCCACCAACGGCGACACGCATTTGGGCGGCGACGACTTCGACGCGCGCATCATGGAGTGGCTGGTCGGGGAGTTCAAGCGCGACCAGGGGATCGACCTCTCCAAGGACCCCATGGCGCTGCAGCGGCTCAAGGAAGCCGCCGAAAAGGCCAAGATGGAGCTGTCGACCGTGATGCAGACGGAGATCAACCTGCCGTTCATCACGGCGGACCAGTCGGGGCCCAAGCACTTGAACCTCACCCT
>WNEP01001937.1_pt1 | contig 10376 bp, 9 predicted proteins | sample 5399961 | NCBI WGS metagenome assembly WNEP01 (sample SAMN13153329, study PRJNA577476) | soil metagenome | isolation source: 20 cm grassland meadow soil pre-rain plot 5 | place: USA:California | collected 2015-09-08 | reverse complement strand
TCGGATCGGAGAGCGGTCTCGGGTTCACCAGCGACCTGGGTAAGCCCGAAATTTCGACCGCCATCGGCATCGATGTCGGAGCGATCTACCGGCCCTTATCGTGGCTCCGGTTCGGCATCGTGGGGAAAGACCTGAATCAGCCGACCTTCGATGCCCCCGGCGGCCAGGAGTTCAAGCTCACCCCGCAGGTCCGAGGCGGTGTCGCGATCAACCCTTACGATTCTCTCACCATCGCGTTCGACGGCGACATTACATCGAACATGACCCTCGTTCCCGGCATCAAGAGCCAGGTGCTGAGCCTTGGCGCGGAACAGACGCTTCCGTGGGAACTCCTCTCCCTGCGCGTCGGGGCGCTGAAGAACGTCGCGGACGCCAAATCCATCATCACTCCCACGGCAGGGTTCGGACTTCGATTTTTTGCCCTGCGAATGGATTTCGGCGGCGGGTACGATTTTCAAATGGGGCAGGCGCTCGCATCGTTGTCGGTTTCCATGACCTTCTAAATTCACTGAGTAATCACACCAATCCAGAGGAGAATTATGAAACACATGAGGCGTTCGTCGCTTGTATGGATGGCGCTCGGGTGCGCGCTTCTGGCCGGATGCGGGGGGTTGCAGGACATGTGGGAAGGACCAGGAGCTGAGTCGTTTCGGCCTAGCTCAATTGCCGTCTTGCCGCCGATTGAGGGAGCTTTTGAAGGATCGCGTGAGCCGGCTCAGGAAGGCGTGACGAATGCGCTGAAGAACTCCACCCGCTACACGCAGGTCCTTAGACCGGATGAGGTCAATGGCCTCCTGGCGGCTTCAAATGAGACCCGCGAGGCTTTGACCAGCTATCTTGCGGGCCTCGAGACATCCGGTGTGTCAGATAAAGGAGCTGCCGCAAAGCTCGCTCAGGCCTTGAAAGCAGATGCGCTGATGGTGGTAAAAGTCAATTCGTGGGAATACACGCGCTCGGAAGGAGACAAGGTGGCGAAGGTGGGGCTCAGTCTTCGACTGATTGATCCAAAGCAGGGGAGCATTATCTGGAAGGCCAAGCACACGAACACGACAAGCTACATGTTCTTCAAGCCGAGCCTGAAGGATCTTGCCGCTGACCTCTCTGCATACATGATCAAGCACATTCCATGACCGTGTCCCTGCGGCATCACGCGGGATGCACACGGAGATAGACCTTGCTGTCGATGAAGATCTGTAAGAGATCCGCGTCCACCTTTCCCTGTTGCACCTCATCCTCGAGGATCGCGAGGGCCTTGACGGTGGGGACCGCCGCCTTGTACGGGCGGTCCGAGGCCGTGAGCGCATCGTAAATGTCGCTGATCGTCATCATCCGCGTCTGCACCGGTATCGTCTCGCCGGGAATCCTTCGAGGATAGCCGCTCCCGTCAAGCTTCTCGTGGTGACCATACGCGATCAAAGGAACGTTCTGAAGGGACTTGGTCCAGGGGATCGTGGACAGGAATCGATAGGTATGGGTGACGTGACTTTCGATTTCGAGACGCTCTTCCTCGGTCAGACTCCCCTTCGGGATCGAAAGTGACAGGGTCTCTTGCGAGTTCAGGTAGGGGCGAGGGCCGTCGAAGGAGTCATAGCTGAGTCGGGCGACCTGGTGGAGACGTTCGAACCCTTCCGTTCTTAAGACCGTCGGCTTGTTGCAGGCCAGGAGAAATTCTAGGATCCCGTCGGTCTCGGCCACTTGGCGCGCGAGGTCCTCGTCCACCTCCGCCAGAAGGTTAGCGGTCGCCGCCCGGTCTCCCGACATCAGAATGTCCACCTTGCGCCTCAGCGCCTTAGCCTCCAACGTCCGTTTGATGAAGTCGAACCGGGCCTTGAGCACCGCCAGATCGCCCGGAAACAGCTTGTCGCCCTTGACCAGAATGTGCTCGCGCACGCCCACCTTGCCGAAATCATGCAGCACGGCGGCGTACCGGAGCTCTTTCATTTGATCGTAGTCGAATTTCACGCTCGCATACGGTCCCCGGTCGATCCAATCCACGATCTCGGCCAACCCGCAGGTCAGGATGGCGACGCGCCCGCTATGTCCGCTGGTGGTCGGATCCCGGCTCTCAATCGCCGTCACGCTGGCCGAGATGAAGCCCTCGAAAAGGCGATTGATCTCCTCGTACAGGTTGGCGTTCTCGATCGCGATCCCCACCTGGTGCGCGAGGCTCACGAAGTCCTGCAGATCCTCCTCCACGAAGAGACCTCCGTCCTTTTTGTTGATGGCCTGCAGGACACCGAGGAGCTTGTCCTTGGCTTTCACCGGGACGCAGACCATGTTGCGGGTCACGAACCCGCTCCGCAGGTCGGCGCGGCGATCGAAGCGGAGATGATGCTGCACGTCGTTGACGATCTCCGGCTCACCGGTCTTCGCCACATGTCCGGCGATCCCCTGCCCCACTTTCAAACGAATCTCTCGTACCCCCTCGCCCTTCTCCCCCGACGCGACCTCGAAGTACAGCTCCCCGGCCGCTTCATCCAGGAGCAGCAGCGAACCCGCCTCGGCGTCCATCACCACCGTGGCGGCCTCGATGGCCCGCTTTCTGATCTCGGTTTGGTTCAGAGTGGAGTTGAGGAGGGCGCTGATCTCCTGGAGCTTTCGAAGCCTTCGGATCTTTTCCTGGGACTCGCGAACCAGTCGGGCATTGTCGAAAGCGGTCACGGAGGAGGATTCGGCACCAGGCTTTCGTGACTTGGAGGGAAGGTTGGAAGTCGCAATTCGGAGGCGACGGCCACGTGCTCGGCCATTTGCTCGCCGTGGTGTCGCCATCGCACCCCCTGAAAACCAAGGTTCAGGTTGAGGTTGAGGCTAAGTATGTAAACAGACGCCAGAGCCTTAGACCTAGCCTTGACCCGCCTGGCTCAAGCCTTCACCTCAACCCGTCCGTGAGTCATAGCGCTTTTCAGCGACCGAACGAATGCTCCCACGCGCTCCGACAGATGCGGATCATGCTGGTGCTCTTCGATCTGCCGGACGATGGCGCTCCCGACGATGACGCCATCGGCGATCGCGGCTACTTGCGAGACGTCCTTGGCCGTGGCGACGCCGAAGCCCACCGCCACCGGAGTCTCCGTCGCCTGTCGGATTTGTTCCACGTTACGCCGGACCTCCTCCAGGTCGGGTAGCTTGGCGCCGGTAATCCCGGTCAGTGAGACGTAATAGACGAAGCCCTTCGACCGGCGTGCGATCCCGGTGCGCCTCGCCGGGGTGCTGGTGGGGGCGAGGAGAAAGATCAACCGCAACCCGGCTTGTAATGCGGCCGCCTCAAGCAGGCCGGCCTCCTCCGGCGGCATATCCGGCACGATGAGGCCGTCCACGCCCGCCTCCACCGCCTGCCGACAGAACGCGGGCTCCCCGAACGCATAGATGGTGTTGTAGTACGCCATGAGCACGAGCGGAATCTGGGTTTTGGCGCGCAACGCGGACACTGCCGGCAGGATCCGTCGCAAAGAGGTGCCGCTCCGCAGCGCCCGTTCAGCGGCTTTCTGGATGACCGGACCATCGGCGATCGGATCCGAAAACGGCACTCCCAACTCAATGATGTCCGCGCCGGCCCGTTCGAGCTCCAGCACCAGGGCCTCGGTCTCGGGCAATGACGGATCGCCCGCCATGACGTACGCGATCAGCGCCTTCTGCCGATGAGCACGGAGCCGCTCAAATGTCGAGTCCAGCCGATTGGTCATCAGACGCCCAGAGGCACGCCCTTGAGGCGGGCCACATGTTGCACGTCTTTATCGCCGCGTCCGGAGAGGTTCACGATCACGACCTGGCGTGGCTTCATGGTGGGCGCCAACTTGACGACTTCGGCGATCGCGTGCGCGGATTCCAACGCGGGCACGATGCCCTCCTCGCGCGACAGGAGATCGAATGCCGACAGAGCTTCCTCGTCCGTCGCCGACGTGTACCGGATGCGCCCGGCGTCGTGGTAGAAGCTGTGCTCCGGTCCCACCGCCGCATAGTCCAGCCCCGCGGAGACCGAGTGGGTCAGATTGATCTGACCGTCATCGTCTTGTAAGAGATAGGTCATAGTCCCATGCAGCACGCCGGGGCGGCCGCCGGCAAACCGCGCGGCATGCTTTCCGCTTTCGATCCCGAGTCCTCCCGCCTCGACCCCGACCATTTTGACCTTGCGATCATTCAGAAAGGGATGAAAGAGGCCGAGGGAATTGCTTCCTCCGCCGACGCAGGCCACCAGGGAGTCAGGCAACCGCCCTTCAGCGGCCAAGATCTGCCGGCGGGCTTCCCGCCCGATCACGGACTGAAAGTCACGGATCATCATGGGATACGGGTGCGCGCCCAGGACCGAGCCCAGGATATAGTGGGTGGTCCGGACGTTGGTGGTCCAGTCCCGCATCGCTTCGCTGATGGCATCCTTGAGCGTCCGGCTCCCGGCATTGACGCCCGTGACCGTCGCGCCGAGCAGCCGCATCCGAAAGACGTTCAAGGCCTGGCGCTGCATGTCGTCAGTGCCCATGTAAATCTCGCAGGTCAGGCCGAACAAGGCGGCGACCGTGGCCACGGCGACCCCGTGCTGGCCTGCCCCGGTCTCGGCGATCACCCGCTGCTTCTTCATCCGCCGGGTCAGCAGTCCCTGTCCGATGGTGTTGTTGATCTTGTGTGCGCCGGTGTGGCACAGGTCCTCGCGCTTCAGATAAATCTTCGCTCCCCCGACCCGACGCGTGAGCTTCTCCGCGAAATAGAGCGGCGTGGGCCGTCCGACGTAGAGCTTCAGATAGCGATCGAGTTCAGCTTGGAAGCGCCGATCGCGGCGAGCTTTCAGGTAGGCCTGTTCCAGTTCCAGGAGCGCCGGCATCAGCGTTTCCGGCACATAGCGCCCGCCGTACTTCCCGAAGCGGCCGTGTGTGTTAGGCAGTGTCGGCATTGTGCGTGAGGAGGCTACGGTTGAGGTTCAGGGGCTGAGTTGCGTTTGACGGTTCACCTGTCGCAACTACGCAGTATAGACTCCGGACTGTGCTGAGGCAAGCTTGGCCGCCCGAATGAACGCCTGGATTTTCGCCTGGTCTTTCTTCCCGGGACGAACCTCCACCCCGCTGCTCACATCCACGCCATACGGCCGAACCGTTTGGATCGCCTCACCAACATTTTCGGGGGTGAGGCCGCCGGCTAAGAGCACTGGAGCGGTTCTCGCTGCCTCGGCCGCCAGATTCCAGTCTGTCACCTGCCCTGTCCCGCCAAACAGCGTCTCCGAAAATGCGTCCACCACAAAGCCCCGCACCCGTGCGCGCCCCTTGTATTCTGCCAGAGGCAACAACGAGCTCCTGTCCCGGAGCCTAATGCCCTTCAGAATCGGCCGACCCAAGGCCTCGCAGTAGGCAGTGGACTCATCCCCGTGGAGCTGGGCCAGCGCCAACCCGCATTCGTCCATCTGATCGCGCACCGTCTTCAGGTCTTCGTTCACGAAGACGCCCACCGGCAGCACGAACGGCGGAAGCCGAGCGACAATCCGGCGGACCACCTCCAGCACCACGCAGCGTGGGCTTTCCCGGTGGAACACGAAGCCGAGCGCATCCGCGCCGGCCTCCACCGCGGCCAGCGCATCCTCCACGTTCGTGATTCCGCAGATTTTGATCCTGGGTGTTGCTGCAAGCAGTACCGAGCCCATGTCTTTTCCCCAGATCGTCTACTTCGGAATGTTCAGTAGCTCGCGAATTTTGGCTCCTGTATCTTCTGACTTGATCAGAGATTCCCCCACCAGCATCGCGTGGACTCCGGCTTCGATCAGCCGCTCCACATCATCCCGCTTCTGAATGCCGCTCTCGCTGACGATGACCTTGTCGGAGGGAATGCGCTTCACCAGCCGGAGCGTGACGTCCAAGTCTGTGGAAAAGGTTTTCAGGTCCCGGTTATTGATCCCGATCAGGCGCGCCTCCGGCAACCACTCCAGCACAGTGTCCAGCTCCCACTCCTGGTGCGCCTCCATCAGCACATCCAGTGCCAGCTCGTGGGCCAGCGCAAAAAAGTCTATCAATTGCCTCCGCTCCAGGGCCGCGACGATAAGGAGCACGGCATCGGCGCCACAGGCCCGCGCCTCATAAAACTGCACCTCGTCGACCATGAATTCTTTCATGAGCGTCGGCAGCCCCACCGCTTCTTTGACCGCCATCAAATGTTCGAGGCTCCCCTGGAAATACTCCTTGTCGGTCAGCACCGAGATAGCGGACGCGCCGTGGTCCTTATATACTTGAGCGAGCTTGACCGGGTCGAACCGATCCTTGAACTCTTCCCGCAGCAGGCCCTGGCTCGGCGATGCCTTCTTGACTTCGGCGATCAGCGCGGGACTTGTCGGCTCACGCGTCGCCTCAAGCGTCGTCGTGAACGGCAGCGGCGGCGCCTGATCGCGAATCTTCGCCTTGAGCTCGGCCAGATATCCCCGACTCTGTTTCCGCCGCAACTCCGCCCGCTTGTGCTCCAGAATCCGATCCAGAATCATTTCCTACACTCTCTCCTCAAGCGGCTCCATCGCAGTTTCACTCATGCCGGTGTGGCAAGGACTCGGAGCGTACTTCGCCGGAGAATGGCGGATGACAAGGTGGCATGTGGTCTGAAGCGACGTCCGCCGGAGCGGCGGGGTCCCCACCCGGCATCCGGAGAAGGAAAGCTGGTACTGACCACCGCACCGTGGTCGCAGACCACGGCGACGGGAATACCAGAAGGATTCCACTCCGGACTGCCGTGGAAGGGATGCCGCGGGAGGCGCGGAAGCGGAGGACCACACGCCACCTTCTCGACAATCATTTGTTCGTGAACTCGATCAGCCGCTCCAATTTCTCCATCGCGCCACCCCTGTCAATCACCTTCCCGGCCAGCTCATACCCTTCCTGTAAGGTCCTCGCCTTGTCGCACGCCACGAAAGCCGGCGCGGCATTCAGGCAAACCACCTCCCGCTTCGATCCCTTCCGCCCGCGCAGAATCTCCCGCGTCGTGTGGGCATTCTCTTCGGCCGTTCCACCGGCCAGATCCTTCAGCCGGACGCGGTCCAGCCCGAAATCGCTCGGGTCCAGAAGGTAGCTCGAGACCACACCCGCCTTACCCTCCGAGACGCGGGTCCGGTCGGTCAACGTAATCTCGTCCAGTCCATCCATTCCGTGCACGAGGAAACAATGTTGTGTCCCGAGGCGGAGCAGCACCCTCGCGAGCAACTCGGTCAACCCTTCCTCGTAGACTCCCAGCACCTGGATGGCGGCCCCTGCCGGGTTGGCCAGCGGCCCCAAGATATTCAGCAGAGTCCGAACTCCCATTTCCTGCCGCGGGGCCGCGCAGTGTTTCATCGCGCCGTGGTACAGCGGCGCGAACAGGAAGCCGATGCCCAGTTCATTCACGCAGTCCTCGACGCGTTCCGTCGGAAGATCGATGCGCACTCCGAGGGCGGCCAGCACGTCCGCGCTTCCCGAGCGGGAGGACACCGACCGGTTCCCATGCTTGGCCACTGTCAGGCCGCCGCCTGCCACCACAAAGGCGGCCGTGGTCGAGATGTTGAAGGTGTTCGCCCGATCGCCGCCGGTTCCGCAGGTGTCCACCACCAGCGGATCGGCAACCCGGATATGTGTGGCCCGGGACCGCATCGCTCTGACGGAGCCGACGATCTCGTCCACGGTCTCGACCTTGATTCTGAGCCCCATGAGATAGGCTGCGATCTGCGCCGACGTGGCGGCTCCGGTCATGATCTCCAGCATGACCTCTTCGGCTTCCTTCTCCGAGAGATCGGCCCGGTCAGCCAGTTTGGCAATCGCGTCTGTGATCATAGAAATTAGCGCGCAGCTAATAGCGAGCAGAGAACAGCAAGCAATCTCTTACTCTCTAGCTACCCGCTACTAGCTACTCGCTTCTAGAGTTTGAGGAAGTTCCGGAGCAGATCCATGCCGGCTGCTGTCAGAATGGATTCAGGATGAAACTGCACCCCTTCCACCCCCAGGGTACGGTGACGCAACCCCATGATTTCGCCCTCGGCCGTCTCCGCCGACACCTCCAGGCAGTCCGGGACGGTTGCGCGTTTCACCAACAATGAATGGTAACGGGTTGCCTCGAACGGGTTCGGCAGAGCACGAAAAATCGTTTTGCCATCGTGGTGAATCATGGAGGTTTTCCCGTGCATCAGCCGATCGGCGCGCACCACTTCGCCCCCAAACGCCACCGCCAGGGACTGATGGCCCAGACAGACGCCCAGCACCGGAATGCGCCCGGCAAAGTGTCGGATGGCGTCCACCGAAATGCCGGCCTCTTTGGGGGTACAGGGGCCCGGCGAGACCACCAGCCTCTGCGGACGCAGGGCCTCGATCTCCTCGACCGTGAGCTTGTCGTTCCGATACACGCGCACGTCTTCCCCCAACTCCCCGAGATACTGCACCAGGTTATAGGTGAAGGAATCGTAATTATCGATCATTAGTAGCATGGTGGCTCACAAGAGCTGATGGCATATGGCCGATAGCCGATGGCCAGAGAGAGAGAGAGCCGATGGCGAATGGCCGGACAGATCCCCTGCTTGCCATAAGCTATTAGCCATCAGCTATCGGCTCTGCTCCTATTCCAGTCCCTGCTCGGCCATCTCAATGGCCTTCATCATGGCCCGGGCCTTGTTGCAGGTCTCCTCGTACTCGCGCTGCGGATCCGAGTCGGCCACGATCCCCGCCCCGGCCTGGATGTAAGCCTGCCGACCCTTGATCACGATCGTGCGGATATTGATGCAGGTGTCCATGTTGCCGGAGAAGCTGAAGTACCCGACCGCGCCGGCGTAAGGCCCGCGCCGCGTCGGCTCGAGTTCTTCGATGATTTCCATCGCGCGAATCTTGGGCGCGCCTGACACCGTGCCGGCCGGGAAGCAGGCCTTCATCACATCGTACGCGTTCAGGGACGGATCGAGCTCCCCGTTCACCTGCGACACCAGGTGCATCACGTGGGAGTACCGCTCCACCTGCATGAATCCATCCACGCGGACCGTACCCTTCCGCGCCACGCGTCCGACGTCATTACGGCCCAGGTCCACGAGCATCACGTGCTCCGCCCGTTCCTTCTCGTCCGCCAGCAGCTCCCGCTCGAGCATGCGATCCTGCTCCTCCGTCGCGCCCCGCCGCCGCGTCCCCGCGATCGGCCGGACCGAGACCCGCCCATCCTCGCACCTGACCAACGTTTCGGGCGACGACCCCACCAGCTCCACCCCGCCGACCCGAAGATAGTACATATAGGGTGAGGGATTGATGACCCGGAGGGCCCGGTAAATCTCGAGTGGCGCGGTCTGGATCCGGACATCCCATCGCTGGGACACCACCGCTTGGACCACATCCCCCGCCCGGATATACTCCTTGGTCCGCATGACCATCTTTTCAAAATCCGCCCGGCTCATGTTCGCCGAGAAGGTCAACGGCTTGCGACGCTGTTTCGGGAGAGTCCGACGCAGCGGCCGCTTGAGGCGCGCGATCATGCGTTCGATGCGAGCGGTGGCATCCGCATAGGCCCGTCTGATTTCGGATTCCCGGCTGGACAACACGTGGCCGTTCGCCACGACCTTGATCTTCTGAGACACATTGTCAAAAATCAGCAGCGTGTCTGTGAGCAGGAAGGCCAGCTCAGGGAGACCCAGTTCGTCTTTGCGGCGCGCGGGAATATCTTCGAAAGAGCGGACCACGTCGTACCCGAGATATCCGACCGCCCCCCCGACGAAGCGCGGGAGGTCCGGAACAGCGACCGGGCGGTAGGCCGCCATCAGGTCTCGAATCCGCTCCAGCGGATTTGCGCCTGACTTGCCTCCGATCGGAACGCGTTGGACTCCGGAGCCCCTCGTCACGACGAGCTTCCCGCGCTCCTCCTGGACGACAATCGGGGAGCCACTGCCGAGGAACGAATAGCGAGCCCAGTTCTCCCCCCCTTCGACGCTTTCCAGCAGGTAGGCGGACGGGCCGTGGTTGATCTTGGTGAAGGCCGACACCGGTGTTTCGAAGTCGGCCAGGATCTCCCGGTAGAGGGGGATTAAGTTCCCGCGAGCGGCGAGCGACCGGAACTCCTCGAAGCTTAACGAATAGGAATGGTGCCGCATCGGTGCCCGCTCATTGATGGCCCACGATTAACTTCTGCCCCACCTCGATCAGGTCATCCGTGAGGCTATTCCATTTCTTGATCTGCTGGACGTCGACCCCATGCTGCCGAGAGAGCCGGAATAACGTTTCGCCCGGTTTGACCTCGTGGTACAGCGGCGACCCGACTTCACCTTTCTCGCCCATGAGGGTCTCGTCCTTCTGGGCCGCAAGCGGGGGGGGAGGCTGAGCCGCTTCCGGCGCCACCGGTGCTTTCTCAACTCGCCTGGGTCGCAAGGCGGACGGGCGAGACCGGCGGACATCGTTCCTGGACTTTTCCATCAAGGCTGC
>WNEP01001936.1_pt1 | contig 10376 bp, 4 predicted proteins | sample 5399961 | NCBI WGS metagenome assembly WNEP01 (sample SAMN13153329, study PRJNA577476) | soil metagenome | isolation source: 20 cm grassland meadow soil pre-rain plot 5 | place: USA:California | collected 2015-09-08 | reverse complement strand
ACGCGGCATCGCTTCGCGAGCGCTGGAGAAAACAGTGATCGCGCTCATGTCGCAAACAAATTGTGTCGGCGCCGAGCTCGCGGAAAGAAATCTCGTTCGCGCCGCGACCGACATCACCGGCTTTGGATTACTTGGACATCTCGCCAATATGTGTCGCGCGAGCAAAGTCAGCGCCGAAATTTCTCCGGACTGCACGCCGGCCATCAGCGATGAGATCTTCGAATTGATCAAGCGCGACTGCATTCCCGGCGGCACTCGCGACAATTTGAAAGCCGCGAGACAAACCGCCGATTTGAAATCAACCTCGCCGGTTAAGCGCGCTTTTCTAGCGGATGCGCAGACGAGCGGAGGTTTACTCCTTTGCGTCCCGGAATCGCGGCTGTCTCAAGTTTCGCGCGTTCTCAAGAAAGCCAGCACGCCTTGCGCCGCCGTGATCGGCCGCATCACTCGCCAGCGAAACCACTTGATATGCGCGACAAAATGAAATCGCGGTCGCGCCGGGCCATTCCAGCCGTCACAAAAATTCTGGATTCGTTAGGCCAAATCGATCTGCCGCGGCCGCTGATTGTCGATCTTGTCCGACGGGAACTGACCCAGATTCGTCGGCAGCGTCGAATCCCTGAATTCACCGCGGTTGTCGATCTTGTCCGCGCCTCGCTTGAGAATCTTCGCGCGAGCCGGATTCAACCGTTGATCAACGGAACCGGCATCGTGATTCATACCAACCTCGGCCGCGCGCCGCTTCCCCAAGGAGCGGGCGAAGTGCTACGAAATGTCACTTCCTCATATAATAATCTGGAGCTCGATCTGGCCACCGGCGATCGCGGTGACCGCGCTGGCTACCTCGAGCGCGCTCTCGCCGTGCTCTGCCAGGCGGAAGCGGCCGGAATCGTGAACAATTGCGCAGCAGCGCTCGTCCTCATTACCCGCCATTTTGTTGGCCGGAAACTTGACCGGTTAAACCGGTCAAGTTGCGAAGTCGTCATTTCGCGCGGCGAACTGGTCCAGATCGGCGGAGGCTTTCGCATCGGCGAGATTCTGGAAGCGAGCGGCGCGAAACTGCGCGAGGTCGGCGCCACCAACAAAACGACGCTCGCCGATTACGTGCGCGCCGTCGGCCAACAGACCGCGCTCATTTTGAAAGTTCATCGCAGCAACTTTTTTATGAGCGGTTTTGTGGAGTCGGTTTCGACGGCCGAACTTTCAGCGCTCGCGCGAAAAAAACGCGTCCCGTTTGTCGAAGATCTGGGAAGCGGCGCAATGATCGCGACCGAGCAGATCGGATTGCATCATCATGAGCCGACTCCCGCCGAAGCGCTCAACAACGGCGCTGACCTCGTTTGTTTCAGCGGCGACAAGCTTTTCGGCGGGCCGCAAGCCGGAATCATCGTCGGGAAAAAACGATTAATTACTGCGCTAAAGGCTGAACCGCTTTTTCGAGCGTTGCGTTGTGACAAATTAGTTTTCGCCGCGTTGCAAACGACTGTCGATCTCCACCTCAACCAGGTTTTGAGCGAGATTCCGGCGCTCGCGCTTTTGCAAATTCCAAAAGATGAATTGCGCGCCCGTGCCGCCGCCATGGTAACTCGTCTTCAAGGATTGCCAGTCAAGATCACGATTGGGACCGGCGCAGCAAGAGTTGGCGGCGGCACCTTGCCCCAATCCACCGTCCCCTCAATCACGATCGACTTTCTGCCCGAGAACTCCTCGCTCGAGGATTTTGTGCGTACTCTTCGCCGTTCCAGTCCACCGGTCATTGGTTACATCGCCGCCGGTCGCTTCAAACTCGATTTGCGCACGATCTTTTCGCATCAGGACGATCTCGTCATCGATGCCATTCGCACCGCGTGCACAAAAGCACACCACGAAGATCACGAAAGACACGAAGATGGAATTTGATGAGTTGTCACGAAAAGTGATTGGCTGCGCGATCGAGGTTCATCGCCAACTCGGACCAGGCTTACTCGAATCTACATATCGTCAATGCCTCGCCTGTGAGCTGTCGCATGCAGCAATTCTATTTCAAATGGGGGTGCCACTGCCGGTTCGCTACAAAGAAGTCTTACTCGACTGCGACTATCGAATTGATCTTCTTGTAAGTGGCGATCTTATCGTTGAGATCAAAAGTGTAGAAGCGCTTCTTCCGATTCATCAGGCGCAAATTCTTACTTATATGCGCTTGGCCAAAATTCCGATCGGTTTACTGATTAATTTTAACGTCACGAAACTGCAGAACGGCATTAAACGCCTCGTCCTCTAACTCTTCATGCTCTTCGTGTCCTTCGTGGTTTAAAAATGATCGTAAAACATTTCATCCTCGCCACCGCAGGTCACGTCGACCATGGCAAGAGCACACTCGTCAAAGCGCTGACCGGAACGAATCCAGATCGTCTGCCCGAAGAAAAAGCCCGCGGCATCACGATTGATTTGGGATTTGCGCATCTCGACCTTTCCGCCCCGCCCTCAAGTCTCAACAAGCGCCAGTCCAACGCCAGTGCGGCTCGCACCTCGGAGCAACCCTCAACTTTTTCTGTCGGTATTGTCGATGTTCCGGGCCACGAAGATTTCGTCCGCAATATGATCGCCGGCATTGGGTCGATCGATCTCGCGCTCTTGGTGGTCGCGGCAGACGACGGCTGGATGCCGCAAACCGAAGAGCATCTCCAAATTCTGAGTTATCTCGGCGTTCGGCGCATCGTCGTTGCGCTGACAAAAAGTGATCTCGGCAAGATCGACAATGTCGCCAGCCAAATTCGCGGGAAACTCCGTGAAACCACTTTCGCGAATGCGCAGATCATCGCGACTTCGGCTCGCACTGGCTTCGGTCTCGAAGATTTGAAAGAAGTGCTTGCTTCTGAATTCGCCACCGTCTCAACGCCACGCGATATCGGAAAACCACGATTGTTCGTCGACCGCGCATTCACCCTTCACGGAATTGGGACTGTTGTGACCGGGACGCTGGCCGGTGGTCAATTTCAGCGCGGCCAAAACGTCGTTATCCAGCCGCAAAATCTCTCCGCCCGCGTGCGAACCATCCAAAGTCACAACCGCGATTTGGAAATCGCTCAACCGGGAACGCGCACCGCGATTAATTTGCCGGATGTTCCAGTCGGGTCCGATGGAATTAAACGCGGCGATGTCATCACCATCGCCAATGTTGGCGCAGCGGCCGATATCGTTAACGTTGTTCTGGAAAGATCGGCACGACTGAATCGGAAGACGCCCGCGGCGCGCCCGCTCAAAAACGGCAGCCTAGTCCATATCCATCTCGGCACGACTCGTGTGCCGGCTAAGATTACGTTGCTAGATCAAGATGTTGTCCAACCCGGGCAACGCGCCGTTGCTCAATTGTGTTTGGATTCGCCGATTCTCGCGTTCGTCGGAGATCGTTTTGTTGTTCGCGATTCTTCTGCACAAAACACGATTGCCGGCGGCGTAGTTTTGGATGTCGATGGTGATCGGCAGAACTTTCGAAACGCTGGGCAAACTGAACTTCTACGAAAGCGTGCTGCCGCCATTGACGAGGTCGATGTTTGTATTCAGTCGCAGCTTACGCGCGACGGTTTCGCTCAAACCAACACTCTGTTAGTCACATCGCACTTCAGCGCGGACGAAATTGCAAACGCGCTGTCTCGATCGCAGAACGCGGGCGGAATCGTCTTGCGCGGGAAGATTGCTGCAAACCCGGCGTATTGGCGCGATTTGGTTGCGCGAGCGAGCGCGTTGATCGATCGGGCGCACGAAAAACATCCGGAACAACGCGGCCTCGATTTCACAGAGTTGCGCGTCGAACTAAACGTCGAATCAGACGAATTATTTGCTGCCGTCGTCTCAGAGATGACCGCGAATGGCTTCGCTCGGGCCGAAACCAACATCGGACGCAATTCACATCGTCCCTCGTTGCCGGCGGAAATCCTGCCGGCGGCGGAAAAGATTCGCGCCGCGCTTGCCGGGAAACCATTCGATCCTCCGAGCCGCAAAGATTTCCCCCATGATCGACATCTCCACCAGGCGCTCCGATTTTTGATCGAGCAGGGCGAGATCGTTGAGATCGGCGACGAAATAGTTTTGCTTCGCGACGCAGTTGATCAAATGCAAAACCTGGTCTCAGAATTCATTTCCACGAACGGATCCGCCACTGCGAGCCAGCTCCGGCAAAGCCTCGGAACGTCACGCCGAATCATCATTCCTTTCCTCGAATATCTCGACCGAACCGGCGTGACCCGGCGCGTTGGCGACGAACGCGTGCTCGCGCAGAAAGCGGCAGTTGCTAAATTGGACGATGCAGCAGTTGAGCGGCGAAGTTAAGAAATCTTCGCCCAACGTGTCGCTGCACATCGGCGCTTCGCCGGAAGCGGCCTGGGAGAATGTGGTCCGCCCATGGTTTGAGACGATCGGTCAAGCGGCGTTGAGTAATGTCCAGCCGACTGCGGTCGTGACTGCATCTCGCAGTCAGGCCTATTTTTTTCGCAACCAACTGCTCGGCGCCGGCAACTCGCTCGTCGGAGTAAAGTTTTTGTCGCCGCCGCAATTGCGCGAAACCTTGCTGCGCGAAGTCAGGCTGAAGCTTGCATTGCGCGAACATCTCCGGTTGCTCCTTGCCGTCACCGCCGAAGAATTCGCCGCTGGAATGGGCGACAACGAAGAGTCCGCGTTGGTGGCAAAATCGATCGCGCGCGATCCCAATCATTTTCTCCGCGCGCTCGACCAGCTCGGGGCTGCCGGCTGGGCCTTCGAGGAAATCGATTCGCCCCCTCTCCGCGAAATCGCTGCTCGTTTTGAGAAACAGGCGCGCGACTGCGGCTTTACATTCGTTTATGAGGCCGACCGCGCCGCCGTCCGCGGTGCCGAAAAATCCGGAGCGCTGTTTAGTAATCTGCTGCTCTTCGGTTTTGATGCTTCCCATTGGCCGCTTTGGCCGTTACTGCGCGCTGCGATTCTCGTTTCCGAAGACGCAACAGTCGTTTTGAATGACCCGCGCGACGAAGCCCGCGAGGTCGATGAAACATGGGTCGGAACTTGGGAAGAGACGTTTGGCGTGGCCGAGATCATTCCACCCTCACCTGCCGCTTCGCGACTTCCTCTCCCTGGCCAGGGAGAGGATGGAGGTGAGGGTCGGCCGAACTCAATCACTGAGTCGCTGCCAACTGAAGTTCATTTCGCCATCGGTCGCGACACAACTCAGCAGGCGCGCGCAATTGTCGCGTTGACCGCCAAGTTTCTGGCCGATCCCAAATGCGAGCGGCTCGGAATTTTATTTGCCGGACCGGGTGCATTGCCTCGCCTGGTCGCCACGTTTCTTGAATCGGCGCAAATCGCGCACAACGACGGTGTCGCCCATCTCGCGCCGAGCGCGTTTGATGACGACGCCTGGCGCGCCTGGCTCGAATTGCAACAAGCGCCACGTTTGAAATCGCTGTTTCAGTTCTTGCGCGCGATCGACACAGAAATCTTCGACGCATTAGCGATCTTGCAGGTCGAAGAAACGCTGCGCCGCGCTTACAACGAGGTGCTGATCGATGACATTGAGCTACTCCGCGATTACTGCGGCAATTCTACGGTGTTGCGCGATGGCAAAACGGTCGCCGCAGGTCTTGAGAAGATACAGCTTCTACCCGCGAGCGCGTCGTTGACGGAATTTCTTTCACAAACGCGCAAGATCTTCTCGCAATTGGCCTGGAAAGAACATTGGAGCGAAGTCGATCGATTGAGCCGCAACTGGAGCGGGCATCTCGGCGCCGCATTTTCGATAAGCAGCTATTTGCGATGGCTGCGCGAAGTCCTCGGCGCGCCGTCTTTGCAACGCGACGATTTCGGCGCGCATCCCTACGCGCGCGTCCATCTGCTTCCTTATGGTGAAGCGCAGGCGCAGCCGTGGTCGCATCTCATTTTCGCCGGCTTAAACGACGAACTCTGGCCGTCGCTGGATGAAGAACTCGGTTTTGTTCGCGAAGAACAGATCGACGATCTGAACCGACAAAATAAAACGCTCAACCGTCGCGCATCCAAGCGCGGCCGGCAGGGGGAAGGTCACTGGAGCGTGCGCGAAGGGAAAACGCTTTTGCTTGGAGCAAACGAACGCCGGCAGATTCGCCGGCGACAATTGTTAAACCTGGTCGAGTCCGTCACCGGCGGGATTGGCGCGAGCGCGAATCTTTATTCAGCGGCGCAGCCGGGTCGCATCGCAAATCCGAGCGAATTTTTTTCCTGGCTTTATTTTACTGCGCGCGGGCGCGGCGTTTCGCAACAAACTTTGCAGACGCTCGAACAGCAAACGCGCGCCTGGTTGAAGGATTGGTCGCCGGTGGACGCGCAGAAAGTCGATTCGATCAGCGTCGGCCGCACGCGCTACGCGTTCGACGCGCGCAGGCAGGAGCGGCCGGCCGGCGAATACGAATTCGCGCTGAAATCCGCGCCCGAGCGTGAGGTCTCATTGCGCGTGACGCAGTGGGAACAGGCGCTGCGCTGGCCGGCGATTGTTTGGATGGAAATTTTTCTCGGCGCCGAAAGCAGTGACGACAGCGGCGACGCCTGGGCGGCCGCGACTGGACAATGGGTGCATCGCTGGCTCGCCAACAGCGTTCGCGACGGCGATGAAAATGCGTTTGTCGATGTTAGCTGCGCGGACGAAATCCGCACGCGAATCGTCGAGCATGCACAAGCGTTCCGTGACGAGATCAATGCGCTCTGCGCCGCGCGAGGCAAGACAGTTCCCGATTGGTGGAACTCTGGTTGGAGCAACGCGCTCTACATCGCCGATTGCCTGGCCGCGAAGGTTTCGGGTCTGAACGACTGGTCCGAGATGGCGGTCGAATGGTCGCTTGGTTCGCCCGCAGAAATTTCATTGGGCGAAGCAGAAAAGCTTCGTGTCCGCGGCCGGATCGATTTGATCCTCGCTCGGCACAAGTCGGAGAAGTCGCAGCTTGGTTACGACGATCTCTGGGTCGTCGACTACAAAACCGGTCGCCGGCGCGGATTTAATTTGCGCAGCCCGCGCGGCAAAGAAACAACCGAGCAAAAATTTCATCGACAACTGGTGGAAGGACGTGGCGTTCAGCTTGCGTTGTATGCGCTCGCGGCGCACACACTCGGCGCGACCGATGTGCAATTGACTTTGCTTTCGCCGGCAGAAGAACTCGAACCGCAATTTCAGCTGACCCACGTGCTCGCCCAAAAAGATTTCTGGCGCGAGCTGCATCGGATGCAGGAGAGCGGCGTGTTCGGAATGCTCGGCCCGGTCCACAGCGATTTCGGGTTCGTCAGAAAATATCCGCTCGCGACCCTCCCGATCGACCCCGACCTCCTAAAGACAAAGTGGACGATGACGCATCCGGCCTTTGCGCTCGAAAACAAGGAGGAAACGAAGTGACAACGATCGCCGACCAGGAAGCGCGTCGGCGCTTCGCTTGCGAATTGGAGACGAATTTCTCGGTGATCGCTTCCGCCGGTTCGGGGAAAACGCGCGCGATCACTGATCGAATCGTCGAGATTGCGAAAGATCGACAACGCGCGGCGGAGTGGCTGCCGCAACTGGTTGTCGTCACTTATACGAACCGCGCAGCGGACGAAATGCAGCAGCGCACGCGGCAACGAATTCTTGAAGCCGGTTTGCCGCTGGAAACTGTGGAGGCATTTGGCCGCGCGTTCTTCGGAACGATCCACGCGTTTTGTGTGAAGCTGCTCGCCACGCACGGTCATCGTCTCGGCCTCCCGACTAGGCTCGAATTGATCACCGACGATGACGATTTGTGGAACGAATTTGTCCAACAACAAACAACGATCGGCCGTTCGTTGAGCAGCGAAAATCGGCGTCCGCTTTTGCGATTGATGCAGGCGCGCCAACTGATGGAGCTCGCGCGCAACCAGGATCATGAATTCAGCGCGATCGAACCGAAAGGACGCTGTCCGGAATGCGACTTCAGCAAAGTCGAAACCGCGATCGAGACCGCGCAGGCAAAAAATATTCCGAAAGCAAAAGCGCAGCTGCGGGATTGGATAGAGCGCTGGCGGAAAACGGATGAATTTGCGCCGTGGCCGCCGTGCGCGACGACCGAAAAAGAGTTTGTGCGTCGCTGGCGCGAAGCGTTTCGGCCGCTGCGAGAATGGGCGAGCGCGTGCGCTTCCTGCGTGGCAACGGACGTGCAGCGGGATTATCGCGATTTTCGACTCGCCCGCGGCGCGATCACCTATGTCGATCAGGTCGTGCTCGCCGCTGAATTGCTCCGTTTGCCAGACGTCGCAAAGCGTATTCGTGAAAAAAATTACCGGGTCCTTCTCGATGAGGCTCAAGACACCGATCCACAACAGTTCTTTGTTCTTCTCGAAATCACGCGGCCGCCGGACGCGGCGGGCGAATGGTTTCAAGATCGACAATCGCCACCGCGAGCGGGTCATTTTTCGATGGTCGGTGATTTTCAGCAATCGATTTACCGCGATCCGCGCGACCTCGCGCATTATCGGAAGCTTCATCAAAAGTTGATCGACACTCGCGCGGCTGAGGAACTGAAATTCTCGGTCACGTTTCGTCTCGATCGCGCCCAGCTCGATTTCGTCAACGACACGTTTGCCAAAATCCTCAACGACGCCGAAGGCCAGGTAAAATTTGTCGAGCTCAGTCCGCGCCCGGAGATTTTGCGCGGCCAGGTAATTCGATTCGAGCTGGGTGACGATGTCGATCTTAAGATGACCGAAACACACCGCGCGCAAATCGAAGCGCGTCGCTTGGCGGAATGGATTCGCGAAGCCGATCTGCAGAAGTTACGTGCGAGGTCCGGGCGCGAAGTCGCCATTCTCTGTCCGCGCAAAGCCTGGTTGAGCGGGTTGCGCGATGCGCTGCTGGCGGAACAGATTCCGGTCGAGGTCCAATCGGAAGCCGATCGTCAGGCGGAACAGCCGGCTTACGCGTGGTTGGCCGCGCTGCTCGCGACCATGGTCGATCCGAACGCGAGTTACGAAATTGTTGGTGTGCTGCGCGAAGTTTTTGGAATTTCGGATGACGAGCTCGCGCGTTTCGCTCAAGGCGACGGCTACAAGTTTCAGATCGAACGACGGACCAAAGGCCGCGGCCTGGTCGCCGACATGTTGAATTTGCTCACGCGGATTCGCGAAACGCTGCCGCATCAACCGCTCTTTAGCGCAGTGCGCGAAATCGTCCGAATGACGCAGCTCCGCGAACGATTGCGCACGCTGCCAGGCGAAGAGTTCGGGGATTCGGTGAACGAATTGGAAAAACTATTGAGCGCCGCGGCTGCAGCCGAAGCGCAGCAAAGCTCACTTGCCGATTTTGTGCTCACGCTTCGTCGAAACTTCGACAAGATCCGCGAAACCGAGCCGGCCGAGACGGATGCAATTCAGCTCATCACCGCGCACAAGGCGAAAGGATCGGAGTGGGACGCGGTGATTGTTCCCTTTCTCGCGCGCGAAGCGCGCCTCGGCGGCAATATTCGTTATCCGCTCGTCATCCCGAGCGAGCAACCGTTCATCGCATTCGATCGCAGCGATCGCGCCGATTTGGAAGAGGAAATGAAAAAAATTCAGCGTCAAGAGATGGAGCGGTTGCTTTATGTCGCGCTCACACGTGCCCGGCACACCCTCGTATTTGCGCTCGACTCCGATTTTTTCCGTGGCAAGCGCGGCGTGCACAGCGATACGCAATTGAAATGGCTGAAAGCAGACGCTGGTGAAGCAAATGCCGAAGTAGTTGCCGCAGCTCCTCAGGAAGTGAGCGCATGCGCGGAGACAGCTGCGCATCATGAGCGGCGCCAACCCGAGCCGGTGCCGGAAAGTTTGAGCGCCGTCCAGCTTGAGACCGGTTGGATCGACGTCGCGCGGCAACGAGCGGGTACTATTATAGAGACGGTCAGCCCGAGCCAGTTCGCACCAGAAGAGGAAGCAGCATCCGAAACGCCGAGCACTGAAGAATGGATCGAGATCGAGCCGGAATTGCGTCCGCCGCGGATCGACAATCCGGCGACGCGTTACGGCGTTTGGTGGCACGATTTCATTGAACAAATCAGTTGGCTCTCGGAATCGAAACGATGGGACGAAATTTTCGAACGGAACATCGCAGCGTCGCCCGATGTCGCGCGATCGAAACGTGAGTGGAAACTTCTCCAAGACCAGATCGAATCAGGCGATGGGCTCGCTCAGCAGTTGCGCGACGCCAATCTGATTCGTCAGGAAATGTCTTTCTTTTGGAGTCCGAGCCGGACTGGCCGCAACAAGTCTCTCGAAGGAATTGTCGATCTTGCGCTGTTCAATCGGAAAGCGAACGAAGTCTTTATCCTCGATTGGAAAACGAACCGGATCGCCGCGGAAAAGATCGACATCTTGCGCGATCTCTACCGGCGGCAAATGGCGGCTTATTGGCAGGCGAT